>Ga0247734_1000390_pt1 | contig 38872 bp, 25 predicted proteins | sample UWRJL103311B2_FD_180933 | JGI IMG/M metagenome (GOLD analysis project Ga0247734, IMG submission 180933) | Plant litter microbial communities from Arlington Agricultural Research Station in Wisconsin, United States - UWRJ-L103-311B-2 | ecosystem: Environmental > Terrestrial > Plant litter >...
AAACCTGCAACAACCTTAACTAGTGTAAATGGTAAAATTGTCAATGAATTTGTTGACTATTGGTATCACGAAGCAGAATCGGTTAATTCATTAAGATCGGGAAGAGCCTGGTGGGGCGAATATTTGGGTAATACAGTGGGATTCTCCGTACAGTCGGATTTACCTGGTGTGATACCATCTTCGCCTATAAAATTTACGGGTTCTGCAATGGGTTCAGCTCAGGTTAACACGAAATTCTTATGGAAACTGAATGGACAAACAGTTGGAGAAAGCACTCTTGGCACTGTTGGCACGGGTACATACGATATCAAAGGCCAGCAATCGCAAGTTGTTTTAAATGCAACTGCTGAGGTATTACCTTCCTCTTCATTTTCAATCGGGGTTAATTTTGATAAAAACGGACAAAGCTCAGCACAGGCTTATTTAAATTATATTGGAGTTCAGGTAAAGAGAGACCTTCGGGCTTATGAAAAACAACAGGTTTATAATTTTCTCCCTGATATAAAAGATACGATAACGTACCAGATAAAAAATACAACTGCTGACTGGATACTCTGGAATATTACTGATCCACTGCATCCTGTATCCATTGCTGTGTCTGGTTCGTCCGGATCGTTTAACAGAGCGGATGGTAAAAATTTGCGTCGATATGTTGGTTTTTTGCCTGGGCAGTCTTACGAACCGGCTTCTTGGCAACCAATAGCCAACCAAAATATTGCGATCAGTGAGGTGCCCGATCTGTTAATTGTTACTCCTGAATTATGGAAAAGTGAAGCGCAAAGACTGGCTTTGTTTCGTAAGGAAAATGATGGTTTGGAAACATTGGTCGTCACTACTTCGCAGATTTATAATGAGTATGCTTCCGGCAAACCGGATCTGTCTGCAATAAGAGATTTTGCCAGGGATCTTTATCTGAGAAATCCAGGGAAATTGAAATATCTGCTTTTATTTGGCGATGCAACGTATGACTACAAAAATAATTTGCAAAACCAGTCCCAGTCTCAGCGCAATGGATGGGTGCCTGTTTATGAAAGCCTCGAATCGTTAAATCCAGTTTATACCTATTCGTCAGATGATTATTATGGTTTTATGGAAAATCAGGAAGGCGACTGGCCTGAATCGTCTTCAGGAGATCATACAATGGATATTGGAGTTGGCCGGCTTCCTGTCAAATCTTTATCGGAAGCGCGCGTGGTTGTAGACAAACTGATCAGGTATAGTTCATATAAAAGGACTATGGGTAAATGGCGTAATACCATTAATTTCGTGGCTGATGATGGTGACGGAAATGTTCATCAACAGCATGCTGATCAATTAGCTCAGCTCGTAAATAAAGAATTTTTACCTTCAAGAATATTTCTGGATGCGTATCCCCAGATTACAACCAGCGAGGGCCAGAAAGTCCCGGAAGTTAATGCGGCAATAAATAAAAGTATTAACGAAGGAACACTCATTCTTAATTATACCGGTCATGGCGGGGTAGGTGGCTGGGCCGAAGAACAGGTTTTGACCTTGGCAGATATGCTATCGGCCCGTGGAAATGACAATCTTTCTTTGTTGTTTACTGCCACCTGCGACTTTGGACGTTACGATGATCCTGGTTTGGTTTCTGGTGCAGAATTAATGGTATTGAGTCCTAAAGGAGCGGCAATTGGTGCTGTAAGTACAACACGGCCAGTATATTCAAGTACAAATTTTACACTTAGTAAAGCCTTTTACGAAGCCTTGATTAAATCCGGTTCTAAAACCAGAATAGGAGATATTTTCAGTGAAACAAAAAATAAAGCACTTGTGGGTGCTCTTAACCGTAATTTTGCATTATTGGGTGATCCTTCAATGAAATTGGCAAAAGCTGAAAAACATGTAAGATGGTTTAAAGAGCCGGATACATTACGAGCACTTCAGAAAGTGAATTTAGAACTTGAAATTTATAACGAAGACACTATTACTGATAAAACTTTTGAAGGAACTGCAAGGATAGTCGTATATGATAAGCAGTTGGCTTTTAAGACATTGGGTAATGAAGGCGATCCGCAAAGTTATTCGGAGTATAGTAGTAAATTATTTGATGGAAATGTAACAGTTCGTAGTGGTAAAATGTCATGCGAGTTCGTAATGCCAAAGGATATTAATTACCGCACAGGACTGGGAAGAGTAAGTATTTATGCGGTCGGAACGGATAGCTTAGCTGATGCTAGCGGACAGCTTGATATAGTAGTTGGAGGAAGTGCAATATTAATTCCTGATAAAACCCCTCCTAAAATTACTGCTTACCTGAACGATCCTTCTTTTAAAAATGGAGATCTGGTCGACAATTCCCCGACTTTAATTGTAAAACTTAGTGACGAAAATGGAATAAATGTGTCAAAAGCAGGCATTGGACACGATATTATTTTAACATTGAACGATACGCTGGTTATTATTCTCAATGATTACTTTACAGCGGATTTGGACAGTTATAAATCAGGTACGATCCGTTATCCGTTTGAATATTTACCATCAGGAAATTATTCAATTCTGATAAAAGTATGGGACACATATACTAACTTTTCAGAAATTGCGTTCGGATTCCATATAGGTGCTGCTAACGGAATCAAACTTACGGACTGGAAAATTTATCCTAACCCTTTTGTTCACGAACTTTCATTTGAACTTGGCCATAACAGGATAAATGAAGATATAGAAGTTATATTTCATTTATTGCTTAATACAGGTCAAAAGGTAGGTTCATTTAAGTGGCAATACTATAATAGTGAATCAGTTATCAGGGAGTCAGTTACTTCAACACCACTAGGACAGCTGATGATTCCTTTAATGCTATATATTTATACAGTCGAGATTAAGTCATTGAAAGATAATTCTGTGGATAAACGTTCGGGCAAGATCATGCGTTCACCCTAGATTTGAATAAAACTTAATTTTTTTTTATTATTAACTATCTTTCATTGTACTTTTGACCCTTTAAAGAAGCTGATTAAAAGCACTTCCTATCGCAAATCCAATTTCTATGAGACTTTTTTTTGTTACATTATCCTCTTTATTCATTTTAATTAACGGGACATTACTGGCCCAAGGCACACGAATTCCAGCTTCCCCTCTATCTTTTTTGACTTTTGCTCCTGATGCAAGAAGTGCTGCAATGGGAGAAGCAGGTGTTGCATTAAGTCCTGATGCTAACTCAACTTACTGGAATGCTGCTAAACTTCCTTATAATACAAAAGATTTTGGAGTATCAGCCTCTTACACACCATGGTTAAGAAATCTGGTAGACGATATGTGGCTGGGTTATCTTTCAGCATATAAAAAACTAGACAAATCATCGGCTGTTGCTGTTTCTGTAAACTATTTTAATAATGGTGAGCTTGACCTGCGCGATGCACTTGGAAATCAGCAGGGATATTTCAGTTCAAGAGAATTTGCATTCAACGGAACATATTCCCGTCAGCTGGCGAAAAATTTCTCAATGGGTTTGACATTGAAATATATTTCTTCTAACCTGGCTGGTACTGCTGTTATAAACGGTTCTTCGGTGCGTCCTGCCCGAACTGCCGCTGGTGATATTAGCGCTTTTTACCGGAAAGCTTTAAAAAATGAAGATACAGGTGGCGAGTTTGTCTGGTCTTTGGGAGCTGTACTTTCGAATTTGGGAGGTAAGGTTAATTATGGTTCAGGAACAGATACTGAAAATTTTATTCCTACTAATCTGAAAGTAGGTGCCGGATTATCATTTTCTCCGGATGGACGTAACAAGTTTAATTTAATAGCTGATGTAAATAAGCTGATGGTACCAACTCCTGACAGTACCACTACCTGGAAACAAAAGGGATCTTTGAGCGGTGCTTTTGGTTCTTTCTCTGATGCACCTGATGGTTTTAAAGAGGAATTACAGGAAGTTGCACTTGCAATAGGTGCGGAGTATTGGTATAATGATATCTTCGCTTTAAGAGCAGGTTATTATGGAGAAAATAAAAACAAAGGAAACAGGAAATTTTTTACAGCTGGTGCAGGAATTCGTTTTGCGGACCGTTATGCAGTAGACTTTGCTTATTTGTTCCCTTCTACCCAAGGCAGTCCTCTGGCACAAACTTTACGTATCACGCTTTCACTTGCACTGCAAAAAGCAGAGAAACTGGACGTAAGTGATGTTGAGAACTAGGAGATAAAAGTATTTTAATTTTTCAGGGCGAATGGCGTTATTGCAACGTCATTCGCTTTTCTTTTAATTATCTATTATGTTATTAGACCGCACCATTGCCCCCGATTTTAAGGTTATCAATTCTATACATTTGCCAGAAGCCAAATCCCATACACTCGATAATGGAATAAAACTTCATGTAATCAATATTGGGGATCAGCCGGTTGTGAGATTGGAATGTATTTTTGAAGCAGGAAACTGGCAGGAAGAATATCCGGGTGCATCATTTTTTGCAATTAAAATGCTTCCGGAAGGGACACAAAATTATATTTCATCCGAAATAAGTGAAGCATTTGACCGCATTGGGGCTTTTATAGATCTTAATCATTCTTCAGACCGTACCGGAATTGTAGTGTATTGTTTGTCAAGATTTTTACCGGACGTACTTCCGCTTGTACAGGAGCTTATTCAAAAAGCAATTTTTCCGGAAAAAGAACTGGAAGAACTCCGGAATATTACGTTACAAAATTTACGGGTTAATAAAGAAAAAACATCATATCTGGCTTCCATTGAGCTGCGTGCAGGATTATTCGGAAAGGATCATCCTTATGGCAAAACTCAGAATGAGACTGATATTGAGTCTATAAAACTGGAAAATATTACTGCACATTTTGATCGTTTTATTAAAAACGGAAAATGTACGATTATCCTGGCTGGTCTGGTGGAAGACAATGATGTTGATATTATAAAACAATATTTAGGAAAGTATATCGCTGGCAATGAAACGGGCGCGATCGTACATGATCCTAAACTATCTTATGCCGGAAAGGAAATTCTCGTCGAAAAACTGGATAGTGTACAATCTTCTATCCGGATTGGCCGAAGGTTATTCACCCGACATCATCCAGATTATTTTAAAATGCTGGTAACTAACGAAATACTTGGAGGATATTTCGGATCAAGATTAATGAAAAATATCCGGGAGGAAAAAGGTCTGACCTATGGTATTTCTTCTAACGTAATTACACTGCGTCATGAAGGTTATTTTATGATTGGAACTGATGTAAAAAAAGAATTTACACAGCAAACCATTGACGAAATAAAAAAGGAAATTTACAGACTGCAAACAGAGCTGGTTGATAATGAAGAATTACAAACTGTAAAAAACTTCATGGCAGGAGAATTTGCAGGATCCTTAAATACCGCTTTTGAAATAGCTGACCGCCAAAAAATACTTTTACTGGACGGTTTACCAGCCGATTTCTTCAATCGTTACATTGACCAGATCCATGCTACAACAAGCGAAGATATTATGGAAATGGCAAATACTTATCTAAGGCCAGACGAAATGCTTGAGGTGGTAGTAGGAGGAAAGTAATTAATGGTTAGGTTAATTGTTAATGAGGCTGATGCGAATACCACTTTAACCCATTGACCTTTAATCCTAATTCAAATCCATTAATCATTAACAATTTATCGCACTGGCGACCCGGAATTAACCCTTATTAAGAGCTTCCTTATATACTCTTAGGCAGCGTTCCCGGGCAAATTGATGGTCTACGATGGGTTCCGGGTAATTTATGGTTTTCAATTCCGGAACCCATTTTTTTATGTATTCATCGTTCTTGTCAAATTTCTTTGCTTGTGCAATTGGGTTGAATATTCTGAAATACGGTGCTGCATCCGTTCCTGCACCTGCTGCCCACTGCCAGCCGCCGTTGTTGGATGCAAAATCGTAATCCAGTAATTTTTCAGCAAAATATGCTTCTCCCCAACGCCAGTCTATCAATAAATGTTTGATCATAAAACTTGCTGCTACCATGCGTACACGATTATGCATGAATCCTGTTGCATTTAATTCGCGCATGCCGGCATCTACGAGCGGATAACCGGTTTTTCCTTCGCACCAGAGCTGAAATTCCGCTTCATTATTACGCCAGTTGATCTTGTCATAATCAAGTTTAAAAGCTTTTCCCCGTGCAACCTGTGGGAAATTCCATATAATTTGCTGGTAAAATTCCCGCCATATCAATTCATTCAGCCAGATGTCACTTGTTTCAGCAGCTTTTCTGGCCATTTCACGAATGCTTATTGTTCCAAAACGAAGATGTATACCTAAGCGGGAAGTACCAGCAAGAGCTGGATAATTTCTTTGTTCTTCATATTTCTCCAATAATTCTGTTTGCACCTGAGCAGATGGGAAATCCTGATCTATTTCTTCAAAGCCCATTTCACTTAGTGTAGGAACTGGTGATGTACTTTGGTGCAGAAAATTAGAATAGTATTTTTCAGTAGGATAGGAAGAAAGAAAAAATTCATTGCATTTGGCTTTCCATGTGCGGCTGTATGGAGTGAAGACAGTATATGGCGTTTTTTTACCTGATACTATTTCTAGTTTTTCAAAAATAACCTGATCTTTAAAAGACTTAAAAGTTATGTTTTCTTTCGCCAGCAAATCTCCAATTTCTTTATCCCGGTCTATAGCGTAAGCTTCGTAATCGCTATTAGTGTATACTTCTGCGATATCATATTCTGTTAATATATTTTTCCAGATATCAACTGGAAAGCCATAACGTACCAATATATCAGAATCAACTTCCTTTAATTGTTTCTGAATTTCCACTATGGCATTATGAATAAATACAACACGTGAATCTTTTTTATTTTCAAGATCATCAAGAATTTTCTTGTCAAAAATAAAAAGAGGAAGAACCTTATGGCCGGAACGCAAAGCACGGTAAAGTCCTGCATTGTCGTGCAGCCTTAGATCCCTCCTACACCAAAATACAGCTATTTTTTCTTTTGATACTGAATCCATTAAAACAAGTAATAATTTATTAAGGCTTGGTTCCCGAAATGATATACATCATTGCACCACCAGCAGAATGATATTTATTGGCATCAATATTACGCAGGATCCGCTCTCCCAAATGCGCATATTTTACTCTGTAACGCTCATAAAATTCAAGGTTTTCCTTACCCATTGCCCTGAAATAGTCATAATCTGTAAACTCCTCATTACTCCATGTATTGCCGTTTTGCCATTGCTTCATGGTCGCCAGCTGTTCGTCTGTATCATAAGGTGGGTACATGGCAATGGCTTTATCAGAAAGCCGTACTTCAACATTATCAAATCCGGCCTGGGATAAAAATCCCGGAACTAGGTCACCTAATGAATTATCGCCTAACCCAAGCTTCTTCTTTCCACGTTCAAAGATCAATGCATATTTTACATGATCAAGAACTTCATCAATAGGATCATTGGTAGAAACTGAACTTTGCGTCAAACTTTGCACCAGATTATTAGGTTCTACGCAAAGAATTGTGCCACCGGGTTTGAGTACCCGCTTCATTTCACTGATCACTTTTTTAGGATGTTCAACATGAATTAAAAGTGTCTGGCAGGTTACCAGGTCAAAAGTTGCATCGTCGTAGGGAAGTTCCTGTGCATCTCCCTTTTTTAATTCAAAATCAATATTTTTATTTTGAAAATAACTGCGGATCTCTTTTTCACCTTTGGACCATTTCCGATCATTGTCTACGGCATAAATTTTGGCTGGTTTTCCAATATAATCAGCCAGGATTTTGCTCCAATGGCACTGTCCGCATCCTACGTCCAGCATATTGTGATGGTTTTTTAGTTCAAGTCTTTTATTTAGTAAATTCAGAAATGCTTCATTCCACCAAAAGTTACGATATGTACCGAAAAAATCTTCAGAATGGCCTTTACGCTTAATATTATTTGTTCTCATAGTATATTTACTTCGTCATTAACTTAGGCGAAGTAGTCTGGGTTAAAAAATAACACGGAAAATGGGAGGATAATTCTTGCGAATGTACGTATCACTTTTATCTCCTGACATTATTTAATTACAATCTTTTTAATAAACCATTTATGAAATTACAATTAACACTGCTTTTCAGCCTTATTTGCATGATTACTTTCGGACAAAAAAAATCTGAGAAGGAAGAATGGAAGCAACTTTTTAATGGCAAAAATCTGGACGGTTGGGACATTAAAATTCGCGGGAACGATTTAAACGACAATTTTGGAAATACTTTCAGGGTAGAAGATGGTAAAATGGTCGTACGGTATGATCAATACGATGATTTCAAACAAAAATATGGACATATATTTTACAAAGGAGATTTCTCCTATTACCGTGTGTCTGTTGAATATCGTTTTGTAGGAGAACAGGCTCCAAAAGGCGAAGGATGGGCTTTGCGCAACAGTGGTATCATGGTTCATGGACAGCCCGCTGCAACAATGGGTAAAGATCAGGATTTTCCAATTTCTATCGAAGTTCAATTGCTGGGCGGAAATGGAAAAGACCCCCGTACGACCTGTAATTTATGTACGCCGGGTACAAATGTGGTTATTGACGGCAAACTGGTGACACAGCATTGTGTGACTTCTACTTCTAAAACGTACGCTGGCGATCAATGGGTAAAAGCTGAAGTGCTTGTATTGGGAGATTCACTGATTCAGCATTTCGCAAACGGTGAAAAAGTACTGGAATACAATAAACCTCAGATGGGCGGAGGCAATGTAGGCGGGAATGACCCTGCGGTATTAATTAACGGAAAATTATTGGATCACGGTTCTATTTCTTTACAAAGTGAAAGCCATCCTGTCGAATTCAGAAAAGTAGAAGTTTTGAATTTGAAAGGTTGTATGGATGCGAAAGCAACTAATTTCAAGTCGTACTATGTGAAGGCAGATAACAGTGCCTGTACTTACGGGAAGAAGTAGGGGGGAGGGTTTTGGAAAGAAGGGAGGAAAGGGAGGAATGGAGGAAAAAACTTCTTTTTCCCTTTTTTTATGTTCAGCCAAAAAATATTAGTGATTGATATTAATTACTAATTGGATAACAGCTAATTACGAAAAATTACAATGAGATGAAAACTGATATGTAGTTGTGATAGTAAGTAAATAGCGCATCCAGGTAAAAATAGTTACATTGCCACTGGTGCATTATTGGGCTGGCTCATAGAGAGGTGTCCTTTATTAAAACTGTACTACCTTAATTAATGAAAAAACTTTCCTCATGTCTGCTGATCATTGCGATCGGCTCTGTATTTCAATTAGTTAATGCCCAGAAATGGGAGCAAGTCGGTAAAAAAGGAGACTGGGAAAGTACCGTAGCAGTGATTGCCATGAATAGTCATCTTTACAGTATTGAAAAAGACGGAACCCTGTTTCAGACAGATAAGACGGGTACTTACGAGCAGTTAGGCAAAAAAGGTGATTTTGATAATGCCGATGTATTAGTAGCTATGGACGGTGAAATCTGGACTGTGGAAGATGGCTCGTTGTACCGGACTAATCCAACTACGGTAGCCTGGCAGCAGGTTGGCAAAGCCGGCGATTGGAAAGATACTGAAGCAATGGTTGCTCTGAAGGGTAAACTATATAGCATCGAAACCAGCGGTACTCTCTACGAAACGTTTAAAAGCGGTGCCTGGAAACAAATTGGTGGCGATGGTGAGTTTACCGATGCCGAAATGCTGGAGTCGATGGGTGATTACCTGTGGACCGTTGAAAATGGTACGATGTATAAAACCAGCATCCAGGCCATGCGTTGGGAGCAGGTTGGCGAAAAAGGAGAGTGGGAAAGTACGGTAGCGATGGTAGCCGACCGGGGGTTTCTGTGGAGTATCGAAAAAGACGGTACGCTTTACAAAACGGGTATGGACGGTAAGTATGTGCAGGTAGGCGAGGGCGGCCTTTTAAAGGATGTTACGCTAATCGTAGCTTTGGATGGTATGTTGTACGTTGTCGAAGACGGAACGTTATATCGTACAAAAGGCTAGTCGTCCAGGGGTTCAGCTTTTTTTCTCTGCCGATTGGGTGTAGTGTATTTGCACTACACCCAACCCTGATCACACTCAGTATATAAATCAAGTCATAAGGTACTTTTTGCCTAAATCTGTTATAAATATTCTGTCTATCTCATCAGGATTTTTTTCTATCAGGATGAATTTCTCTTGCGCTAAATATTGAATGGTAGCATCTGAACTTTCAAGAACTGAGACATAATTAAGATCACCCGAATATTTTCGATGAATTTTATACCAGTTGCTATGACCAATAATTTCGTTCAAATAATTAAGGATAATAGTAGCATTGTTCATTTAAATGATTTTTTAGAATTCTCTATCCTGCACATTAACAAAGAAAGGCGCCATAAAAGCGCCTTTCTTTGTTAAAATATTTTCTAAAACTCTTACAACCTCACAATCTCCGCACCAATCGCATTCAACCGCGTATCGATATTCTGATAACCCCGGTCAATCTGTTCAATGTTATCAATAATACTTACACCTTTTGCAGATAAAGCTGCAATTAAAAGTGCTACACCGGCACGAATATCGGGTGATGTCATGCGGATGCCGCGTAATTGTGTTTCACGGTTATGGCCGATAACTGTTGCGCGGTGAGGATCACATAAAATGATCTGAGCACCCATTTCAATTAATTTATCCACAAAAAACAAACGGCTTTCAAACATCTTCTGATGGATCAAAACGGTTCCCTGAGATTGAATGGCAGTTACAAGCACAATACTCAATAAATCGGGCGTAAAACCTGGCCATGGCGCATCGGCTACGGTTAAGGTAGATCCGTCCATATAATTTTCTATACGGTAATGATCCTGTGCGGGAACAAATATATCATCTCCGCGAAATTCCAGTTTGATGCCCAATTTTTGGAAAATATCCGGAATAACTCCCAGCTGTGCAATCTGGCAATTTTTAATTGTAATTTCAGATTGCGTCATAGCTGCAAGTCCGATAAAACTTCCGATTTCAATCATGTCGGGAAGCATTGTATGTTCCGTTCCATGCAACTCACTTACACCTTCTACAATGAGTAAATTAGACGAAATACCGGAAATTTTGGCGCCCATCCGGTTCAGCATTTTACACAATTGCTGAAGATACGGTTCGCAGGCTGCATTGTAAATCGTGGTAGTTCCTTCGGCCATTACTGCCGCCATTAATACATTGGCAGTACCGGTTACGGAAGCTTCATCCAGAAGCATAAAGGCTCCTTTCAGATTTTTAGCATCTACTTTGTAAAATCCGCCATCTTCCCCGTCGTAGCTGAATTCAGCACCTAATTTTTCAAATCCTAAAAAGTGCGTATCCAGCCTTCTTCTGCCTATTTTATCGCCACCCGGACGAGGAATTCTTCCCTTGCGGAAACGTCCGAGCATGGGTCCAAGCAACATCACAGAACCCCGTAATGCAGCTGCTTTCTGACGAAATGAATCTGATTCAAGATATTCCAGGTTAATATCACCCGCTTCAAAACGAATGGATGATTCGCTCAGCCTTGTACGGCGTACTCCTAAATCTCCTAAAAGATCGATAAGCTGATTTACATCACGAATATTGGGAATATTATGAATAGTTACCGGCTCTTTGGTTAAAAGTACGGCACATATAATTTGCAATGCTTCGTTTTTCGCGCCTTGAGGTATAATTTCTCCTTTAAGACGTTTATCTCCGGTAATTTTAAATGAAGCCATTTTTATGAGTGTGCAGCAGTCGGCTGCGTGATTTCCGGCGATAGAAAATGCTCCCGCCTTTGATTAAGATTACTGTTTAATGAAAAATCAGAAGAATTATCTTCTGATTTAAAAGTTGTATGAAAAAGCCGCGGCGACTGGTTATCAAATTCCGGGTTTTCTGCGATTATTATTATTTGTACCCGTGTTATTATTGCTGCGGTTGTTATTATTGTTATTCGTTCTGCCCGCAAATTTACTGTTATTATTTGGTCTGTTCCGACTCGGATTGTTATTTTGATTATTTGGTCCCTGCCTGTCCAGATTGTTACTTGGCTGCGTTTTAAAGCCCTGATTGCCCCTGTTACGTTCCTGATTGCTGTTTCGGTCTTTTGGCGATGCATCCACAGGCCCGTTTTTACGGATATAATCAATTTCTTCTTTTAACTGCCCTTTTGCAAGTAATTCCAGCTGGCCGAGAAGTACGTGATCTTCTGGATTATCTTTATTCCAGGTATTAAAAAACGACCGCATTAAACGGAAAATATAGGAAACAAAAGCAAGACGATCTTCTTCATTTTCTGTATTAACAGCTTTGTGAAGCAGCAGATCAATATTCCGCCCATAATGACGATACATCAAATTATGCTGATTATAGCCGACCGTTAAAGGTTTTTTACCCAATGATTCCTTGGACGGAGGCGGATATGGGCTGTCAACATCCAGTTCAAATCCTGATATGATATATAGATCATCCCAAAGCTTGTTGGTGTAATCCTGGTTATCCCTCATGTTCGGGTGTATCTGCCGCATAAGTTCTACCAAAATATGCGCATAAAGCGTGCGCTTTGTCCGATCTTCTATCTTAACAATGTGATCGGTGAGTTTTTGTACGTTACTGCCGTATTCTTTCAAGGGCTTGAATTATTTTATAATTGACAAAAATAAGAAGTTTTATGGAAAGAAAAGAAAGCCTTTTTTATCTTATCCAAATCAGTTTTCCGCGTAGTCCTTTTATTACTTCATTAGAGAAAGTGAATTTACCTGTTTCCGTCTCCATCCGGTAAAAATATAACCCTGCGGACAAATTTTCAGGTTGCCAGAACCATTCATTTTTACCGGCGTGTATTACCGTGCAAATTTTTTCAATCTCTTTTCCTTTAAGATCGTTTATCGTGATAACAAATGGTTCTTCATTCGGTAATGAACCTTCCAGTTCGGCATAAAATCTGAACCATTGATTAGCAGGATTTGGCGCAACTCCGGCATTTATTATTTGAGTAGTAACCTTAATTTTAAAATGGATCTGGTAGTCCGGAGCCTCATTACCACTCACATCTCTGGCTTTCACACGAAGAAGATAAGTGCCGTTCTTTAAAAATGCAGATAATCTTAACCAAATCTGAAAATCGTTTGGCAATAAATGATTAATTTTTGAATCAGCCAAAGAAAGTCTATGTTCCTGGCAACTTATACAATCTTCTTTTAGCCAGACTTCAATTCCAGAGGTATCCTTCCGGATAAGAAATTTATTTTCATCTCTTACCTGAATGCCAATCAACGGTTGTGCAGATACAAAATCTCCGTCAACAAGCTGACGCTGATCCACACTAACATTTAAAACGGGAGGAGTTAGATCCGCAATGACTTCGAATGACAAAGATACTTCATTATTGAAATAAAGTTGTTCAGGAAGTTTATTTGCATTAAAAATAATAGAGATTTGATGTTGTCCCACTTCCATGGTTGTCCCAAAATCCATTTGCAAATTCCGGCTTTCCTTAGCTTGTAACGGCGGAATGTAATGAATAATTGTATCCGTTTTACCTAAGGTGCCATGCGTAATCTGGACAGCAAGCGAATCTTTAAATGCAATATCAGTAATATTTTGAAAAATGACATTTGGCCGGAAAATATCTCCTTCCTGAATTTTCGTTATATCAGGTTTCAGGTTTAAAGCGACAACTTCCGGAAGTTGTACTGCAAAAACAGTATCTGGTAAATAATTAATCGTCCGGCTTAAAGAAGGGCGTTTCTGATCTTCCTTAAGATAAACATGCCAGAAAATTTTTTGTTTTTGTCTACCGGAAATGAAGATTTTATGGCTGGCAATAGAATTCTTTGCGGTTTCTATACTTATTTGGGCAGAGGAAAAAGAACTGGTGGTATCCCACTCAAAAATTATTTCTGTCTCGTTTCTTTCAAAAGGTATTTGTGCTATCAAATCTATTTCCCGAAGATTGGTCACGTAATCTGGTAATGGAAGTACTGGAAAAGCACCGCCTTCCGGCAGTTTAAAGGTTTTAGTAAAAATATTATTTGACTTAGTTTCTTCCGCCAACTGATTTTCAGGATCTATCTTAATTTCCCAGATATAATTTTCTGCTTTTGTAAATGGATTAGGGATTTTGAAATATAATGTATCTGCATAGGTAGGAGCAGTTTGTGTAGTTATCTCACTAAATGATTTTGATGATTTGCTGTTGCCGTTGACTAAAAGCTGATAATTCTCTTTCCTAAAACGGCCATTATTTTTAATTCCAACCTGTATTAAAACAGAATCACTCCATGTACTTAATTTTTTGCCGGAAGGATCAGTAAATGTTATTACTGTTGAATCAAAGTTATAGTCGGGCAATCTGGCGGGGAAAATTCGGATAGCCGGATCACCATGCAGGTTCATTTGCTGCGCTGCAATGCCATTAGATAATGTGGGATTTAATAGCATATTTCTTCGGATTGCTTCCTGTTGTATCGTGCCAAAAGGTTCACTAACAAACTGTGAATCTGCAAGGACTTCGTAAAATGAATCTGAATAATGTTTGAGAGCAGACGAAACGCCGTTAAATGTATGGGCAAGAAAAAGTACTGCTCCGTTTGTTGGAGAAAATATCCAGTCTGTACTGATGGTTTTAGTAGAATAAAAAATACTTCCAAGCGCACATCCGTTGACAATTACCGCCGGATAAAAAGGCTTATTTTGATATTTTCTTTTTTCATCGCTTGCAAAACCAATGTCAATATCCGTAACATCCAAACCTGAATGACCATAAAGTGTCATGAGCGCAATGCCTTTATTGACAGGAATATAAATGGGGAATTGCTCTGTTTCTGCGTCTGTTTGTTTTGAAATGGTCTGTACCTGAGCTGCTAATGATGAATTTTTAATTTTGTCTTCGAAAGAATTTACATAAGATTTAAAAGCAGACAGTTCTTCAACTGAACGACCTCCGCTCAAATGCAGAATATTTTTTCTCCACGAAGCCGAAGCCGGTTCAGCTTCCATGGCTTTCACTTTTTGCAGATATGTCCAGACATTTTCAGAATTGAGGGCATTAATTCTACCAATTGGCACCAATGGAACGTAAGTTGGAGCATCACCGATTCCCATTGATAATGCAAGATCGGAACCGGGCCAGCCGGCATTTGGAATCATGTCCGTCTCTCTGGCATTACTCAATTTCCTCGCTTTTTGCGGATCTGTGGATCTTCCAATAATAAAAACAAATTTTAATTGTCCTTGCTTAAACATATGCGCAATCATATTCCTTATGCCCCGCGGACCAGGTTCTCCGTAGTTAAATTGGTCATAAATTTCTTCGCTGTTTATGATCAAAGTTTTATATCCGCCACCTTCTTTTGAAGCCCGGTATGACGCATAAGCTTCTACCGGGTCAATACCATTAATTGGTTTTCTTACAGCCGGATGCGTTATAATTAAGTAATCGGTTTGTAATGTATCGAAGGATTTGAAGTTGATAAGTCTGGGGTTATTTATTTTGAGTGGTTCTTTTACACCAATTATTTTGCTGCTTCCTGCAAGGAAAATACCAGAATTACTTCTTTCCAATTCACGAAGATTATAGGGATCTGAACAGTCATACATCTGCCAGCTATCTGCTTTTCCAATATTCCATAAAATAGATTCAGAATTAGTTTCAAAATGAAATATTTTTTGAAGATTACTTGCGAATAATATGCTTTTTTGCGGATAACGCCATTTTATATAAGAAACAGAAATGGAGCCGGTTTTCTCTTTTGCATAAATAGAAACAGCTATTTTACCGTTGGGATTTACATCTTCTTTGTTTAATGAAAATTTGTAAGTAATTGAATTATAGTTTAATAAACTAATTGTAGTAATTTTTCTTTTTAACGCTCCTGCGATTCCTGTCCAAATTTCTATTTCATGCATTCCTACGGAGCGTCCGACAAAAACGAGTTCTGCTTCGGAATTATTGAAGTGATCAACATCAGGATTGGACGTATTGATATCAACAATTTGCCAGGCATTATTCAAATCTTTACCGGTCCAGCCTTCGCCGGTATCATAAGTGGAAAGTACGGTACCAGTATCAAAATTACTTCCTGCCGGATAAAAATTTCCGATAAAATAACTGCTGTTAAATAATTCAGAGGTTTCCTCAAAATGATAATTGAGCGTTTTTAAAGTATTGGTTGCAGGTAATTTGGCAATTCTTTTTCCAAATCCGCCGTCCGTTTTCCAGGTTAAAAAATAAGCCGCTGTGTCCGAATACAAACTGTAATGAGAATGCGGCATAATGGCGGGAAGCACATAAAGTGAAGAATCCAAAGTTCCGTCGTTCTTTTCTCCATAAAATGAAATATATCCATCGGCTCCCAATCTGCCGGAATTTTCATTTTTTATTTCAATGGCAATTTCTTTTCCACGGCGAAACATTTGTAGTGAAGTTGTCGGATTATCAGCAATAGGAAATCCTGCTGATGTAAGTTCCTGACTGGTTATTTTATAAAATCCCGTTTGGACAACCGGAATACGCAGGTAGTTTTGTTTACTGTTAATCCATTCGTCGCCGTAAATATTTTGTGAAACAGCGGGGCAATTGATAAGGAAAATAAGGAAAAAAGCAGTGAGAAAAATTTCAGGCAAGATCATATTGCGAATGATCCTGCTTGAAATATATCTTTCAATCTTCTGGTTTTTTCCTGACATATAAATTCATTGAAAAAGAATACTTGTGATCTTCGTCAATTCCGTGATATTCAGAAGAAACTAATTCCCAGTCTGCCAGGCTAATTGCGGGGAAATAGGCGTCCCCGTCAACATGAGCATGTACAATGGTCAGGAAAAGTTTATCTACAAGCGGCAAAGCTTGTAAGAACACGGAAGCGCCGCCTAATACAAATACTTCGTTTTCGTCATGAAGTAACGCAAGGGCTGTTTCCAGGTTTGGAGCATACTCTGCATTCTCCTCCTCATTTGCTTCTGTATGCGTAGTGAGAATTACATTTCTGTAAGTGGAATGTAGTGCATCCGGCGCTTCGTAGCTTTTTCGGCCCATTAAAAATGGCTTTCCATTAGTTACCTTTTTGAAGTGTTTCCATTCATCCGGCAAATGCCATGGTAAGCTGTTATCAATGCCAATAACACGATTTTCGCTCATGGCAGCGATGATATATAGTTGAGTCTGGTTTTGCAAAACAGTGTGTTGTTAACGTAAATTTTTTCAAAATATAAATCAAATCAATTACAAATGAAATAACAGTGAAATAATTGCCAGTCAACCAGTTAATTTACCATTCATCAATTCCTGAGAAATTATTGACACAGTACCTTGCATCGCAAAGTACCTTTGTATACCTTTGTAAGGTAGAAAGTGAGAATCTTATCTATTAGCCATGAACTTATTTCAATAATAAACGGATGAACCCAATATGAATATCGAAAATGCCCAAGTACAGATGCGGAAGGGGATTCTGGAATTCTGTATACTTAACATCATATCCCGGGGCGAAGTATATGCTTCGGATATGTTAGATGAACTTACATCAGCCAGGATTATGGTCGTGGAGGGGACGCTTTATCCACTCCTTACCAGACTTAAAAATTCGGGCTGGCTGGATTATAAATGGGTGGAATCATCCTCCGGGCCGCCGAGAAAATATTATGTTCTGACTGACGAGGGAAAGATGTTTCTGGATGCCATGCAAACAACCTGGTTTGAATTGGCAGCTTCTGTACAATCGGTGATTCACCGTACAGAGGAACTTAGTAAAGCCAATACTCCAAATCCTTCCTGACCTAACTGATCATTTAAAGACATTTCGATTATTACAATCATGAAAAAGACAATCAGCATAAATATCGGTGGTATCATCTTTCATATAGAGGAAGACGGCTACGAAAAGTTAAAAGGTTACTTATCTTCCATTCAAAAGTATTTCTCTTCTTTTGCAGATAGCAAAGAGATTCTTTCTGATATTGAAGGAAGAGTTGCAGAACGGTTTTTGAACAAACAAAAAGCAGAAAGCAAACAAGTTATTTCACTGGTGGATGTGGAAGAACTAATCGCTGCAATGGGTACAGTAGCTGATTTTGAGGCTATTGAACAAGCAGAAGATATTCTTTCTGATCCGTTAGAATCAGCTTATTCTTCTCCGAAAGATTTGCCAAAACAAGAAACCTATACTTCGGCTCAAACCGGTGCTGCTCCTCAGGTTGAAGCTGCCAAATCAACTGTTACGAGAAAATTATACAGAGATCTAAAAAGGAAATTAATTGGTGGTGTGGCTGCCGGTCTGGCGCATTATTTCACTATTGATCCGCTTTGGGTTCGTCTTGCATTCTTATTCGCAGTCATTGGTTTACCTGCTGGTTCGGGTATATTTAATTTGAACCTGGAAGATGAATTGGGACCATTAGCCGGATTTATGGTACTGGTTTACATTGCCATGTGGATTGCTTTTCCAGGATCTGCGACACTGGAAGAGGATGCTAAAATCAAGAAATTTTATAGAAATCCGGATCGTAAAGTTGTAGGTGGTGTAGCTGCCGGAGTAGCTTCTTATTTTGGAGTTGATCTGGGTGTAGTTCGTTTCCTTTGGGTTTTATCTATATTATTCTTTGGAACAGGTGTACTTATTTATATCATTCTATGGGTAATTGCTCCTTCTGCAAATACACTTACGGAAAAAATGGAAATGCAGGGTGAACCGATCACGCTGTCCAACATTGAATCAAATATCAAACAAAGTCTTAATGTTGATGAAAAGAGCGGAGAAGAAAACGCTTTAACCAAAATATTACTTTTGCCTTTTCGGGCTATTGCGCTGATAATTGGTGCATTAGGAAAGTTGTTTAAAGGTTTAGGTCCTGTAATTAGGATATTAATAGGTGTTTTTCTGGTAGGAATGTCGGCAGTTACTTTATTTGGATTGCTTGTCGGTGGCGGAGTTTTACTCGGATTTACCAGCGTAGCACCGTTTGAAAACATGCCTATACCGATGCTGATTATCCAGGAATTGCCAACAAGCCTGATCCTGTCCGGTATTTTGGTAACAGCTATTCCTTTTATTACTTTTCTTCTATTAGGATTAACACTTTTATCAAACAGAAGAATAGTTGGCAGTTCAGTTTGGCTTACTTTATTGGGTCTTTGGATCGTGGGAATTATTATCAGTACCGTACAGGGAGTTGCTGTTCAAAGAAATTTTGCCAAAAGAGGAGAATTTTCAACATCCACTTATTATGCGATTCCGGTTGGAACACTTACGCTGGACGAAACGGATTCAGATGAAGATGAAAATGTAGACATTGATATTTCGTTGGAAGGATCAAATGTTGCTGATAGTCTGCGATTGGATAAAAAAATGACCTCGAGAGGGCGTACACGTGAAGATGCGCAAAAAATTGCCTCTCAGTTACAATACGATTTAACTGTTAAAGACTCCACATTTTTATTTCATGAAGGGCCTGAAATGGGGAAAAGCGGTCCGTTCCGTGATCAGAATATTGATTTGACGCTGCATATTCCTTATGATAAACCATTTATTATGACCCGCGATTTTTATTATTCGGTTTCTCATAATAATGGCAGTTATCACCATCTCGACAATTATAATTTGCATGATGAGGACGTAAACTGGAACACGCTTCGTTGGACGATTCGCAGAGATTCAGGATTGGTTTGTACTAATATTCCTGCAAAATTTATCAGCAAAGAAGATGATGATAATCAGGAAGACCGGGATGACTACTCCTCTTTTAACGACGAAGACAGTGATTTGAACCTGGGGGAACGGGGAACTCACATCAAGCAATTTACAGTGTCAGATTTTCAAAAACTGGACATTGGAGGGGCGTATTCCATTAGTATAAAACAGGGAGCAGAATTCAATGTATCGGCTGACGGCGAGGAAGAAGATGTGGATGATTTGAAAGTGACTGTGGAGGATGGAACATTACACGTTAAACGATCTTCAAATTTTAATTTGTTTGATTTGCATAAATGGAGCAGGGTCGGGCTGATCATTACGATGCCAACTGTTGAAAGTGTTTCTTTATCCGGAGCAAATAAAGCAAGGATTTCAGGATTCAAAGGATTATCAAAACTGGATGTAGATGTTTCAGGTGCTTCCAAAACAGAAATTGATGTTGAAACAAATGAGCTGATTATGGAGCTTTCAGGTGCATCCGGGGCAACTTTGAAGGGAAGTGCAAAATCTGCAAATTTTGATTTGTCGGGTGCTTGTAAACTTGATGCAACTGAAATGAATATTCAAAATGTAGATATTGAAGCTTCCGGAGCATCAAAAGCTAATCTGGGCAGAATCGCAAATATTAAGAAAAGCTCAAATGGCGCAAGCAAAATTAATGTTCAGCAGTAGAATGAAGTTCCGTTTAATACTAATTACCTTACTAGGATTATACATTAATTCGTTTGCTCAAAATGCAAAATCTGAATTATTGATTCTGGGCTCGGATCATTTGAGTCAAACATATAAAAAGGGAAATCCTGAGACAGATGTTTTAACTCCAAAGAAACAGAAGGAAATCGGAGAGTTCGCCTCTTTAATAGAGAAGTATAAACCGGATATGATCATGGTTGAAGTGCTTCCGGAAAAGCAAGCCGAAATCGATAGCCTGTATGCGTTATATCTGGGAAATAAGTTGAAATTGGATAGTCTGGAAGATGGCCGGAGTGAAGTATTCCAGCTGGCTTTCAGGATTGGAAAACAGATGAAACTAAACCGGATACTTTGTGTAAATGCGCCTGGCGGTACTTCGCAGAGTATTTTGGATAATGGTGAAAATATTGAATTGTATAAAAATGAAACGAAAGAGCTTCGCAAAATTGTAAGTGAAAGATACACTTCCTTACAAAACGGAACGCTCTCTTTAAAAGATTTTTTAATTTTCCTAAATCAGCCTGAAACCTATAATAAGGTGTATCATTTGCGGTACATTACACCGGCCAGAGTTGTGAACGGGACTTTTAAAAATCCGGATAAAATGGTAGATACTGCATTTGTCGACCATAAATATATTGGAGCAGAATTAACTTCGGTTTTTAAAAACAGGGATTTCAAGATTTATTCCAATATTGTTACGAATCAAATCAAGCATAATCCTAAGAAAATGCTGCTGATTATTGGTGCGGCGCATATTGGTTCTCTAAAAAATATTATCAGGGATGATTCTGAATTTGAGCTCATTAGTGCAAACAAGTTTTTAATTAAAGAATGATTTGTTGGCAAAAGAATTTTTTGAATGCAACTTTTCATAATCAATCTTTATCTTTTAAAAAATGTATAACAAAAACTAATAGTCATGAAAAAATTTATTGTAATCGGCCTGCTTATAATTCTTGCAACTGTTACATCATTTGCTCAGGAAAGTAAGAATTTCTCTGTGTCAGGATTTAATAAACTTGCATTGGGGAGCGCATTCAAAATTGATGTGAAACAAGGCAACAATTTCAGTGTTACAACAACCGGAAGAAGCGAAGATCTGAACGATTTGGAAGCAAATGTTTCTGACGGAACCTTAAAGCTGAGTTACAAAGGTAATAACTGGAATAAAAATCGTAAAACGGTTAATGTTAGTATTACAATGCCCAACTTACAGGGAGTAAGATTTTCAGGGGCCAGTACTGCTAATGTTGCTAAATTTTCGGGTGTGAAAACGATGGATATTGATGTTTCAGGAGCTTCAAGAGTAACTATGGAGTTATCAGCTCAGAAAGTGGCATTGGATTTATCAGGAGCATCTTCACTTGTTTTAACCGGACAATGTGATGTTTTGAATGGAGAAGTTTCCGGTGCATCAACTTTTAAAGGAAGAGATTTTCCTGCTAAGGAAGTAAACATTGATGCTTCCGGTGCAAGCAGCGCAGCTGTTGCAGCCAATACCACATTACATGCAGAAGCCAGTGGAGCAAGCAGTATCAGATATTCAGGAAGTGTAAAAGATATCCATTCAAGTTCTTCAGGAGCTGGTTCTGTTAAGAGGGATTAGTGATTTATACAGATCAAATATATAACTAAGAAAGCCGGCATTAGCCGGCTTTTTCTTTGTGCAAAAAATATGAAATGTGACATATCCTATTAAGAGTAATATATTTACAAACATTTTACCTTCTTCTATTATTTCCTGTTTGTGCAGCAGCCGTTTATGATCAGCTATTTTAGTTGTAATATGACCTGTTTTGATAAGTATTTTTGTGAGGAATTAAATGCAGAATCCAATGAAACGCTATCTGATAATTGTACTTGTTTTTTTTAGCTCATTTATACATTCTTATGACGCAAGGTCACAAGGACGAAGTCAATTCAATGGACGTTATACACCGCCATTCGGGGTTTTGAGCTTAACAGGCAGCCTTGGTCTTACGTATTATTATGGCGATTTGAATAATAAAATAAACATGAAACATCTCGGTTTGGGACCTGCGATTTCATTGGGTGCTTTATACCGGATTACTGAGCATTTTAGCGCGAGAGGAGAATTTCGTTTTTATCAGGTTTCCGGCGATCAGAAATATTCTAAATATCCTATTAATAATCTGTCTTTTCGTACCCGGAATCCGGATATTAATTTAGGCATTCAGGCAGATTTATTTGCTTATAACCGTCACGAGAAAATTAATCCGTATTTATTTGCGGGACTTGGCGCAACTCATATTAATCCGAAAGCAAAACTGGATGGAAAATGGTACAGTCTGGCTCCGCTTACAACCGAAGGAATTAAATATAACCGGCTGCCTTTGATCATTACCGGTGCAATCGGGGTTTCTGTCCAGGCATTTGAGCGGCTTAGTTTAGGTGTAGAACTGAATAATAATTTTGTCAGATCTGATTACTTTGATGATGTCAGTACTGTTCATCCCAATCCGGATCAGCTTCCAAGCGATCTTGCAAGAAGGTTATCCGACCGGTCTTCTGAAATAGGACTGGATCCCAAACAACCCGGCTGGCACAGAGGTGTAGGCACACGAAATGATATTTATTCCTTTTTCCAAATTCGGGCTACTTATCTGATTGGCAATAGAATGCAGGCTTTGGAAAGAAAAAGAATGCGTTGTCCAAAAATTTAATCTAAAAATTCTGTCAGGTCGTCTGATATATTTACTACATAATTCTCGTATCCTGAATATTAAATCTGTTACATGTTAAAACCCAAACATCCGCATCAGTCAGAAGTGATCATGACCGAAATGGTACTTCCCAATGATACCAATACACTGAACAATCTGATGGGAGGACGGCTGTTGCACTGGATGGATATTTGCGCCGCTATTTCTGCTCAAAAACATTCTAATCGTATCGTAGTTACAGCTTCGGTTGACAATGTTTCATTTACGGAACCGATTCGGTTAGGCAACATTGTTACTATGCACGCCAAAGTCACCCGGTCTTTTAATTCTTCGATGGAAGTTTACCTGGAAGTTTGGGCTGAGGATATTCCGGCTGGCATTCGCGTAAGCACAAACCGTGCATTTTATACTTTTGTAGCTGTGGATCAGAATGGCCGTCCTATTGAAGTTCCACCATTGGAACCGGTATCTAAAGAAGAAAAAGAATTAAATGTCAGTGCATTACGCCGCCGGCAACTTCGGCTGGTTTTAGCCGGACGTATGAACCCCTCTGAGGCCACAGAATTAAAAGCATTATTTGATGTACAATAAGAAATCCTTCATGCCATAATTTTTTGATACTTTTGCAGGATCAAAAATAACCATATATGGCAAAGGAAATCATTTTTTCAGATAAAGCGCCTGCACCAATCGGGCCTTACAGTCAGGCTGTAAAAATAAATGGTACATTATATGTTTCCGGACAAATTGCGGCTGAACTGGCCAAGTCGGGTGATATTAAGGCTGAGGCCGGAATTGTCATGCAAAATATCGGGCATATTCTGGGAGCAGCAGGCATGAGTTTTTCTCATGTTGTTAAATCAACGATCTTTTTAAAAGACATGAATGATTTTGCTTCGGTAAACGAAATTTATGGCAGCTTTTTTACTTCGGAACCACCAGCACGGGAAACGGTTCAGGTTGCGAAACTTCCAAAGGATGTAAATGTTGAAATATCAGTGATTGCGGTTCAATAATTGTTAATGATGAATTGTTAATGATTAATGACAATTCTTTAATTTGAAAGATAGAAAAATCTGGCACTTTATCACGTGTCAGATTAATTTAAAAATCGTGATAAAACCTATTTTAAGTAAAGAATAATGAATAAGCTACCAGTTCGAGTAAGATTTGCTCCAAGCCCAACAGGCCCTCTTCATGCAGGAGGCGTCCGTACTGCATTGTATAACTATTTGTTTGCACGCCAGCAAGGTGGTCAAATGTTACTTCGTATTGAAGATACGGATCAAAACCGGTATGTTCCCGGTGCCGAAGCATATATCATGGAAGCACTTTCCTGGCTCGGAATTTCCATCGACGAAGGTCCTCAAACAGGTGGTCCGCATGCACCTTACCGCCAGTCGGAAAGAAAGGAAATGTATTGGGAATATGCTGAAAGACTGGTAAAAGAAGGAAAAGCATATTATGCATTTGATACAACAGAGGATTTGGATGAAATGCGGAAACGCCTGGAAGAAGCCAAAGTTGCAGCAGTACAATACAATGCAATTACCCGTCAGGAAATGAAAAATTCCCTGACACTTTCACCCGAAGAAACCAAGGCACGGCTGGAAAGCGGCGAACCTTACGTAATACGGATGAAGATTATGCCAAAGGAAGATATTCGTTTTAATGATTTGATCCGAGGTTGGGTTGTGGTACATTCCTCGCAAATTGATGATAAAGTATTATTGAAGTCCGACGGGATGCCTACTTACCATTTGGCCAATATTGTGGACGATCATTTGATGGGAATTACACATGTGATCCGTGGTGAAGAATGGCTTCCATCAGCTCCGTTACACGTTTTATTATATCGTTATTTTGGTTGGGAAAGTACAATGCCGCAGTTTGCACATCTTCCATTATTGTTAAAACCAGATGGAAACGGAAAACTTTCGAAGCGTGATGCAGATTTGGGTGGATTCCCAATTTTTCCATTACAATGGACAGATCCTAATACTGGCGATATTGCAAAAGGTTTTCGTGAAGAAGGATATTCACCGGAAGCTACGGCTAATTTTCTCGCATTGTTAGGTTGGAATGCCGGAACGGAGCAGGAAATATTCAGCATGGAAGAGCTGATAAAAACATTCAGTTTCGAACGTGTACATAAAGCAGGCGCCAGATTTGATATTCAAAAAGCCAATTGGTTCAATCAGCAATATCTTAAGATGAAAGATGATGCTGACATTGTCAATGAAGTGAAGCCGCTTTTTGCAGCCAAAGGAATTGAAGTGAGTGAAGAACAAACTATCCAGATTGTTCATTTGCTGAAAGACAGAGTTCATTTTGTAAAAGAAATTGTGCAGGAATCTCTCTTTTTATTTAATGCTCCGGATGAATATGACCAGGAAATTGCTTTGAAAAAGTGGAATGAAGAGGCAGTAAATGCTATTTCCGGATTCAAAGATTCATTGGAAACCTTTGAAGGAGAATTCACTGCCGATCATATCAAACATTCCCTTCATGCAACGATGGAAACATTGGGTATTAAAATGGGAAAGATCATGCAAGCTTTACGATTGGCAGTAACAGGCGCAGGTGCTGGTCCGGATTTAATGGTGATCATGGAAATACTGGGAAAAGAAGAAGTTGCAAGCAGACTAAATAACGCCTTAAACCGCTTACCTGCTCAAATTCGCCTGGCATAATTGTAAAAATACCGTTTGCTCAATTTGTTTTGAAAATAGATTTGTAGTTGCATACTTTCGTAAAGTAATTATTTACCAGGCTTAAAAGCCGAAAGCCAATAAAACAATGGCCAAGAAAAAACAAGCTGATTCATCCAAGCCGGATAATGAAAAGCCAAGGGTTCACAAGGATCTGGAAGGATTCGACATTCAGATTAATTCATTTGGTGAAATATCAACCAGTTTTGATATGGACCGCATCAATGAGTTTTTGAATAAAAATGTTGATGACAAAAAATTGCGTGATCGTGAAGACATTCCGGGCAGGAAGATTCCCCGCACCAGTAAGGCAAAGAAGAAAACCGAAGGAGAAGAGGAGGAGGAATAGTTTACACTAAATAGTATGCTCCTAAATGGTTTGTATGAACTGTTTTAATTTAAGTAATGACGAAAAATTAGTTTGTAATATTTATTTGATTAACTTACTGATAATCTTGTAGTTATTGAGCTAAATGCTAATTGCCAACAGCTACTTATGAACTTATAAACCTTAAACTTCAAATGACCTCACACGAAATTGATTACAAAATTATTGGTGACGATATTCAAATCGTAGAAATAGAACTTGATCCAAAAGAAACTGTAATTGCAGAAGCCGGCGCAATGCTTTTTATGGAAGATGGTATTGAGTTTGAAACCAAAATGGGAGATGGATCGGAAGCGAACCAAAGTATAATGGGCAAGATTTTTCAGGCTGGTACGCGTGTCATTACAGGTGAATCTTTATTCATGACACATTTTACTAACCATGGAATTGGCAAGAAAAAAGTCGCTTTTTCTGCTCCTTATCCGGGAACGGTAATGCCCATTGATTTATCCAAAATTTATGGTAACGAACTAATCGTGCAAAAAGATGGATTTCTTTGCGCTGCGCTTGGTACAAGTATGAAAATACATTTTAACCAACGTTTTGGATCTGGTCTTTTTGGTGGTGAAGGGTTTATTTTACAAAAGTTAAAGGGAGATGGAATGGCTTTTGTCCATGCAGGTGGAGTAGTTATTGAACGCCGTCTGAATAATGAAAGACTTCGGATTGATACTGGCTGTGTAGTTGCTTTTGAACAATCATTAAGTTTTGATATTCAGCGTTCAGGTGGATTGAAATCCATGATATTTGGAGGTGAAGGAATGTTTTTAGCAACGCTTAGTGGTTCAGGCCGGGTTTGGATACAATCTATGCCAATTTCTAAATTGATTCAAAGATTATCTATTGGCGGAGGAAATGCTAAAAAAGAAAGCGGTTCCATCATAGGTGGACTTGGAAATTTGTTTGAAGGTTAATAAGGTTCAATTATATTGTTTTGAAAAAGGTAAGTGCGAAAGTGCCTGCCTTTTTTGTTTTGTAATCGGTGCTCGGCTTTCAGTAATCGCCAATTAGCCCCCAGTTGTCAGAGTACGTACTAAATTTCGTCACTGACCTAATCTCACAGCCGAAAGCCGACGGCTACAAAAACATAATTATTTGTGTACTTATACCTGAGTCAGTTACAATTCTCAGAATATAATTCCCTGCTGATAAATGATATAATGGGCGCAGAGATACTAGCCCAATAATCTCACGATCTGTTATAATCAGCGGATATTCCTGGCCTTTTACATCGAAAAGAGAGCATTGAAAGTTAGTTTCCGGCTTGTCTGGTCTCAGGTAAAATTGCTGATTTGTAACCGGATTAGGAAAAACAGTAAACTGGGGTGGGGCACCTTCCTGAAAAACTGCAACGATTGTTGAAATGGTCGTTTCTCCATTTTTATATTCTGATCTGATTCTATAATAAATACTTCCCTCACCGCTGTTTGGATCTGTGTAAGCATACAATTTCGATTGAATATCATTATCTAATGCTTCAAAACTCTTCAGGTCTATATAAGATTTTCCATCTGTCATTTTTTGAAGAATCACACTTTTTAATTGCGGATTAGCAGCTGTAAGCCAGGATATATAAATGTTTTGACCAATTGGACGCGCAGAAATTGTATTGATAAAATCGATTTTTTTGTAATTATTATCTACATAGAAAGACTCAGAAATACATCCTGCGAGAATTGGTTTTGTTCCAGTCAATCTCAGTTTATACCCACCATTTTTAAGATTGGCGGGTAATTTAATTTTAACAGGACTTTCATTTGCTACGCCTGCAATAGCTACAAATTTTCCGGCATCATCCAGTAACTCTGCCTGAATTGCAATGATATTATTTTCCAAACTAAAAATATTAAACGGCAAAGTAAATGAAGCTCCCGGAAAAACTTTGGAGGGAACTACGCCGGTATGAATTTCATATTTTGGTTGAAAAGGAATGATTTTGTGAAACAAAGAATCCGACAGAATACGGTTCCAGGCTGTGGCTGCCAATGTTAATCCCTGCGTACCTCCTGAAATATTTTCAAAATGACCATGAGCAGGTCTTGGAATTTGAATTGTATCAAGATCCGGGCCAATAAATGTGTTGAAATCTTTTAGTGTTGCCAGCCGGTTCTGAGCGTTTGTAATTGGCAGAAATGGTTTGTCTATTGCCGGACTGGTGGAGTTTTTAGCAATAATCCATGGTACTTTATGTCCTGAATCTGTCCGGCTGTTTTCTATCAGTATTTTTATATTATCAAAATAACTTTGTTCTGTAAATCCAAGCTGTGCATCATTTTCGCCATGCGACCATAAAACAGCTCTGATCCCAAGCCAGGAATTAAAGTATCGTAATGTGTTTACAAGATTCGTGTAAGGCTGTCGGTTCGGCCATTTTTTATTTACATAAATATTAAGTGCATCCTTTCCCGAAGCAGCATCACGATAATTTTCAGAATTGGCCGCAGCCCAGGCTGCATTTAAAAACAGCACAGGCGTCTTCATTTTTTGATGAATTTTATCGCCCAGTTCGCCCCAGTACCAGGAAGTTTCTCCTGATGGGAAAATGTAGTTTTTGCTGTTAATTGGACTAAATTCCGGAGCCTGCATGGGTTCATCCGGTGCTACTGTTATATTTTCAGGATTCAGGATTTTATTGATTGCATTAAAAGAAATAACCTGATCCGAAGTATTTTTTGCACCCAGATCCGGCAAACCCATTGCATTGGAATTTCCTGCAACCAGAAACACTTCACCGATTCCAACGCGTGATACAATCGCACTGTCAATGATGCCGTCATTTCCATATCCAATTAATTTCAATTTATACCAGCCGGTTTCGGCTTGTAAAGAAGAGCTCAAAAATCCCTGTTCGATCTGGTTTTTCGCAAACGATAAATTTTTACTTTGATGGACATTTCCTTCAATCGGTGTGAGATGTGCTTCAATTCTTGTATAAGGAAAATAAGCATAGCCAGTAACAGAGATATTCGCAAATCCAGCTGTATCTCTTTGCAGAATTTGATTGTTGACCGGGCTGGTGATAATTAATTGTGCATAAAGATCCCATGCACCCGCATTGAACAGAATGAAAATTGCAATGATGAGACAATGAAGATTTTTATTTTTTTTCATTCAATTAATTTAGACGCTTGAATTTAGTGCATATTTATTTGAAATAAGTAAAACTGATCATACTGCAATAGAAAGAGCCGGCCCGTTTAGCGAAACGCTAATCTGAGCCGGCTCTTTTCAACTATTTTAAGAAATTAATTATAACCCGGGTTCTGTGGTTTCAGATTTGGATTATTTTTCATTTCCTGAATTCCAAGTGGGAACAAAAGATGTTTTGCCTGTAAAGCTACACCAGAACCAACGTTCAGGTTAAGGTGACCAACGAAGGGATCAAATCCTTTTGTTTTTTCATTGAATACTTTACGTAAGCGAACCATGTCAAACCAGGTAATTCCTTCGAAGCAGAACTCGTACCAACGTTCTCTTAATACAGCATCACGGAAAGTAGTTTGCGTGAAAGATCCAAGAGCCGGAGTAGTAAGTTTGGCTCTGTCTCTTATTTTTTTATAAGCATCATAAGCTTCCTGGTTTGGTGCGCCCAATTCATTTTGTGCTTCTGCATACATCAAAAGAACTTCTGCATAGCGAATTAAAGGAACGTTCAGGTTGTTGTTACGTGTACCTGCAACGCCTTCTGAACCATTGGCAGTTTGGTTAAAGTGTTTGAAAACATAGGGAGCACCCAAGTTAAATCTTGTGCCATTACCATTCGTGAAGTACGTAGTATAAAACCAACCTTCCTGATCAACAGTACGAAGATCACCTTTTTCATAGGAGTTGTAGAAAGAAGGTGTCGGAACTGTACTTCCTGTTCCTCCCGGACCTGAAAACGTAACAGGCTTGAAGTTTGGATAGTAATCTCCCAATGGATTACCTGCTACTGAAACATTGTACTGGATCATAAATATATGCTCCAGTCTGTTTTTAAGACTTTCCTGATGTACTTCTTTATATGTACCGAAAAGATTTACTACTGTTGGATTTGCCTTGGAATAATTGATAACCTCCAAAGCTTTGTCAGCTGCCAGTTTATAATATGAGGCACCTTTGCTAAGCGGGAAACCAGCCATGGTCAGATATACCTTCGCTAGCAATGATTTAGTAGCAATGGTGGTAGCACGTCCGTTTACATCTGTCATAGGAAGGCCCGCAGCCTCAGCAGCCTGCAAATCTTCAACAATCAGTTTGTAAACTTCTTCCTGTGATGCACGGGATGGCATAAAATCTTCAGATTCAATAGTCTGAGGTTTAGTGACCAATGGAACATCTCCCCAAAGCCTAACTGCATAGAAATAAGCCCAGGCACGAAGGAAACGAGCTTCTCCAATCAATTTAGTTTTCTGAGCATCTGTTGCCGGAGCGAGGAAAGGAATTGTAGGAATCTTTTCCAGAGCAAGGTTTGCATTGGCAATGACCCTGTACAAACCGTTATACCAGTTATTGATATGGGCTGTATTTCCGTCATAAGTCAGGGAATACAAGTTGTTTAAATCTGAATTCTGGCCTGTCTCGGTTGTAGCTGTTCCGGTTACGGCTTCAAGCATTTGCCAGTTTGCCGAGAAGATACCTGCTCCTTCACCATAAAAGCGCATTCTGTCATAAATGGCAGCTATTGCGGCTTCTGCGTGATCGGGAATGGTGTAAAAGCTCTCCGGCGTTAAGTTAGACGGATCTTTTTCGTCCAGAAAGTCTGAGCAGCTCGTCGGGCCAAGTAAAATGGATCCGCAGAGCAATACTTTGACTACATTTTTTATACTATATAACTTCATAATCAATGTTATTTATTAAGATAAACTAATTGGCTTTTTAAAATGCGATCTGTAAACCCGCCATGTAAGTAGTTGGTTTTGGATAGCCGTGCCAGATCATACCTTGTGAGAAAACGTTGCTGTTCTGATCTCCGTTAGTAGGCGTAACTTCCGGATCTCCATGCGGATATTTAGTCAGCAGGAAGAAGTTCTGTGCAGAAAGATATATTCTCAGTTTACTAAGTTTAAGTTTGCTTACCACTTCTGTTGGAATGTTGTAACCAAGTAACAGGTTTCTTCCGCGCAGGAACGATCCGTCAAAAATCCAGTGAGAATCTACGTTTGTAACATAACCCGCTCTTGTTTCACGAATTTGTGCAACAGGTGTGTTCTGGTTGGTTGGTGTCCATGCATTCAGGACAGTAGTATAGCTATTTGCAATAGAAACGCGGTCTTCACTTGGGTGAAGTGTCATATCCATTACATCATTGCCGTAAGAGTATTGTAAATCAAAAGTAAGGTCGAAGTTTTTGAAACGAACTGTATTGGAGAATGTACCCCACGCTTTTGGACTACCGTTTCCAATAATTGTACGGTCCGCATCTGTAATTGCACCGTCGCCGTTGATATCTTTGTATTTAATATCGCCAGGAAGCATCGTCAGGTTATTACGGTAGCTGGTAAATTTCGCTGCCTGATCTCTTTCAGCTTCGCTCCAGGTACCTTCACGAATAAGTCCCCAGAATGATCCAACCGGCTCGCCGATACGGATGATACCTGTCTGGTTTGTGAAGTTAGGTCCACCCACACCGAAGATATCAGAAGGCGTTGCCAGTGAAAGTACTTTATTTCTGTTTAAAGAAATATTGAAGCTAGAATTCCATGTGAAGTCGCCTCTTTCGATGTTCGTTGTGTTTAAAGTAAATTCAAACCCTTTATTCTGCATCGAACCAATGTTCTTTCTGATTACCGCATAACCGCTTGTACGTGGTACGGGAGCATCCAAAAGCATGTCTGTGGTTTTTCTGTAATAGTAATCCGCTTCTACGGAAATTCTACCTTTTAAGAAACTGATTTCAAGACCTGCATCCGTTTGTGCTGTTTTTTCCCATTTCAAATCAGGGTTAGATAATCTGTTAATACCTGTACCATTAGCCCGGGTATCACCATAAACAGTTGCATATGTAGAGCTTAGAAGCGATAGAGATGAGTATGGCGGAATTTCAGAGTTACCGGTTACACCGAAACTTGTACGTACTTTCAGGTTTGAGATAATTGAATTGCCTTTCAGGAAATCTTCATCCGATACTTTCCAGGCCAAAGCCGCAGAAGGGAAAAATGCGAATTTATGGTTGTCTCCAAATTTGGATGATCCATCCGCACGTCCTGTGAAAGTAACCAGGTATTTGTCAAGTAAGGTATAGTTTACGCGTCCAAAGTAAGAGTTGAACGCAAAGCTTGAAGCACCCGAAATATAAGGATCACCAGAAGGACGATTAGAACCTGCACCCAGGTTATCAAATCCGAAATAATCCGTTGAAAAATTTTGAGAAGCTACACCCGTTGTAGCAATATTCGTTTTCTGCCATGAAATCCCGGCAAGTGCGTTTATCGCATGAATACCAAATGTTTTGTTATAAGTCAAATAGTTTTCCCATGACCAGAATGTTTCTTTTCTGACAGATTTCCGTGCAGTACCAAATTCAGAAATTGCAAGCGTACGCGTCTGAGATTCATTAACTTCCTGATTAATTACGTTGATACCCAATACTGAACGCAATTCCAAACCTTTTGCAAGTGTAAGATTGCCATATAAACTACCTAATGTAGTAGCAGTATTAACAATATATTTACGGCCATTTAATCTGTGAATAGAGCTGAAAGAGCCTTCTGCCTGAGGATAATCCCTGTTATTAGCATAAGTTCCGTCAGGATATTTTACAGGAAGAAAAGGAAAATCTTCAACCATCTGGCGAGGTACTGCATCATTAATATCGACCAGGTTTTCACTCTGGTTGTTATAGCTCAAAGTAGCTCCGATTTTTAACCATTTTTTTACCTGATCATCAATACTGAACCGTGTGGAATAACGCTTCAGATAAGATTCTTTCAACAAGCCCTGATCATCCCGGTAGCCCAGAGACAATGCATAAGTTGTTTTTTCATTTCCGCCGCTGAAACCCAACTGATGGTTTTGTGAAATTTTATTCTGAGTTGCTTCCTTAAACCAGTCAGTGTCGTAGTTTGGTTTGTAACTGCCGTCAGCAGCCAAAGTAAATACGTCAGGATGCGCTATTGAAAAATCTCTTCTACGTGTCTGAGGATTTAAGTTGTCGTATTTTTTTGATGCCCATCCAGCCGGATCAAATTTTTCAATATTTTTATAAGCAAGATCTTCAACATCCAGATACTGCTGTGCATTCAATACATGCGGTCTTTTCGGGCCGATGGTTGGAACACTTATATCCACATTGTAAGTAACAACTCCTTCACCTGATCTTCCTTTTTTAGTTGTTACAAGTATTACACCATTCGCACCTCTTGCTCCATAAATAGCAGTAGAAGACGCATCTTTCAATACTTCAACAGAAACGATATCATTTGGATTGATATAGTCAATGGCTGAACTGTACTGGTTTTGCGTTCCCTGAGGAAGCATTACACCATCCACTACATACAATGGATTGTTGGAAGAGTTAATAGAACTGAAACCACGGATACGAACGTTGCTTCTTCCACCCGGACGACCTGAGTTTACATTCACCTGAACCCCTGACACTTTACCCTGCAAAGCCTGGTTTAATGAAGGAGCAGGGCGTTCTTTCAATTGTTCTTCTTTTACAGATCCCACAGCACCGGTTAAATCCGATTTCCTTGCAGTACCATAACCAATAACAACGACTTCACTTAATGCTTTTGTATCTGATTCGATAGCCAGATCGACAACACTTTTGCTGCCTACTGCTATTTCCTGACTAATGTAGCCAACAAAGCTGAAAACAAGAACTGCACCGTTGTCAGGGACAGCAATAGTATAATTTCCGGTTGCATCCGTAGTTGTTCCGACGCTGGTTCCTTTTACAACGACGTTCACACCCGGTAAGCCTTCATTATTACTTTTATCAGTTATTTTACCTTTAATGGTTTTTTCAGCATTGATGACAGCTGTATATGCTATTTCAGTTTTGGTATTGGCGATTGCCATAAAAGAGCACGAGAGTGCAGGCAAAAGAACCAATGAATTCCGGATACCTCTCATACGAGGTATCCATTGTTTGGTACTGGTATGTTTCATGTTGTTAGGCTTTAGTAATTTAAATGTTTTTCATAAAAGGACATTGTTTCTATTTACTTGTTAATTGCAATGAGTCATCAGGTAATTTTTTTCGTTCATGTAGCTACTTATCAGAGATTTAGGTGAATAAATATTAGTTATAAATTATATTCAATTAATACAATGTTTTTTCAGGTAATACTTTTGTGGATTATTGCCAAAAGTAAATGATAGGGATTATGGTAAATTTTGGATTGGTATCAGAAAATACTTTAACCGTTGATTTGCTGTTTTGATAGATAATTTATCTCAGCACTTTATCGAATTTATTGGAGTCAGATTATTAACAGAAATTCCGTTTTTAAATGACATTTTAATATTTTTATTAAAATGACGTTGCAATATTATAATATTTAACAATAATATTTAAATAGAAGAGAAATTAAAAATATAATTATTTATGCAAACGTTTGCATAAATAATACATTATAAGTATTGTAAACCATTTATATACAATGATTTGTATGAATAATTATCTAAAAAAATGCCATATACGTGAAATTTCATTCACGTGTATGGCATTCATGTTTTTAATCTCAAAACAGGTTAAATAATTTCAAAAACCAGTGTTTTGAACCAGCTTTTTATTATTGTCCGTTTCACGTTTCGGGATAGGGAAAAGTAAGTTTTTCTCAGTAAAAGTTTTTCCGTAAACCGTTTTATGACCTACAAAATTATCCCACTGTTTAGTCAGGTCATTTCTTATTTTTCTTGTTCGAATAATATCAAACCACATTTTACCTTCAAAACAAAGTTCGAAATATCGCTCAGCCCAAACTGCTTTTTCAAATTCATCGACATTAACAGTAGTTACGGCAGGTAATTTTGCACGGCTTCTAATATCATTCAGGGCTTTTATTGCTTGTGCATTTGGTTTGCCTTCTGCCCGGTTTGATGCTTCTGCGTACATCAGCAAAACTTCCGCATAACGATACAAAGTGTAATTGATATTCGCCTTGGCATCATTGTCGACGGCCTGTTTGTCAAAATATTTGTAGATATAATAACCACCCAGATTCAGGCTGTCACGGCGTACATCACCAGCCGGATAATCGCTGGGATGTCCTTTGTAATAAGTGAAAAAGAATTGTTTTTCCTGGGCACGTTTATCACCTTTTTCATAACTTTCTACAAATTCTTTACGGGGAATAAGTCCGCCGTATTCATCAGAATAAGATGCAATGCCCCGGAATGCAGGCAGTGTAACAGGTGTTAAGCCATTATTTCTGATATCTTTTTCATGCTGAACCTGGAAAATAAATTCACGCAAATTCCGGTTTTCCGGCTTGATCATATCAGTATATTCCGCGAATAATGCATAAGTACCATTATCAATTATTTCTTTGGAACGCTTGGCAGATTCGGCATAACTTTGTGTACCACCCTGAACCGGAAAACCTGCATAAGTAAGATAAACATCTGCCAAAAGCGACTTGACCGCACCCATTGAAATCCGTCCGTTCAGATCACGCCAGGGTAATGTTGACTTTTCGGCTTCCAGCAAATCCGGAATAATAATTTCATCATAAATTTCCTTCAACGGGGAGCGAGGAGTCTGAACTTCGTCCAGGGAAGTTACCAGTCCTGTTAGTTTTGGCACATCACCAAACATCCGCACCAGTTGAAAATAATACAATGCACGCATGGCTTTGGCTTCGGCAATCATGTTGGTTTTAGTTGCTGCGGGTAAACTGGTTATTTCGCCAATTTTCTGAATTGCCAAATTTGCCCGTGCAATGCCCGAAAACATTCCCGACCACCAGTTATCAATATAAAATGCCCGTGCGTCGTATTCCAGGTCGTAAAATTTGAAAGCTTCGGTTTGAGAATTTCCATCCGCTTTGCCGGTCATAAATTCGGTGAGTGAAGCATTATTTCCGCCCCATCCGCCGCCGCCATTGTTAAAAGTGGTAATATTGGAATAGGCACCATCCACAAAAGCCCGTGCAATTTCAGGACTTGAAACCGTGGACGAAGTCGTCAGCGATCCTGTTGGATCTTCTGTTAAAAAATCGTTACAGGAACTAAAACAAAACCCGAGTAATAAACTTGTATATAGGATGTTCTTTTTCATGATCATATTTTTAGAAAACGATGTTCAAACCAAGGTTGAAAGTACGCGGACGAGGATACTGGAAAAACTCCATATTGGCATTCAGCTGGCCTCCAAAGCCGGTAAGTGCTTCCGGATCATAACCTGAATATTTGTCAGAAAGGAAAAAGTTTTGTGCACTGGCGTAAATCCGTAATCTCTGGAAATTAACCTTGCCAAATTTGGTAGGAAGGGAATAGCCTAAAACAGCATTTTGTCCACGAATAAAAGAGCCGTCTTCTACCCACCAATCGTCCATATGCGTATCATAACCGGCATTGTAATGACGGATTTGAGCGATGTAAGTATTTTGATTTTCAGGAGTCCAGGCATTTAAAACCGTACGCGAGCTGCTTGCAATCGCCTGACGATCTTCTACGGAATGTTTGGTTGCATTCACCGTATTTACACCAATCACAAAACGGATATCAAAAGAGAGGTCAAATTTTCCGTATTGGAAAGTGTTGCCAATATTCAGGTTCCACTTTGGATAGGAGCGCCCAATAATGGTTTCATCAGAACCGTCAATTTTTCCGTCTTTATTAATATCCTCCCATTTCAAATCACCTGGCAAACGATTATAAGTTGCTGCCAGATCTGCTTCGTCTGTTCCGTAAGTGCCCAGCCTGCGGTATCCCCAAAGCGTTCCGATTGCCTGACCAATCCGTAAAATATTGGTATTGCCCAGGAAGTTAGGGCCAGGGAAAATGTCATCTCCGTTTGCACCCAGTTTCAGGATTTTATTTTTATTAGCTGAAAACGCAAAATTGGTGCTCCATGTAAATTTGTCATTAGAAATATTTCTGGTATTTAAGCCAATTTCAATTCCTCTGTTTTCAACTGAGCCAATATTCTGAGTTACTGAACTCAGACCCGTCGACCATGGAATTGGTGCATTAAGAAGCAGATCCTTGGTTACTTTATGGTAATAATCAACGGTCAGATCAATGCGGTTATTCAGTAAACTAATGTCCATACCAATGTCCAGTTGGTTGGTATATTCCCACCGCAAATCCGGATTACCAAAGGAACTGCGCCAGATTCCGGTTTGTCTTGCACCTCCCAGCAACACATCGCCTGTGCCCAGGAATTGCTGCGAAGCATACTGGCCGATTTCCTGGTTTCCTGTTTTACCATAACTGGCTCTTAATTTCAGGTTGGAAATGGCACTTATTCCTTTCATAAATTCTTCCTGACTTACATTCCAGGCAACTGCCGCGGATGGAAAGAATGCATATTTATTATTTACACCAAACTTGGAAGCTCCGTCGTAACGGCCGGTGAAAGTAAATAAATATCTGTCTTTGAAATTATAATTCAGTCTTCCGAAATAAGAATTTAAAGACCATTCCTGATCACTGGAATTAGGTTTCACCAATGTATTTCCAACATTGACATTATGCCATCCCCAATAATCATCAATGAAATTTTGAGCCGTTACACCAAAGTTTTCCCACGATCGTTTCTGCCACGACAAACCTGCCAATGCTGAAATGTTGTGATTTGTGCCAATGGTTTTATTATAATTAAAATAGTTTTCAAACTGCCAGTAAAATTGTTGTTCTGCAAATAGGCTGGCTGATCCCTTCTGGTCAGCTGACAAAGCATTAAGATCACGTCCTGAATAAAAATTATTCTTGTCAAAACGCATTTCAAAACTATAATTTGTTCGTAATGAAAGATCAGGCGTAAACTTGATATTAGAATAAATCTGTCCCAATACTTCTGTTCTTGGATTGGTTTGCGTGCGTTGATCGGCAATACGTACCGGATTTTCTCCACCTTCCATTCCCGGCCAGTCCTTGTTTCTTCCCCAGCTACCGTCAGGATATTTAATGGGCAAAATAGGCACAGCTTCAAAAACCATCCGCGGCACATTCAACCCGCCCGAGCCACCGTCTACTTCATAAATTGTTGCTTTATTCAGAAAAATACTTCCGCCTACTTTAAGCCATTTGGTAGCGTCGTTATCCAGCGTAAGCTTGGCTGAGTACCTGGTCAGAGAAGAATTCCTCATCAAACCGCCCTGATCAGTGTATCCAATGGAAAGACTGTAAGCACTTTTTTCCGTTCCGCCTCGTACTGCAAACTCATGGTTTTGAGCAGAAGTCGGTTTATAAATCTCCTTTTCCCAATCTGTATTGTACAAAGGTTTTCCACTGGCATCGAAAAGATTTGGGAAATTTGCCGGCAGGTTACGAACATATTTTCCGTCTTTAAAACCTTGTTCATCAAATTTCTGAGCATTGTCGAACGCCGTATTATAAACCTTCATAAATTCTTCAGAACTTAATACGCCCAACCTTTTAGACGGCATAATATAAGATCCCCAAACGTCATAAGAAATTTGTGTTGCACCGGATTTTCCGCGTTTGGTTGTAATAATTATTACGCCGTTTGCTCCGCGTGCTCCATAAATTGCAGTTGCAGAAGCATCTTTCAAAACTTCCAGTGATTCTATATCATTGGGATTAAGCAGATTGGGATTGCTGACACCTACAATTCCATCAATTACGTACAACGGTTCCAGACTGGAATTAAT
>Ga0247734_1000391_pt1 | contig 38810 bp, 37 predicted proteins | sample UWRJL103311B2_FD_180933 | JGI IMG/M metagenome (GOLD analysis project Ga0247734, IMG submission 180933) | Plant litter microbial communities from Arlington Agricultural Research Station in Wisconsin, United States - UWRJ-L103-311B-2 | ecosystem: Environmental > Terrestrial > Plant litter >...
TGTCTTCGGTGGTGTCCGTGACAAGATTTCGGCGCCGTCGTATTTTCTCTAGGAACAAGGATGCTTGAAAGCTTTCTTCACGCCAGAGACCATCGTCGCGGCAGAGCTGGAGTAGCTGCCTGCTGACATACTGCAGATTGACGATTTCGAAAGGAGGTAGAACTAAGGGATTCATTAAATTTCATATTAGTTTAAATCGGGCCTTGCTTACACTGAATAATGTTTAGAACAATCTCAGAAGGAAGGGTACTTAGGGTTGTAATCATTGTGAAAGGGTTGACAGTTTCACAGAGTCTGGTATCCGAAACGGACCGCAATCGATAGGGCAACCGAGGCTAGTGACGATACGATGTAACCTTCGTCTCATTACATAAGCAGGTTCCGAAGGCAGAACTTTGACTTAAAGACATATTAGATATACATCATATCGTATATATATTGGTTTAATCATCACATAATCCTTTGATTATATTCTCTAGCTCATTGACTACTCAACTCTCACTCATTAAAACCCATGGATCGATAGCACTGATCAATTCTACTTTTTTTGATTCATTGAGAATGTGAATTCAACTTTTGGGAGTTGCAGGAGCTTTGCGGCTATGTACATTCTGAGCAAAGATTTCCAAAATCCCTTTTAAGAAATACATTTCATACATTTCATACATATTCAGGGCATCTTAGGTTCTATTAACTTTAAGTTTGTTGATTCAATCTTCATGCTATTCTCAGCGATATCTCAACTAGGTGTAGGTTTGAAAGTCTGGTTTTGTTATCATCAAATCTATGTAAAATGAGAAATCTATGTTGCAGTTTCATGTAACTATTTGGATTTGTATTCGCACAAACTTGTTTCCCTCCAGCCAGCAATATATCTCAAGAATACCTCACTGGTCACATGATATATTATTCCTTAGTACATGCAGTTGTTCTTATCGCTCTAGAACTGAGTAATAGCTTTCTTTCTTTTTTGAATGTCAACTAAGTTAGTTTTCTGATCGTTCTCCGGTTCTAATGATACAAAAATCTAAGGTCCTCGCTTAGGTTACCCCAAACGGACTTGAATAAAAAGGGGTAGGAATAAGAAAGGGTAAAAGGCACCACTTCCAGTTTGAGTTCTCTTTGGGCCCTTGGTCATGGGAAAAAACAAGGTGAAAGATCGGGTCTTCGGCTATTTTGCAATTGGTTCTCTTAATGGAGTTGGCATGTACTGTGGCGACAGACTGCCAGGGACTGGGTCTCCAATCGCCGTTTTCTTTATAACAAAGATACAGTAAGGCAATATCCAAACCATTGTTCTTCTTTAAAGCAGTCTATTCCCTCCACGTTATACCATCAACTACGCTTTGCACAAGCCTCTCGGCGAATGCTTAATACTGGTTTGTTCTCGGAACGGTACTGCTATCTCATTAAGCCAAAAGAGTACAAGGCATCATATCTCTTCCCCATTTGTTCCAGTTGATATTACGAGATATAAGGTTGTATGGACAATATGAACATATTAAAATCCGTATTTGAAGCTGCGAGGATTGGGAGCCCCTCGACCAAACGCAAGCTTTCTAACGCAGATGCATATACCAATCTGATCTCTAAGTTAGAGTCCGAAGACGAATGCCCGGAGAGTTCTATTCAAATCGAACGGAGACGGCAATGCAGCTCTGAAACTCTTACTCGCCTATATCTTACATTCTTCGCCATGTTGCTAATCCTACTTGGTTTTTACTTCTATACAATCCCTACTGATCGACAATGTAAACGACAGATTTCCACTTGGTGTAAGTGTCTTAGCAGTTTAGTATTTTGTAGAGCATAGAAGCTGATAGAATCTCGTAGCCCCTGTACTTGACGCTATTGAATTTGAACACGTTGATTTTCTCAATAAGCTCGAGAATCCTTCAAGATACAGAGGAACACCAACCCATAAACTAGAAGCAGACTGGGAAAAACTCTGGTTCTGTAAGTCTTCCCGATACATCTACAAAGTCTCTTCGTAACCCTGACCTAGCACAGATGGAACCGTTCCAATTCCAGAAAATCAATTACATCTCATAAATCGCACCGCAGATCCAAAGTGGAGTGCCAATCCTGATGGTTCTGGCTATCGGGCTTTAGTTGAAGTCTTCCACCAACTCCATTGCCTCGACGTAATTCGCCAATACACCTGGCGTGATTACTACCCTAAGCACCCCGACACCGTCAGTATTCCTTTCTTACTCGAACCAGACAATGAAATGATGGCTCGGATGCACACAGATCATTGCATCGAAGCATTACGTCTATCGCTGATGTGCCATGGAGATACCACTCCGTATCTTCTAGAGATTGACCCGAAGAGTCCATCAGGCATCTCACCTGATTTTAGTATGCATCATAAATGCGTGAAATTTGAGCCGCTGGTGATGTATATGAGAAAGCAGAAGTATCAGGTTGAGAGTCATAACGCTCACTGATGGTGGGTTGATGTTGTGTGTAAAAGCGTTTGAAAAGTCGTGAACATATTCAAGTATCATGTCGATACTTTGATAATGGGTAATTTAGTGGTTTAATTGGTACATGATCTTATTAACGAGATTTACGCGACACTGGTATGAGGCATACAACAAGTGAAACTTTGTTCCCGCTCATTCTGTCCAAGAAAGTATGAGAAAACAATGAACACACTCTTCTCATGGCGAAATTACTGCAATGTGGGGATTTTATGAGTGATTCAAACGAGCAATACCTAGCAGGCATTATTGATAGAAAAAAAGGACAAGTTTTATTTTCCCAGAACATAGAATGTAAAGCAGCGAGATACCATCCATATATGTATAAGTAACATTCTCGTATTCAACTCGAAAGTAAGTAATCTCATAACTAATACTAACTCTTAAGGTCAGACTTATGGAAAGCCATTGCCGTCCTTACTCGTCGTTTGTACTGTACAGTACTTGATCAGTATTTGACTGGTAACCCGGCTTTGATATTTCTTCTTCTTCTTCTTCTTCTTCTGTATAAATAAATTATAAGCTATAAATTACGGTTCTACAATTTCCAAATGGTAAAAATCAAAGCACATTAGTATATGTGATGCGACACAGTCGAGACAGTTTACATTGCATGCTTTGGAATGGGGTGGAATGGAAGGGGGAGGGTGGCTCGGTGGTGACGCACTGTCCATTTTGTGGCCTGTGCGCATTTTCGTAGCTCTTTTCCCAACCTCAACATCTCTTTTCATAGGTACTGTAGACAAACCTACTCCAGCTTCATTGTGGCATGGCATAGCAGTAGTATTCACTCTATTGTGAGAGATACTCGTGTCAAACACTACTTCAACTACCTCTAATGCTACCCACTCATTCCAGCTTCATGAAGTCTCATATTGTAGTGCATTGGTAGGAAACATCTTCGTTGCTTAGTTGGCCTATCTTTACTTTGTAAATCTAAAGTAACAAAAGGTCTCGATGTCGCCAGATTAAGTGACAAAGGCATGAAGCCATGGAAGTATGATCTTTTCACTTGATCCATGCGTTGATATTCTTTGTTTGCCATGAATTCATTAATGCTTCATCAAGCCTACGGGCTCTTTTTATGCTACTGTTACTGAGCTGACCTGAGCACGACATTCCTGTTCCAGAGGTGGTGTGGATATCAATCTTAGCGAATTCATTTATCAGCTCTGCAGATACATAGACACGTAAATTCTCTGTTCTTTGCCAGTTTGCTGAGACAATGTTAGGTTGTTGGCAAGGGATTTCTATATTGTTTCCCTTGGCAAATGCGACTATGGGGGGTGCTGAAGCCAATTGCTCAGACTCGACCTGTAGTCAAAGGTAAAAACTATGGCAGTAGAGACACTCTTCAGCGCAGAAATATTCTGCACTTGAAACTGAAACTATCACCAAGTGGTGCTAGACATGATGTAAGTGCATAAACGTTGCAAGATCTCGCTGATTTGAACGGTTGAGTTTTGTATACTAGCTTAGGGAACGATTATACGGATATAACACCATGGAAATCACGCTTCCGGGAGAAGATGCCAAATGGGACAAATAATGAAAGGTAGCTCACCCTCTAATGGCTGGAACTTCCCTTCTTCACAAAGTGCTAGGTAGTCCCTTCCTATATACACACATATGGGTCTTGGCAAACCAGTGTTGCAACTTCAATGATAATATGAAGCTACTTGTACAAGATACAGGTCCAAGGAAAGGGCCAATATCAGCACCAATAGCGTGGTTCTGTTCAGTAATGCCTTCAAAGAAGTTCTGTGGCATCAAGACACACACCTCAATATCCCACGACACTCCTTTGAATTAGCCTAGAGTCTTCATATCATACATTCTGCTATGTTACCTATCTAGCCTCGTTGAGCAAAATCAACCTTCAAGGTGAAGTCTTGGGCAACCTGAGCCATATTCACCACGGCAGTACAAAGACTGGTATTCACTGGTTCGGAAGCGCTCTCTTCTTTTCCTAATCTGTCCATGGCTGAGCAAAACCCCCCTTCGTCGCGCTCTTCGCTTTAGACGTCACTTCGGTGGCCTATTTAACAACCACTGCAATTCCACCCACGTCGCTTTTAGTTCGGACTCAAAGACGCGTCAACTCCTCCCATCATCGACTCTATGCAGTGACAGATAGGACATCCTCGGTTTGGTTTTCGTTCTCTCTTGTTCATTATCAAGAGCGACCTCAAAGAGCACAATGGACGACAAATATCAAGTATTTGACGTCAATGATGGCGATATAGGCACTGCGAACTTATCTTTGACACCTCACAATCCTCGCAATACCAAGGGTAGCGTTCAGCATCCAAGAACCAATCCCTTTCGAAAGCAACCCACAGCTTATCCAAACCCACCACCAGGTAACGCAACTCACAGCGCTGAACTGGCTTCCAATGGAGCTCTTCGTAGGGCCACACCAGCCAGAGCAGTCTTCAAGGATCTTACAACTGCACACTCCAGTATAACTTCCGGTGCAGCCAGATCAACTAGATCGAAACCATCATCCACTTACGACCTGTCAGAGATTGAAGATGAGAACTCAATCCCGTTGCAAGCACTAGGATCAGATACACATAAAGTCAATATTATTATCGACTTGCCAATTCCTCCACCTGCTGCACTAGTTGACGGCCAACTCACACATATGTCAGATCGAAAGAGGGACGGCAGGAAGCTGGCTCATGAGCAATGTAGAGAAGAACCACACTCAGAAACTTCCCACCAACGCGCGGTACAATCCAAAGCTTCGAAGCCTTTCAATAAAATCGATTTTTTCCCTGTGGCGAACCCAGAGAATTGGCCATTCCGTAATTCGGGGAAGAAAAAAGACAAGAGGGTTTCCGCAGCTAACCAGCAGTCTTCTGGCGAGCATCCTTTTATCCAAGGTCCCAATCTCGACAAAGACCAGTCTGGAACATCAAGATTTGATAGCCGTGATTCTCGAAATGAGTTGGAAGCTTTCAAGGAAATCATGCCCTTCCAGAGTATTCAGAGTATTGGAATTGGATCCAACGCAGCAGCCCAGCTACCAGAACTTCCCATACCATCTCCAGGTTTCTGTCGTGGTTCAAATCATCACGGTTCCCCGTATGAATCCTCCTTACCAGAAGTCGACACTATCGGCGATATAGTTAAGTGCTACGCTGGTAGTAATGATGATTTCAGTGAACCCGAATTGCCGCCTGCGAAGCAGCATAATGGCATTAATGGCTACCTGTCAGGCGGAGAGAGTTACAATGCATATAGGAGCAACTACCAACTGTCAGCCCGAGAAGAACGCAAACAAGAACGTCAACAAAGAGCAACAAAGTTGCAAAATTTCAATCCACCACCTCGATCTGGTTTACCCCAGAGCCCAAGCTTTGCTACCCAGGAACCAGGGCCGAGCAGTTCGCAGGCAATGGGCACTTACCCTTCCTATGGAGATACACATGATCTGCTGGAAATCAGTCACCAGCATGAACATTGGACCATGCCAAAATCCACGGCCATGCCACGATCGGATGCTCTTACCGATTTGCGTTCAGATGTTGACGATTCTTATAAAAAATACGCCCACCCATTTCATTCTGACTATGACCCACACATAGTTGTTACTAAACCTTTGGATGACATTACTCAACAGAGCACCAATAATAAGAGAGATCACCGTGACCTTGAGCGCGATATTAGCAAAGCCTTGAGGCGTGCTAGTAATAACAGTTGTTATAGCAATGGAAGTTTCGATTCATTCGTGAACCAACATGTCAATCAAGGTGGTAAAACCACGAATGCCATCAGTGTTGGTGAACTCCAAAGACTGAAAGTAGGGGAGAGTTTTCCTTCGCGGCCTGAGACCGTTGAATCATATGCGCCTGACACTAGCTTTTATAACAGTGCTGCTGTTGCTTCTGACTGGATCTCAAAAGAAAATCAGCGAGAGGTCCGAATTCCGATTATTCGCAACGGTGCCCAGGCGGCCGCTCCTCCACCAGCTTTGCTTCATTCTCGTCCTTACCTGAACTTATCATCCGGCCGAGGTGATGCAGCAACAACCGAAGGAGACTGGGAGACTGAAGTTACTAGTGAGGTTGAATTCATTGGGGGCATGGTAAATAGAGCTGGCAGTAGTATCGCCAACTACTCTGACAGCGAAGCTGCCGGTTCTTCTTTCCAGGAGGTTGACGAGTTTGGTTCGAGAGAGCGTATTTTGCAGCACCCAGCCGACACCCAAAACACTCAGTACGCAGGTTATCGCGTGAGGAACCTAAAAGACACCAACCAGCCCGTCATTCTCCCTTCACACCGAAATCATAGCATCAACGGCTACCTCGCTAACTCTTATCGTAATATGCCATCTGCCAACTATACGTACTACAATCCAGCTCCAATGCCAGATCCTCATAGGCATCCCTTCAATTCATCACCTCCTGAGGTAATGGAGCCTACCGCCCAGAACTCAGCTCGAGACGCACGACGTGGTCAGGTTGGCCGAGAATCCAACCGTTATCAATCTTCACCTTTGACATTCCATACCACCATGGTCAGCGATATCACTGAAGCCTCCAACGAGTCCCCCTATCTCTCTCGGCCCGCACCAGTTGCTGAAGGTTTTAGAAATAACAGTAGCTGGGACGATGCTTCATTTCAGACTGATAGTCAACGTGAGGCTGAACTTCGTACCCGCAAAGAAGTTACTTCATTTGGACTCATTACTGACCTTGCTCAAGGAAAGCACGTCGAAGGCTATAATGACGATGGATCCCAAGTAACAGAGCCAGAGGAGGCAAGATACAAGCTTTCTGGAGCTCCAGATGCGCATCCCGAGTACCTAAACGATGGACCTATCGATGGTTTCAGAGTAAAGCAAACAAGAGAGGAACCGGGCAAAAAGCGATTTGCGAAACGTCCACCAGGCGGGCTCTTACGCGACATTCAAGCTCGAGCTGATGCGAAGCTTCACAGAAAGTCCGATCGTCGGGTAATGAAGAAGAAAGATTTCATGCGACCACACTCCATACCCGATGGAATGGAAACATTGCGATCTGCAGGAAGTCACGACTCCCAGGTCTTTACATATAGACAACCAACAGCACCACCACGTCGGGATAGTACTCTCGCTTTATACCATCCTGATCAGTTTGCCACTGATCCGACCCACGTCTTCACCCAAGAGGAGCTGGAAGTAAGACATGCAGCAAAGTCTCGACAATTAGGGACTCGTCGCAACTCCTCTATTAGTCAGCCATTACAGCCTTCTGATGGACTCCTTGGTCGTTCAAGTGATGATGAGGGATCTCGGAGACAGATTGCTGGTTACCCAAGATTGATCAATGGCGAAGAGGCATCTGCAACTGGAAGTTTGCGCGTCAAAAAGGAAAGGCTTGGTTTGATTGTTTTGATTCTGTGCAATCTATTCTTCCCAATGCTTTTCTTGTATTGCTGGGGATATCTGGATACAATAATGTGGTGGTACACTAATGGCGAAGCCACAAAGTTCGGCAAGGGACAAAAGAGATGGGCGACATTGCTGGCAAGCATCTGGCTTGTTTTGTTCGTGCTGGGAGTTCTAGGCGGTGTAACTTATGCTATTGCCAACCATTACAGAAAGTAGTGATACTTGTGGCATGCTCTTGAAAATAGTAAAGACTGCTTAGTCTCGCGTTTCATATTTGGCAGGTATTATCGAATGGCGCAAGGGTGTATTACTGTAGAGGGAGAGGGGTTACGTGGTCAAGCTACTAAATCACAGCTTACTGCGAAATGATATGGCTTTTAGAGCAGCTTAGGCTGCGAATGCCTTGAAAATGTTTGATGTATAACAGCACAGGATATGATGGCAATTTTCACTGCGAGCATGGATGGATGGCAATCTTCATATGGCTCTCTACTGGTTCACGATATGGGATTTATAGCTGGATTGCGGGGGAAAAGTCCCATTGTTATTAAGGGGTGATTCACGCAGCATGCTTCTGAATCTTTTTTCATCGGCATTGTACTCAAGTACTTGCATAGTATGACAACAAAACGTTCTTGTAGATATCAATTTTCATTTGCTTTCAAAATTTGAAAGCTGCGGCTCTTGTTGCGACTATGGTCTTTACAAACACCGTGAATGTTCTGATTTCTGAAGGCTTGAAACGCGTTTCTGGTCTGGTTGATACCATCACCCTTGACATGTTCATGTTGTTGAGATGATTTGCTTCTTTCTGCACTAGGACGCGTTCCTTGAAATTGGTGCTTCCAGATTCAAAGCTGTGCAATTATGATACCAACAAGACTCGATTTCCATAATTTGATTAAATTGTAAATGTAATCAATTCGTGAATGTAGTTAAGATGTCTGTTCTCGTCTAGCTACCTGTCTGCCAGTGTACTTTTAACGTTGCAAGTGCTGAACTGAAAAAAGGGGGTCCACATCTCGGCTGACTAGGTTTCCAATTTTGACGCCATGCCAAGGAACTGTTGTCGCCGACGAACGGTTGCAAACTGGACCTTAGCCTTGGTAGCCAACCTCACCATCACACCGACAACAATCTATTTCCTAAGTTCCTGTGGCCTCAAAACCGACGAGGAATGTTTTCCTCTTCAGTCCGGCGGGTAGGCTTTATAGCGCCGCAGATTCCTATAGCATCTTTCACGAATTCCGCGCCGCGAGCAGCTGTGTCACAAGCCCTTTCATACCGATCCCACCAAAGGCGATTATCCTCATCCAAACCTTCTAGTCCCGCTGATGGATCCAATGGCGTTGCTGCTGGTCAAGCTGTCCCAGCGGCCCCTTCGCAGAGGCTGAAGGACAAGGTGAAGATGGGGACAGAGAAGAAAGCTGGGGCCGAAAGGAAAGCAGGTATGGAGAAGAAGGAAGACGGGGAGACGAAGCCACAACGGAAAAACAAGCGGAAGGCAAAAACCGCTCCTACAAGCAGTGTAGCGAACGAGAGTGAAGAAGCTACTCAAACTCTGCCTAGGAACAAAGCTATGCAAAACCTTCCCAGTGTACCTAGTACACACCATATTGCCCCATCTCGTAAGTATCTCGACCACCACTGAAAGAACCAAAGTCTCTAACGCATATTACAGAAATTGCGGCCGCCAATTTCTTCTCCCTCCACCGTCCTATCTCTATCACCATGAGCATCCCACAACCTGTCACCGACGAGGCATTTGCCACAATTTTCAAGCAGGGGCCGAAGCCATCTGCAGACGTTTTGACAACGCTAACAAACACGTTGCAAAATCTTGATACTGCTACAGGACAGCTGCAAAATTTCAGCTTGGGCCCTCGACAGTCTCAGTGGAATTCTGAGACAGATGAGATACGTGCTGCGATCACATCTGATTCGTATCGGAAAGCGGAGACGAAGAATCTCGATGAGCCCCCTAAAAACGCAGCGATGGATTTTCCTCGTCACATACTGTCTGGTAGATACCAGCCTTTTCACCCTCCACCGGCTCCAGTACCACAAGATACCCCAGAATCACTCGCTGCTGGCGCAGAAGCCATCGAGTCTCTAGAGCCTCAACACCGGAGATACACTGCTGTCTTGACAATCGACGAGTCTACAAACTCAAATGGCGAGGTTACATATGTAGCCCATAGCTCTCCATTGCAGCAAGAAGAATCCATCATAATGCCAACACGCTTCCTAGAACGCATGCAAATTCGCCAAGAGCGCTCAAGAGAGAGGGCAGAAGAGCGAGGTTTCTGGGCTATCAGCGTAAAGAGACAAAGAAAGCTGAAGATGAAGAAGCACAAGTATAAGAAGCTTATGAGGCGAACTCGTAATTTGAGACGGAAGCTGGATCGGAATTAGAGGGAGGGCTTTTGGCTTTAATACCGGCATATGCATATGACATTTTGAATTCTCTGCTTTGACGGTGCATAGGTGCGTCTTTTTGTTAATTTGTAGTTGGGGAAAGGGCATGACCCTCTACATACATACATAGCATTGCTTACCTGAGACTTGAGTTATTGACTATGTTCTGTAAACTTCTATTGATCTGCTTCTCGCGTGTCTCTCGATTTTGATACTTCAGTTCATTTATGATTTTGCCGCACACCTGTTCTACTTTCTAACTCCATTTCTTCTAGATCTTACTCGGAAAGTAGTCTTGAAACTAGATAATAGTAATTCTGGTTAATAAGGTGAGGGTAGCCATCGCTTTTTTAAAAAGTATATACAAAGTTAGCGCCACGACAGAAACCTAGACTCTAGAAAAATGCATAGAATAATTACCTAGCAGCTGAGAAAGACATGACCTTTGAAATCTCATCACATATTAAATTTATCTTACTCACTTTATTCTAGCTGAGGTAAGACGTACTGGATGAGAGTAGTTCATGGCTTTTGGGGAGAATATGGAAGAAACCATTCAACAATGCAGCTAATAACCTGAGTACCAACCACACGTATAGTCGTACCAACTGTACTGTAATTTCTCTACATTTTATCTAATGCAATATAGTTCTTGCTGTCACTACCCAGTTTGCCCACGTGGTTTATCGATGCCTGAGGTCTCCAGGCCAAAAGGGAGGGTGGTTCGAAAGGCAAAACTTCGGGCTTGGCAATAAAATACTGGATACTGCGTCCGCATTGCCGCCGGTATTGACAACCTTTTGTTTGTAGCCAGTCCGAAGCTGAACTTCCAGGTAAGTCACTTTTATCTTGACAGTCTATTCCAGCAATCATACTTCAGTGTATTTTTTCTTGGCAGACGAACGTACTAGAGCAATGACAATGGCTGATTCACTTCTCTGCCCAGCTGTTAACAGCAAAGCACTTCAAGCAGAGCTATTCCTCTTGAGAAACTGCACCCCTCATTGACCCCTCCAACGTTGATGATGTCCTCGCAATACAATCATGGCATGCATGGCATGGGCAATAATAATCATGATGGTATGCCTCAGATGCCTTCACCCAGGGCAAGTCAAGCATGTTTGGTCTGCAGAAAGCAAAAACGGAAATGTGATAAAGCTCTTCCAAATTGCTCTCTCTGCCAGAGAATGAATCGCAATTGCGACTATTCATCTGCGATATCTCCTCATCCAACATCTGACGACTACCATTCACTTACAAAGGAGGTGGCGAACTTAAAGCAGCTGCTACAAGGAGGAGGTGGGAACAATGGAGGGAATTCAATGCTCAGCCATTCTACCAACTTTACATTACCATCAGGCTCATTATCTGGACCAGAAGCTATGGCGCAGCAGGCGCAGAACTACATTGCACCACAGACGGAATATCCATGGCAAGGTATCCAGAATCGATTCCCTGCTTTCGCTTTTCTTGACAGTGAAGCTTTCAAAGCTGGAGGAATCACAGTCCCGAAGCCCAACATCGAGATTCCTAGTGACGTCCTCGCAATATTGGGGGACGGCAGTTCAGTGCAGGAACTGTTAACAGAATATTTTACGACCGTTCACAAGTGGATGCCGATTGTTTCGAAGAAACGAATAGAAGTGTACATGGAGAATCCTCTGTGGGTTATTGGTCCTGATACTGCCCTTCTTTTCCTTTGTATGAAACTTGTCTGTTCACGCCCTCAAGATGGTATTGAGAGTTCTCAAAACCAGATCTATATGTCTTCCAAGCGTTTCTTATCTCTAGTGGAAGCTACGGGCACTGTTTCATTACTTGTTCTCCAGGCTGCTCTTCTCGTGGTATGGTACGAGTATGGGCAAGCAATATATCCGGCAGCCTACATGTCAGCTGGTTGGTGTAAGAGATATGCTGTTTTACTTGGTATCAATGGTCATCCCGCTGCATATGAGATGCTTGGCCACCCGGTATTAAACACTTGTTATACTAGCTTAGTTATTAGGCTAACGATGGTACAGGAGACATGGATTGAACAGGAAGAGCGGCGAAGAACCTGGTGGGGTGTCCTTATTGCTGATAGGTTCGTAAATCTGAGATTCAACCCTTTCCCCGACTCTAACGACAACAGAGTTATTAAAATCGGAAGTCAAGGACATGTTTTGAACTCACAAGAACCACACGATGATACTATTCTCCCGTCGAATGACAACACTTGGGTAGGCCACTCATCTTTGCAGTTCAAAGACTTTCTAACACAGTTAGGATGAGGGAGATATGTCCAAGGTCGTTCAAAGATCTGTTGCTAGCCCTGTTGACCTTATAGTTGGCCCATTCCCTCGTCTTTGCCAAGCCTATATCATGATGGGTAAAGTCTTCAATCACCATCATGGCGTACCTGCTACTTCCGAGTTCGAGCGTTTTCAAGTTGCTTCCCAGCTTTATAACGATTGCACCACGCTCACTACTAAGATCCTCGATGAAGCAGTGGACACACAGGATTATCTTGCCATGGCAGCCTCACTAGCATTAGCCTTTAGTCTTCTTTATGCTTTTTGCGAACCCTACAGCGGACCTACCAACAACCAAAACTTTAGCGGTGAAGAGGCGGCGAAGATGCAAGCGCAGGCTATCGACGGTCTCAACTTTGTGTCAAACAGTGTTGTAGAATTTACGGATCATATAAACTCAACAGCACCTTCGCCGCATGATCTTGACCGTGTCAGTCCTCTCGTCATGGATTCATTGTATTCCGCTGCTTCTTATCATGCGTGGCAAGTTCGAGAGAATAGTGACCAACGTTCGCAGATGTCATTAGACTCGATTCGACATTCGTTACAAAGACTTGGCACGAGGTGGCGCAATGCAGCTGAGTATTTAAGATTTCTGGAGGCTCAGGAGTTTCATTATGCCGTTCGGGCTGGTGGCTGATTACTTTATTCGGGTTTTCTAAAAAAGGTCTGGCGAATACTAGGTTGTTCTTATGCGTGAATTGTAATGCGTAGGGGGTGGGTGGCCGGATAATCTGGGTGCATATATATGGTAAAATTATGCGCAAGTCTAAGCACTCATGGCAGGGAATATATGTAAATTGTATACTTTTTGAGAAGCATTTTGCTATGAAGAATATGTCTAGCTCCTCTCTCAGTATTGGTCTGTCTTTGAGGACATGGGATAACTTTATATTATCAGCTACCAATATCCCCATTTCCGCAAATACCGCCGAGTAATGTATTGATACTACTTCGAGCTTTCTAAAATGTGATGGTGCGGTTTAAAATGCTGCTTTGGTTGGGTGCAAATGGCATAAAAGAGTACAACCTATACTATATTGTGCTGATTTTACCTACTCGCCATGAAATCTTCATGACTGCGCGGTGGGCTCTAACAAGCACTACATTTATCAAGTTAAATTACTTGAGAGTGAGTAGATTGTTCTAAAAAGGGGGTTTATCGTACGTTAGAAGTTGCGGACGAAGTTGAGATTTTAAGTTGTCGATCCATGCATCCTAAAAGTCGAAAATCTGACATGCATCGAACTAAAGTATTCTAATTTTCTTGTGCTTCACAACCTTTCCGTTTCAGAGTGCATTTTGATTTATTCTGCTTTTGAGAATACCAGAGCTCGAACCTCGATGCTCTGTCGCGGAATAGCAACTTCTGAGCACTCAGGATGATGAAATGAGGCATGAGGTGCATCTTTCTTCCGAATTAGTCCGATTCTCCTATGCTGCCTCAAGACTCATGATACTCACAAACAGCCTTCACGTCTCTACTGGAATCGAAATTCTTGAAAATCAAAACGTCGTCTTTGCTCTGCTTGCTCATATAGTAGAACTGCTGCGCCGGGTTGTGCATCAGATACATCATGGAGCCGGTATAATGTCTTCTGATATGGTCTGCTTCCACGAGATCTTGTTGATCCACGGTGCTTCCATCGCAGATTGCAAGGGGCCAATCTTCGATAGATGTTATTAGAGGCCTCCAGACACTTTCAATGATTTAGCTATGTGCTTTCTCATTTGGGGGAACGGGGTTTATTGTGTACTTGATCACTCGAACTCGACCTTGAAGAAGTGAATCAGCGTCATCGCTGAGTTGTAGTTGAACCCGCTTCAAAACTGCAGCTGGGCTTTGATCTTGAACTAGTCATAAAATGATCCCCAAAAATGTCTGATTGGGCCGACTGACCTATATGTACATGCATGGCAGGTCTTAGCCATGTAGTCAAATCATTCATATCAATAGTTTCACCTTCAAGCTCTGGCGCATTCACTCTCAACTATAAGCAACTTAGTCGAATATACCTTTCTAGATGTAGAATGCTAGTAGAGAACTCACCCTCCAGTCAAAAAAGAAAACCCTCTCAATGTCTTCAACCTCCCTTCTGAGCAATAATTCGACCTCGGGCAAATAAACACTCTCTATTTGAGTCCGGTCCGTAAATTTACTCAGAGAAGTACCGGACCGTCGATAAATAAAGCCACTTTGGTCAAGCGTTGGCTGCTGATTAAGGGAAAGAGATCGAACGTCCCGTACGGGTATATGAACATCGTGAAAGACAAGATTGGTGTTTCGCTGGTCAGGAGCGCCAGGGGGGATATTGAGGAAGATGTGGAAGGGCTTCTCCGTCTCGTAAAGAGATTGCCAGGAGAGGAATTTGAGACTGATTTCTAGCTCTGGGAAGTCTTCCTTGGGGTCTTCTATGTCATTGGATAAAGTCATGACTATGTGCGGGTTATGCTTCAAATAGTTTTAGTCAAGACTAGTTCTCCCAGAATATTTGCATTAATTGATTGATCGATTGCACAAGTATACATTGGACTTCTTAGGTTTGGTGTCTGGATGCACTTAATAACTGATTAGATAGCTGAAGAGGTTCATTGCGGAGCCAAGCCCCACAGAATTGACTGAAATTCTCCATTTCCCCGCAAATGCCCCTTCTCTAGTTAAGTTTATACGGCCCGTACCTTAAAATCATGTTATGCTTGGAAACACGCTGAGGCGCCGAGTTGATCAGTATCTATGCCATCTCTCATCAGATGGACAGCCTGGACTTACAAAGAAAATCAAGGTGCTTTAAGCAGCGAGACTGCTTCCTTGAGTCCGAAAGGGGCAGTCCGGATCAGATTTGCCTCCTACGTTCTTCTCAATTCTCACCAAGTCCTGTCCGTTGTCAAGACGACAGTCAACATCTTCGCCTACAATAGCCCTCCATGGTCGATGTCTCTTGTCAGCGTTTGTCGCAGCCAGTGTTTCTTCAATCCAGCTGGGCTTCTTCGATGTTGGTGGTAATGGCGCACCAGATGACGTGTGGAACATTGACTTGAGAGGATCTTCGATCTCACTCCCTGGCGACGTGGAGGCTGGCATGTTAGTTTTGCAATGATAATTGGGCTAACTCTAACTTACTAGACATTTTGCCGTCGATATTAACGTGGTAAAATAGTAAAGGGGAATCTTTTTGGTCATAAAGATCTTTGGACTGCTTTTGGATACCCAGCAAGGATCGCTGCCGTAAAAGCCTTCTACTTAATTTATTTTACTTAGCCACTTTAAGTCCCGTTTCGGTTTAAAGCTATATGTAAATTACTAGTAAATGTAGATGCACGTGTTTGCAAAATAATAGCTTTAAAATAAGCAGATGTCAGACAAATTACATTCAAAGTTATACGATCAAACACACATCTGTCTTTGATTCCCGCCCCATTGCTCCTTCCACATACAATGGAGAGGCTTTAATACGCATTGCTCTACATCTTTTTCAAAGGTCTGGTCTCGAGAATCTAACCGCCGCAAATTGTGGTGTGCGTCCTCAAAGTCATGCCGGAGACAAGCTTTCACCACAAGCTCATATGCTATGCTCTCTGCTCTCCTTACTCTTCCTGTATCAAGAACTCTACAGGCAGTCCAATAAGCTTGGGCATCCTGATCTGAGTTTGAGTCAATTGTGGAGTCTCTGAGTTCGCAGAGTTTCTTTCCAAGTGCTAGCTCGATAAGTGCAAACCCAAGCCTCGTGAGGACCGGCTCGCCCACTGCTAACCATCCGGACCAAATTTTGTTGCGCATTGAAGTCCTGTCTGAGTTCGAGTAAAACTTCTGTGATATGAAAAGCTGAGACCTGTCACCTGTGATCCCATCATTACCAGTCACGGAAAAATCTTTCCAGGTCCAACTCGAGTCAATCCAGCCCGTTGAGTGATATTGAATAATTGCGTATGTAAGTCTTACTGCAAGACCCATCCGATCGGATCTTTCAAGCTTCGAGGTCAACTCTTCCAACGATACCACCTCATGTGCTTCTGCAATCGACTCCCGCACCGAAGCGGCGTTCAGACTGTAGTGTTTCTCTTCTGTTTTCAGCCTACCCTTCTCGAATATTGATGTGTCATGTATTCTTTCATCAAAAGACTTCACAAAATTGCAAAGATCCGGTATTGTTTCGCATTCGTCATCGTTGCATTCGCATATCAAGACTGCGCAATTCTCTCGTTGTTTTGGATCGGTAACTGCGACGGCAGTGGGAGGCATATCTGAAGTCTCAGACTGGAGATTGAAAGATCTGAATAAGAGTTGGAGAGTTCGTCGGGAAGTAGGTTGAGGCAAACGAGTATTAAGGTTGTAAGCTATGTTGGGCATTTCCAGACTTGCCAAATGAGGCTTTTTGCATGAACAACGATAGCCATTTTCTATGGCTGCATATATATGTCTCGCATCGCTGTTGTCGTATGGAGGGATTTCGAATGAAGGGATCGGATGCCTGAATGGCCCACTAGCACTTGGAAGTACCTGGTTTTCCACTAACCGTCTAAGGTTGAGATTGTACTCTTTTAACTCAGCCAACTGAGTCTGCGTATTTGAATCGGGGAGGCAGAATCTGATACTACTGAAGGCAAATCGAAACTTGCTATGTTGTTTCTCCTAAACACCAATCGTCAGTTGCTTATAATTAGGTACTGCAGGTCAATGGATTTGATCAGTGACACAATATTTAGCTAGCATTAACTTACAAAAGAACGCGCTACACCTGGTAAACTATCCTCTATTGATCGCAGTAAGACATTGAGTTCCCTAATGATAGAGAGGATATGTTCTATTGTATTGTATCCGTGGCGATCTTTCAATCTGGTGTATAGAGCGGGGTCTCGCCAACAAGGACTCTCACCAGGGTTGTCCAGCAGTTGGGCCAGTGTCCTCTCTTCTACATCTGGTCGAAGAAGTGTAATCAGAAAGTTTTCGAACACTACTCGCTCTGTCTTCAGTCTCCGAATAATCTTGTCGAATCCAGTTCCAGACGATTTGGCGACTTTATACGTTTCGCAGGCTGTGAGTAGCACTGGGTAGAGACTTAAAGCTGCCGCGACTGCCCCGAATACCTCAAATCCTGACATTATGAACCACTATTCCAAAGTGAAACCCGTCTATACTGCTATTTGACATTGCTGAGAAGAAGTAAAGGAAACACAGAATGAAAGGTGGGCTGGAGATAAGCCTGATGGATGTCTGGGATGGAGCACTGATCGCAGTACTCGGTGGGGCGGCAGAGATGGTGATAGCTGCAGTGGCTGCATGTTAAAGGTAGTTACTGTAACATTGTGCCATGCCCATGTCCTGTGCTGCCATAGGTCGAAAATCGCCATGTTTCTGCTGTAAGTACGACTGAACCATTCAGCCGCAATCAAAGCTACTGTAGAGCCACCCCTCATTTGAAAGAAGTTGCTGATACAAAATCAGAAATGATATCCCCGATAGTTGACGTTCGCGGGAATTACTAATCTAACTGTTGCAATGGAACTGTCTCGTAGCTATCATGTTAGTCGATTACAGAACAGCAAGGCTCGGAGAAGGACTCCGATAGCCGCAGGGTTCGAGGATTGTATCCAAGTGTTTCATCAGCTGTGTTCCTCCTTCGAAGCTGGCAGCACAGCTTGGGGCGGTTCGGATGGCGAGTTTGGCGGGCTATTTGGCAGGTTGCGTGCATGGGGGAATGAATCCGGAGCTTCGACTCGATCTCTTGATCATCGTTTGAGGAAAGCCTCGAGATTACAGAAACAAGTGCTCGAGTTCCTGGTGGATCTCAAGATTGACATTGAAAATGGTATGTCCTCGCCACATTCTTGTTCTCTGAGCATTCACTGTAAACTCAGGAGTACCAGTGTGCTGTATTTTCATACTCAAAAGCTCACTCGAGAGTTTTCGAAAGCTTGTTTTCCGTACTTTTACAATCAAGCCCTTGATTTTCCATGTAATCCCCGTCTTAGGTCAACTCATTGTGTCAAACGTTTGAGGGATTTAGAAAGCATGAATATGGTTTCAACTAGGTGCAGAAAAAGATTGCATTGGGATATTTCAATCTTCCCCATTGTTTTGAGTGACCTTAAAGTCAAGTTAGACAATCTTATCTTGATTGACACAATGGGTGGGCTTAGGAATGAGATTATATGTGGGCTATAAACAAGTACACTATAATAGCAAGAAGATTCCGAATGAAGTAGTAGCTGTTACTACTTTCATATTACCTTTTCGTTTATACCGAATTGCACCAAACTAACTTACCATCAGCTCTTCAGATTGTTCAGAACACATCCGTCTTGTTCAGTCCGCCTGGAAAGTTGTCTGAAGACGTTGAATATTTTGATATCATTCCCCGGATGGGAGAAAGAGTGCAAACTCCTGGGGTTGTCCCAGACAATTCGAAGTCTGAAATATATGCAATAGCTCAGAATGCCACCGATACTTTCGATTGTCTATGCGATATTATGCCCCTCCTTCAAGACCCTATCCCTGAAGACACTTTCGAACGAAATGCATCACCAAGTGAAGCACAAAAGGATATTGAACAGGCAGAAAAGATGTTTCCGAATGCAGCGAAGACCCTATCGACAAGACTAGGTCAAGCAAATTGGAAGCGTCGGCAATATCAGCGAAGGCTCACATCTACTCTGGAACGTGAGCGCCTTGGTCAACTCTACCATTGGCGCGAGAAATCCTTAAAGCATAAGTTTCGACTTCCTCCTGGGTCGACGAAAACTGACCAATCTTCACCGTCAAAGCCATATAATCCAGTGGCACCGCCTACCCACTCAGATTCATCAGGTCACCGAAGGCCTTCGGGAACTGTGTCTGACATATCAAATACCGGCATGCTATCAAATTCCGACTCAATATTTTCAGCAAGAACTGACTATTTCGAACACCGCTCCGTAGTTACCTCAATTGCAGAATCAGATGAGCCCCAATATTCAGTCAAACAAACACGTTTAGGAGTCCCTAAGCCTCCAATACCTCTCAAATCTGGAGATGGGTTTATTTGTCCGTATTGTCTACACGAGATACTAATTGGGGATGACATACTATCAGAGAAGGACTGGAGAGATCACGTTTTTGTGGATTTGGAACCATATATATGCACGTGGGATAACTGCATACGTGCAGACAAAACGTTTCCGTCGAGGGATACATGGTTTCAACATGAGTTGGATAATCATAGACTGAGAAAGATATGGCTCTGCCAATCCTGTCGGATAGAGTTTGACCAACATGAGGAATTTGAGGAACACTTTTTGAAAACCCACGATGACACCCTAGAAGCCGAGCAACTTTCTATTATGGCATCTATGTGTGAAAGGTTCTCTCAGGCGTCTTTGAGTAGCCCTTTATGCAAACTGTGTGGTATAATTTGCTCCGAAACTGAGGAGCTGAAGAATCATACTGCTGGCCACATGGAGCAGCTAGCTTTGACCTCGATATGTAGCGATGACGGCCTAGACAATGACAGCCTCGACCATCCGGAAAACATTAGTCAGATTCCGATGCCTACTCTCGAATTAAAAAAGGAAAGACTAGAGGAGTTCCTTCATGAACAACGACAAATGAGATTTGCATCATCTCCAAACCCCACGAATACTGCAAACAATATATCCACAGACTCTGACCCTGGTTTTATGGGAGATTCAGAGGATGAGGCTCCTACCAAGCTCGAGATATCTGCTCTCAATCCTCCACAGCTTGGGCGAGTTCAAAGACCGGCTATAGTACGAAACGGAGCATCCTTTCTAACCAAAGTAGAAGATTTCCTCGACCATCATGTCGATCTGGAAACTATAGAAAGTACAATGGGAAGCCCAGCAGAAGAGTTTGGAAGCAACATACTTGCCATAGAAAATAAAGAAAAATTACTTAAGTCCATAAACCTCTCGCACACGATCCGTATCACAACACCACCACCAAACGAAGTTTTTGTTGGGCGTCAGTATGACTTGGCTAAATTGTACAAAGAACTTTCGATTTCGGGGCATACATGCATACTCAGTGGATCAGGTGGCCGTGGAAAATCTGCGACAGCAATTGAGTATTCTTACAACTTTGAGCAGACGTACCAATACATATTCTGGGTGCAGGCTGAAACTCCTGTTGGCTGCGCGGATAGCTACGGCAAAATTGCGTCTGCACTTGGCCTAGACGAAGGGGACGTAGCTCCAGATGTCGACAGGTTGATAATGTTGACTCGAACCTTTTTAGAAGAAACCGATAAAAGATGGCTCTTGGTGTTTGACAATGTGGATGAGCTCGCAGATATCCAACAATACCTCCCAAACAATATTCTGCAAACTCGTGGCTCCATCCTAATCACAACTAGAAAAATGGAAGGTTGGCCTCTGACGGCTCCTTCAAAATATGCCAGGATTGAGCTTGGGGTTCTAAGTCTTGATGATAGTAGACTTCTTCTGCTTTCTAATTCCAACACCAACATTGCCGAACTACGGAAGCACCCAGATTATCATTTAGCTGGCGAGATAGCAAACTTTGCTGAGCGATTACCACTTGCTTTGTCACATATTGCAGGTTATATTCAGGTTTCGGGCTGTAGCCTGGAAGATTTTGTAGAACTTTGGTAAGTGAATTTCCTACAGCACGATATCGATTGACAGAATATTTCTTGAGCTACTTTCAAAATATAGCTAAATAGTAATACTTGGTCATGTCTTATAAGTGAAGTTATTCTGAAACTTATACGAACTGCAAAGAATTCATATGATGTGTAACTAACTGTGAGATCAATCTCAGGAAAGAGAGGCAGAAGCATACCGCCTTTCATGTACCTTCAGCGGATGTTCTGACATCGACAGATAAGGCGCTTGAAATTGTTTGGAATATCGGACTTCGAGAAGTCACGATCGATGCCCGTGAACTATTAAACATACTTGCTTTTCTCGACAGTGATACCATCCAGAAAGACCTGTTAGTTGGGGAGCACTCCGAAATATGTCTGGAGATCCTCCATTCATCCGAAGCGTTCAGGTATGGTGATTCCCTTTATCATGCTTCGGAGATATAGCTGACTCGTTATAGGTATAAACGAATGACAAATGAACTTTGTCGAAGGCGCTTAATAGGTATCAGAGGTCGAGATGGGGAGGAAATTATCAGCATACACCGCTCACTTCAAGCCAAAATACTACAAGATATTGATAAGGATCCTAGACAACGGGAAAGAGTGTATCAGCAGGCATTCCTTCTGGTTCGCCAACGCTTTCCTTTGCCCTCGCCAATCCAGGTTCCCGAGCCCGAGAAGTGGCCGGCATGCATCAAGTAAGTAGACAATCGGGGATATGAGTTCCCTCACCCAGTGAGATTTCGGCGCTATTTGTTTTCAAGACTTGGTATAAAATTTGGACCAATGTCCTGAAATAACCCGTAGCTTGTGGGCTATTGACTGAACTTTCAAGGATTTTCCTAAATTTACTAATTTCCCATCGTCCAGATACCTACGTCATGTTCTAAGTCTGCAGAAAGCATTTGCTGGGAATTTGATCAATATCGCTCCATCTATCGAACTTGCCAAGCTACTGTCAGATGGTGGTATCGGCCTGTGAGTCCAACATTTTAGAACACCGCTCCCATAGACTCGCGAGTGAAAACACTTATATGCGCGATTAACTACCACTCGTGCGAGAGCGTGATAATCGGTAGACATATTCTTTACTAGTTTAGTTGACTAATTATTTAATTCACAGGTGGGAGAGAGGCATGACAGCTGAAGGTCTAGATCTACTTCGTTCTGCAGAATCTATACTGAAACAACTTGACTGTGATGAGGCCATGCTCAAAGCCAATATTCACGTCATCATCGCTCTTCTTCTCCAGGACCAGGGAAGCGTTTACTTTTCTGAGAGCAAGGAGCGCATCTCAAAGGCTCTCGAAATACGTGAGATCTTCCGACGCAACACTCCAAAAGCGAGGTATACAAAAAATGATGATATCCTACTTCATAATGCAAAGTCGGACTATGGCTGCGTGCTGCTACAGTACAACAAGTATCAAGAAGCTGAATCAATATTCAAGGAGTGTCTCGTAAAGTATCGTGAATGGGGAAGGGATGAGGAGATCCCATACGAGCATGCGAAATACAACCACCATATGGCATTCTGCCAGATGGTAAAGGGAAACATGATAGATGCTGTAAAACTTGCTGAGCGTGGTGTCCATTTCGTCACGTTGGCAACAGGCAAAGGCGCTTCATGTAATACATGGAAGTTCGATATGGCCTGCGTTATATTGCAAAGCGGGGATCTTGGTCGCGCTTTGCAAGTGCACAAAGAGGTTTTGAATGCCCGCCTTGAACATCACGGCAAATCGAGCTTCTTAACCCTCCAAAGTTATTATGCAGTTGGTGCGATCCATGCCTATCTAAACGATCAAATAGCCGCTGAGTAAGACATCTTCCATTGTGGGCTTAATATAGTGCTGATTAGCTACAGATCATATATGCGGGAAGCACTTGCTTTTGATAATTCTCGTCGTGAGACGCATCCAGAGGCTGCAGTTGCCCGAACCAAATTTCATCTCGCCCAAGTTTTACGGGCTCAACAGAAAGGTCTAGAAGAAGCTACGGAGCTTGAAATAACTGCAAGGGAGGTTTTAGGACGGCTTTTAGAGCTTCAATCTTTACAAACGGTGGACCCAAGTGATGAATTCGCTCTTTTCGATCATATCCAACCAGTGTTTGATGGCCGTTTTACTGGGAGGTCGCTGTTGCAATATCTAAAGTGAGTGGCGACAGGGTGAGATCCCAACACGAATTGGGATTGTTGCATCCTTTATATGTCCCAATTGTTAGCTTCTGAGGATAATCTACGTGAAGACAGAAGAGCTAAGCGCCTTATCATAAATCTTTGGCCATTTCTTGCTCGACCAAGTTATCGTTATCATGAATAAGGTTAGGCATGCCCGTCCTTAAAGTAACAAAGTTATAGTTTTCTAGCTTGTTGGTCGTTCATCTTGATTTTGGTCTGTAACTCTTGACTAAGTATCGATTTGGAATGATGCCTCACCTGAGCTCATGTAGTTTCGCGGCTTCGAACTAATGGGGACTATTCCCGCCACTTTACAATAAAATGGAGGCAAATTGCATCATATTATGACAGAATATTTCTTCTATGTTAATTTTCTACAACACCACTTTTCTTACATCACAGCTCTTCAACTCGATTCTACTAAAGTTGTTCCCATTATTGTACCATAATATACGGGTACCGTGGTCGATAAGCGAGACGATACAGTAAATAAACTCCTATGATCTATTAGACGAGCCGAAGGATTGACCTGGCATAGTATGGTGTACACATTTTCTTTCGCCATTTTCAACTTCTGAAAAGAGGGGCACCGAATTTATCGAGAACATTTAATGTCAGAGCTAGGTAATTTACATTCGACTTGCGTGAGCCGAGTCTTGGTCGTTGGCGATTTGGAATCACCAGAATGGGTGGGCTGTGCTGTGTAATTGAAGAGGGTCTTCGCGAGAGTACCTCCCGGTGAACATTTAGTTTTTGCTAATAAATTCATTATATTTTCTTGACTACCTACGTAGGATTAACCCTAGCTACTTGCGTGTTTATTTTACTGGATGTATTTTGATTCAGAAGATTGCGTTGGTGTTTAAATCGAGGGGTTTCCCTTGGTTCTCTATGCTGAATAGCATTCCCTTCCTGGATGTAAATACGTTCGTTGGTTCCTACGGACAATACGGCTTAGATCGGAATTGTTTCTAAAATGATATCAGCATTTGCTATGGAGTCAGTATTTCCGTCCTTTGGGGCGTTCTATCTACCAAATTAAGGTCGAGGCTGTCAGTCACATCCCTGAAAAGGCTTCCTACCGAGTGGCACAGGCTTAACAGGTTGAGTCCCAAGAACTGCAAGGACCCTATACGCTGCGTACAGTGCTCCGCCCCATGCCGAAACAAGAATCCAACAACAGCCAGTAAGATTTTTGGAGGCGAATCTACTTGGGGATCTACATATAGCTCATCCAAAGGAGTCGGCCAGGAATCAGGATTTGCGTTGTCCTTAATTGGGGAAAATACAAACACCAACGGCGTAGAAAGACAATGGCGGCGATACATATATATACCCGTACTGGTTCTTGCAGTGGATTCCACTCAAAGTAAATCAAACCAGGGTATTTCCTTATTCACCATGAAGATACTATTATCTAGTTTACATCTCCTTTCGCTCACTGCTCTATGCGGAACTTCTATAGCCGCAGTTGCGGCACCAAAAGCTACAGACGGAAAGCTTAGTTGGGGACAATGGCTCAACAAAATTGCCAGCGGCATATCGATGGAGATATATAACAGCCCTAAACTTGATGGGACGGTTGCTGAGATATCAAAACTCCTAGCTGCCTCGACAGATGTTCTGGAAAAGCTAGGGCTATCTGGACCCAGAACAGAAAACAGAAAGGCGGGAGAATGTCCACGTATGTAGAAAATGACTTTCCCGTTTACGCTAATTCCTGGCTGAAAGAACACCGCTAACTTATTTGATAAAGCGATAATCATAGTATATGTTCGTGGAACATCAGAAGCTGCCAACGTTGGAACTATCGTAGGCCCTCCCGCTTTCAAGTCCCTAAGATCTGCTCTCAAAGATCCCAAAAAATTGGCAGTTCAAGGTGTTGAATGGGCTGGTTTACTCTCAACATATCAACTAGGTGGTGATCCAAAGGGAATCGATGACATGTGAGTTGGGTAGCCACGACTGCCGAACATTATTCTAATTAAGTTTTGCAAAGGGTCAAGCAAGTTAATTCAGCAGTGAAAGAGTGTGTAAAGGGAACAAAGGAAGACTCAAAGATAGTAATGGCTGGATTTTCGCAGGGAGCACTGATGACACGGGCTGCTATCAAAAAGCTGCCAGCTGAGGTCATGAAGAAAGTATCTGCGGTAGTGTTGTGGGGAGATCCGGGTATGTTCTCAGAGGCGTGTTGCATCGAAGCTTTATATAGCTAACAACGTACAGCAAAACGTACCGATTCCAAGGTCGAGCAGGCTGTTCCTCTTGCCGACGGCACCAGCATTCCAGGTACAGGAGACAAAGTCAAGATTGTCTGTCACCCTCTGGACGCGTTCTGCCACAATTCTGATGTAACGTAAGTTCTCCCTTCCGTTCCTATCTACTATTCATGAGATATATATGAGCTAGGATTATGTTGTGGTTGTGCTTTGTATTTAGTTTCTCGTTGCACCACCTGTGTAGTATCTGGAGAACTGATGCTAATACTGTTCGCACACAGAACACCATTCCACTACGTCTACTTTCAATATGGAAGGCAAGAAGCTGTAGATTTCATTCTGCAAAAGACTGGATTTTCAACAAAAAAGGCTCGAAGAGTTTTGACAAATCCCCACGGGCCACGAAGTTAGCCCCTCGAGGAGCTCTTTCGGCAGATGAGGTTCAGTAAAGAATGAAGGAAGGTGTCAGTCAGCCTTGCCTAAAATATGGGGTTGAGGCCCATTTTTGGCGATGCGAGATGGCGCCGCAGAGAGTGGGATTGAAGACAACTCTTAGATTGTACATAAAATGTACTTTTGGTGGCTCTGTTAACATAGTTAGCTTCTATAGGTAGAATTGGTCTGGAGGTCTAGGCCATTCGTAGAATTTAAACTGGCTATCTCTGGTCCTCCTAAATGACAAAGTCTTTGATATTTTCGTAATTGGAGAAGCAGCTTTAAAATTCAATATTTCAATTAGTGCCGTTCGTCAACAGCTGTTTATTAGAGCTACGCATATATGTTTTTGTGGAGTGCGGCGGGATGACAGAATAGGGTAGGTCCAAATTTTCGAGCTCCAACCAACAGGCACGTCATCAAACCCTTGCCTTGGCGCAAATCCCACCACTGCAGAACATCAAACAAACTCAATTCAAAGCAGCAATTGATTCTTCCCTTTCTCGAAATACCTACGAGAAACCTAATCATGTTTGCACAGAAAGCATTTCGAGCGGCCCAGCCACTGAAGACTGTAAATACACCATTCTTAAAGCTCTGTGAAGCTTCCCCAGATCCAATTGCTAATCCCTCACTTCCAGCAATACCGACGATATGCAACCGAACCATCGAGCGGCGGATCAAACGTTCTACTTTATGCAGCTGTAGCTGCCGCTGCAGGCGGAGTAGGATACTATTTCTACAGTCAGGGCGACAATGCCGCGAAAGTGAAGGGCGCTGCAAAGGATGCAGAGGCTAAAGCTAAGGGTATTGCTGGAGGAAGCTTCGGGAGCAGCGGTGCTAGCAAAGCTTTCATTGGAGGTGATCAGGGCTTCATCAGCTTAAAGCTCGATAGCGTGGAGAACATCAACCATAATACAAAGAAATTCCGATTCGAGTTACCAGAGTCCGATCAAGTCAGTGGCCTGACTGTCGCATCTGCCCTCATCACCAAGTACAAAGGGCCTGAGATGGCAAAAGCTGCCATCCGCCCTTATACACCTGTCAATGACGAATGTAAGAATCGCAGTGCATTGAATCATTTTGTTACTAACATTCGGCAGCTGAGAAGGGGTTCCTTGATCTTCTGGTCAAGAAATATCCTAATGGAGTTATGTCAACACACATGCACGACATGGAGCCCGGCCAGCGACTTGACTTCAAGGGACCTATCCCCAAGTACCAGTGGGCTCCTAACAAGCACTCCCATATTGCCCTAATCGCCGGAGGTACTGGAATCACACCCATGTACCAGCTTGCCCGTGCAATCTTCAACAATCCCGAAGATAAGACCAAGGTGACATTGGTATTCGCCAATGTTACAGAGGAGGATATCCTGCTTAAGCGCGAATTCGAAGACCTTGAGAATACCTACCCACAGAGGTTCCGCGCTTTCTATGTTCTTAACAACCCACCCAAGGAATGGTCTGGAGGAAAAGGCTTTATTAACAAGGAGCTTCTGAAGACCGTTCTCCCAGAGCCAAAGACCGAAAACATCAAGATATTTGTTTGTGGTCCCCCGCCAATGTACAAGGCGCTTTCCGGCGTCAAGAAGTCACCTTCGGACCAGGGAGAACTTGATGGCAGCGTTTTAGAGCAGCTTGGATATACCAAGGATCAAGTGTACAAGTTCTAGACGGTTCTGCTAGGGCTTCGCTTTGTACGATAGCATAGACTATAGTGAAACGATAGATAACACAATAGAATCTCACTTTTTCAACCAACATACCGTATGTAATTTTCTCCACGTTAAGATTGTTAGCCGATGACCTTTACATGATATGTGGGATATTGAGCCTTTTTCAGACCTCAACTAAAATCATATTGGAGCTTCTAGACTCGAGATACCTACTAAAATATGTGCTCAGACTAAGTGAAACACACCTATGAGCTTAGTTCTAATTTAATACATGACAAACCGAGAGCTCTCTATTACAATTTCGTGGACGATATTGCAAAATTTTGCATTGATATAAGTAAATATAAAGGGTAGATCTCCACATTAGCATTATTTATAACTAGATATTTGCTTGGGTGCAATTTCTTAAATATATGCTTTCCTACCAGCATAATGGTAGTTAGTCAGGACGAAGTTAGAGTTTCTGGTGTTTAGAAATAAAAACAACAACGATCCTGGGAGCGGCTAGTGTGTATTTTTGGGGAAATCTTATACTGACGTATGAACTGGGAATAGCAGAATGGCTCCGGCTCCGGCTCACGGGTGGGCGGGAAGACATGGGACAGGTGGGGCAATATGAACGGCGGCTAGCCGGGGTGCACGATACTTTGTATGTGCAACCAACACAACCTCCATGGTCAGAATTATTCCAGAGCACATAAATGAGAGTTTATATGACAGGAATATTAAGTCTTACCTTACTTTATCTTAACTTCTCTTAATGCTTATATGCCTTCAGCCTGCTTTTGAAGCCGCGCTTGTGCGTAAATGGGATGATGCACCACTGAAATATGTAGTTCCCATAGTACTGCGAAATGGTGGAGAGAAAAAGCTGTCTCGATGTTGGATAAAATATGCCACCGACGCGAAAGCGCAAAATCGGGTACATATCTTGTATTCCAATATTGAAGCACTAGGCCGAGCAGGCCACCCTCCTTGGTAATAACCTCAGTCCCTACCTCTATATCTATGTTAAACTCCTAGGTAGTAGAAACTTTACTATCCGTCATAAGCGGCCACTCGGGACAGGTTCCTGGTGTGGGATGTCAATCGGGCTCTCTCCCCCTCTCCCTCTGGTCTTCGATATCGTTCGGTGTTTCGGAAATGGGATGCAGCGGTGGAGCGGTTGTCCAGTATTCCTATATTCCCGGAGATTTGAAGATGAGCTTCTGCTCAATGTCAAACCTTCGCCCATTGTCCTACTTTGGCTAAATTGCTAACGGAAATACAACACCCACAGATCTCGAAAGAAACAAAATGAAGCGCCCCGGAAGGATAATATATCTAAGATTGGCCACCACCTCCGCCTCTATCAAGCACATTTTGTTAATGTGCGATCGAGTTAAGCAACGGTGCCAGTGTTGCCAGTGTAGTATAGAGGAGCAGCATACAAAATCACTCTTGAAGGGGAGGGGGGAATGGGAGAAATAGCACTATCTAAAGAAATGAAGTCATTGCATTATATACAGCCTTTCAAAATTAGGAGGGAAAGAAGATATTTCGTGGATATAATACATATTTCACTCTCAAGACACCCGTATGGCATTCCAGTACGGAATATATTCTCTCCCCTCCCTTCCCCCAACCGCAGGTCCATCTTGTTCGAAAAGGGGTGGAACTTTCCTGATTTCATGTACGCCATCAACAAAAAGTATGGAGGAGATAACACCATATCCCGGTTTCTTTGTTTATCCCACTCAGGAAATGCCTCTCCGCACTTTGTTGGTATTTCGATCAGTTTCAAGGAGCACCTGCTACCTACATACCCACCTAATCAAGAAGGGATGGGAAAGGGCATGTTGAAATGGGTTCTTTGTGCGTGGCTGAATTCTTCTTTCTTTCTTTCCTTTCCTTTCATCCTCTCCTTTTCTCTGTTGCTATTTTTTCCTTCCTTCTCCTTTTTGCTTTCTTTCTTCCCGGGCCAACCTCCCAGATCCGGTATCGTATGTGACAAAGGTAGAGTAGGTAGGTAGAATAGCTAGCTGCTCATAAAACCTAAATATCTCATATGTCTTATGAAGGTAAAGTGGCGTAGATACTTTACTATACCCTACAGACCACCCCCCCCAAAGGGGAAAGAATCCCGAGACAAGCCCTATCTACGACATAACCTGGCTCCAAAATATATATGTATATCTACATTCTTGAGGATTACAATAATTCTTTTTAGACATATTCGTACTCTTTTGAACAGAAGTATGACCGTACAAATAAATAACCTGAGTGTCTTGAGTGCTTTTGGGGATGATAGGTATATTAGCACCTGGGACGTATATTCATTCCACTTGTTGTATCTACCTGTACAATGCGTCTACGAATCAAGTTGTCCTTTTCAACTCAACTAGGGACGTTGAAGTGTTTCAATATCTCTGGCAAAACGACACATTTCAGAAATATTCATGCTTTATTCATCTTTCTCATTTCATCTAGTTTATTTTTTGGTTCCCATGGTACCAAATCCTGTGGTATCTTCAATGCATAAAACCCCCCTTTGTAAAATTCCCCATTGAACTCCAATTATTTCCTCCCATTCGCAAAAATGCTACAAAAATTCCCCAATAACCCCCAAATGCTATGTACAAACCCAGCTTTCATTTCAATGTGCCAAACGCTTTCAATTAATTTTCTACTATTCCTTGCAAGATATCCCGCTTCATCGCACTTAACCTCTCATGCATTTCAATCAATCTTCCCTCCATCTCAATGTCTCGTTTGCCCAAGGCAGCAACTTCTCTATGAAGAGCTTCGTATTTTGGGTAGAAAAGACGATACTTTCGTGCCTTATCGACAACCTCTGGCCTCAAGCTACGCTGGGAACTAGTAGACGTGACAGATGAGGCAACAGACGATGACTTCTGGCGCTTGTGAATGGGAGAGCGGCTAATCTTGCGAGGGGATGATGAACTTGAAGAGGTACGATGGGACGAGGTCTCTACTTCAGAGGCGTTGGTAGGTGGTGATGATGCCAAAGGTGATGACTTTTGTGGAGAGGTTCCTTTGGTCTTGGAGAACTGGTAGGTTGACTGGGAGGATTGGCCGGAGGAGGTTCTTTGAGATGAAGCCTGGCTACTAACTTCCTTCTTGGCCTTCTTAATCAAGGGCGTGCTGGAATCACTGGCCTCGATGTCATCCTCTCTCGACCTCTTGAGTTGTTGCTTGGGAAGGCTCTTCTTGACAGGTACGGGAGCCAATGTTATGACCTCATCATCTTCCGAGTCTGAATTGACATACTGGGAAGAAAGAATTCTGCTTGATGGTTTCTCGGCCTTTACCCTCTCGACCTTGGGCTTATCCTTGGGCTTCTCCTTCTTGGTAGCTGCTGTCTTCGGTGTGGCGGCTTTTGATGGCTTACCGGACATCAGTCTCTTTGCCTGGGCTTCCTTCTCACTGATCTTCTTTGGCTTGGTAACTGGTGGTTGGGATGATGCGCGTGGTACCTCGCTATCCTCTACTGGTGTATCTCTACCTGAGTCCTCGGCCTTCTGGACATGGACCTTCGGGGTTTTAATATTGCCACTCTCTGAGGCAGCGATTGCGGCCTGGACCTTGCTGAGATGCTTGCCGGTACCTCGCTCATGCTTGGGTAACAATCTTGACCACTCTGGCTCAGGTCTGCTCAGTCTCAAGCGATCGTAAATCTTCACCGCGTTGTCAATGGCTCGTTGTCGATCGTCGTTTGACTCGTACCCGAATGCCCAAACATCCAGCTCCTTGTAGAACTTTGGAATAAGACTCCACCTATCTCCTTTCAGCACCGCAACTTTTTCAAGGGCCTGGTGGATATCGTTGGCCGACACATCACTAATAATCTCTTGTAGGTCCTTCTCCGTCATGTCTTCGATTGCTAGAAGGTGTACAATTGGTTTTCTGTTGGCCTTTGCCTGTTGAGCTATTTGCTGCGAGAGAGGAACAGATGTCGGATCCAAGCTTGGTGAACCTACTCCGGACAAAGCTGGGCTCGCTGGCATGGAACGGGGTTGACTCTGAGCCATCAATCGTGACTTTGTACTTGACTTGCCCTGGGCACCTCGCTTTCCACCGATACCTGGCAATCCGGAGCCATCCTTGACATAGTTGATGCTATGCTTGTTAGTATAGAGCTCTGAATCTCCCAAGCAAGTTCTTACGTATTATCTGCCTTCTTCTGGCTCTCTGATGCCAGCGATCTCTTCAAAGTTTCCAGTGCGGAATCAGCGCTGGTGGTTACCGGGGAGGTTGCTGGCTTGACAGCAGTGGCAGCGGTCTTACTACCGCTCGCAACTGATGTGCTTCTTTTCGTACCGAACTTCTTTTGCATAAACATTCCGGCGAATGCTGCGTTGGGCTTGTTCTCCACCTTGACAATCCCCTTCTTTGGGCTGGTTTGCAACAACTTCTGTGACGACGACATAGTAGAGGATTCGAAAGTGGTGTTCGTGGTGTGATAAAGTTCGTGATGAAAAGGATCATGGGACGTAAAGAGGGGTTGTGTTTTATTTCCATATTGCAAGCTCTAGGTGGGGCTATTGTTAGCAAATTGTGGTTGTGAAGTTATATTCACTCTCTTCATCTAGTATTGTACTTCCAGCCGACAATAGCAACACTGGCCGCCGCCGCCCTCGCTTGTATAAAACCGCCAGCAGTGAATTGGTAGCTTACTGGGTGCTGTCCCAGAGACAATTGGATCTCCTTGCCATTTTGTACGCATCTAATCATCTGGTCTATCACATCATCCGAGATGCTGAGGCCGTAGATGGTCGGAGCGGGAAGGTCATGGTCGGCAGAGTGGTGAGAGCTGCCCAGGGACAGGCCCGATTCTGGGATAGAAAGAGACGGCATCTCAAGAGGTTGTATATCTGAAGGATTTATTGGACTCGTGGAATTCGTAAGAGGCTTCGAGAGGGGGATTTGGGAGAATCGGTCTGGCAGTGCCAAGGGAACAATGGGCTGGCTATATCGACAGCATAAAGGGCAAGTCAAGATCCATTTGTCACAGTAGAATAAAGATGAATGAGTGTGAATGTGAGTGTGAGTTGAAGCAAGCGTGAGCGATGCTTTCTTTGCGAGTCACAACTTCCTGGGTGTTGTCAGCAGCAGCAGAAGCAGCAGCAGACGAGGTTGAACGAATCCAGGAAGTACTGGAAAGTCGGGTACCCAGGACGAGAGGGGAGGGAGATGGGATGTTTGAGCAGCGAGGCGTCCACTAGGTGCTCAGCCAGATGTGGGTATGCGAAAAACGGGGCAGCCGACGTCTGAGTGGCTGGCAAGAGCGAGGGGTGAGGGGCGCCAAGCAAGCCGTAAAGGGATCTAAGGATCTAGGGATGCCAGATGGGGCCCTTGGTGTACTTCCCTGTATATTCCGTCCTGTGCAGTACAGTACAGTACTGTACTGCTTCCGTACGGTAACGAGCTGTGGAAATCCAAAGTCAGACAGACCCGTGAGCACTGGAACGCCACTCCGGAGGCCTGTCAGCCTGGAAGTATAGGACAGGACGAAAAAGTCAGTTATGGAAGTCAATGAGACTGGCAAGCAGGCCAGTCAGCAAAGTCAGCAAGTCACAAGTAAGTTACTGCAGTACGGTACTGTATAGTACGCCAGTACCACAGCACAAAGGGATACTAACACATCGTAGTCATAAGATGTGGTGTGCATGAGCTCCCATCGACTATAGTACTACGTGATAGTAACATCGACTTCCTTAGTACATACTTACCGTACATATACAGTACACACTACCGTACCGAACCGTACTTATTTAGACTGGCTGGACTCAGCAGCCTGGTACGACTTTCCCTCCGTACTGTACGCCCTGGCCCCATCCGTCGGTTGGCCTGTTCCGCCGCAGCAGCAAGTAGGTGGTAGATGCAGCCAGGGGGGTGGAAGTACGGTAATACTTTCGTCCTTTCGTACTTACGAAGTACCTATGATACGAAGCACAAACGACGTAGTAGATGGAGGATCGCAGTGGGAATGGAGGTGGAAAGTAAGCCTTCCCGCCCATTCACCGGCTCAGTCAGTCACGTCCAGGATGTGCAGAGCATACGAAGCATACGAAGCACGAACACCAGTGAGTGAGCTGAGGACGTGCTACAGTAATTGTAGTATTGGTATTTATGGAGGTATATTATTATAGCTTTTGCGGGTACTTACCATACTACAGGATGTAGAAGGTACTTAGAGGGTACTAGTACTGTACTAGAGTATCCTTGAGGTCAGAGGGTCCGGGCGATCAGCGAAGCGAATAGACCTGGAATAGGTTAGTCGGTTACATTGCCGTGGTAGGTAGTGGCTCAGTGGGTGTGTGCTGTGCTATGCTTTGCTGTGTTGTGCTGTGCTGTGCTGTGCTGTGCTGGTCGTGGTAGTGGTCGTTGTCGTGGGCTTTGCGGCGTGGCAACCGGACGACGTGACAGCAACGAAACAATCATTGACCGGCCGGTGATACCATAGGGTTTTCCGTGGGGCAAAGGGAAGAAGAAAGGGTAAGGAGGAGGAGGAAGCTTTATTGTTATTGCTATATATGTTGCTACAACGTAGTACGCCGACGCTCGGGGCCACCGGGGTACCAGTTACATACTCACGGGTTAGATATCGATCGCATGTGAGGAAAAGTATCGGAAGAGGGACGGGTGACAGTTGTGGTGGTGGTAGTGGTTATGTGCGAGAGGTACAGGGGGAGTCCGTGTGTGTGCTTCCTATCCATAATAACATATGTATATATAAATAAACATATGAATATATTCATACATATGTATGTGTATGTATGCAGGAGAATTGGGCAGATCGGAACAGCACACAGTTCGACACAATACAGTACATTACAATACGGTGAAGCGATATATATCATCGTTATTGTATGGGACCCGTTGCTCGCACTATTAGCCTGGCCTAGCCGTAGACTCGTACGTTATTGCGGTATCATCGTGGGGTTAGTCGGTATTGGGGGTCCGGTATATATTGCGGTGGTAATAATATGGTGATATCCGTGCTGCCGCTGATAGTCACCTCGAGCTCCAAGTGCTACTTACTACCCAACGGTATAAAACCATTTCTTGAGTGCCGCCGTTACCAATGCCACTCTGGATAGAATTGGCAGACCTGGACGGACTTTCCTTCTTTCTTCTTCCTCCTTCCTCCTTCTGCATCCAGCAGCAGCTGACAAACCAACCACATATAAAGTCCAGCATCACGGTATATCTTGTCCGGTACTAATGCAGGACAACAGCAGTCTGCTTATTAGAAACCCTACAAACCGCCATCCAAACCGGAGTGACCGCCATATTGCTACTAATTAGCAGAGAATAATGACATAGTTGCGGAATCCTGTCTCATTTCGCTCACTCTCTCACTCTCTCACTCGCAGTCTTCAGTTTTCAGTTTTCAGTCTCCAGTCTCCAGTCTCCAGTCTCCCGTGTTCAGTTCTCGCGGAAAGCCGGCTAGCATAGGCGGATTGCAGAGCAATACTTTACTTGGTTAGGGTCCGGAGGATGTAGTAACCGCAGGACGAGATGAAGCAATCAGTGATAATGGATGCGTCTTGCAAAGTCAAATGATGCTGACCAAGATGCGAACCAGCACAACGCTCCTGATTAAACTCCACCACACCCGCCGGGTGGGTTGCCATGCTCCTCCCTCCTGCAGCAGCCGCTGGCTGTGGTTGTTGTTGATTTTCCCTCGGAGGCAACTCACGCTTCGAGAATGCGGAACATGTACCCCATATTCCATTGAAATTAGCCAGCGGCCGGTTCGTTTGAAGATATATATTAACTAACGTACAGTACAGTACGTACGAACGGAGAGCACGGGAGTACGAGCAAACGGTTGATGGGTGACGGTTATCCCAAGAACCCAAGAACCCAGAACCAAGAATCGGCATCGAGGGGTCTTGTTGCTCCCAGGCACAACAGGCACAGGCACGCGCAGCAGCAGCAGCAGCAATAATATCAGCTGCAATAATGTTCATTTCATCCGCCGGAGAGAAAAAGCTATTCTTGACCACCACCCTCCCTCTGCTTTTTCGATCTAGACCAGATCAGACGAGATCTAGCGAATAACAATGAAACCTGGCGGTAGTCCGTCCACGTCCATCCATTTCGTCACCCCAATTATTTAATTAGAAATATTGCCAGCTTCCGTTCTACTTTTATTAATGCTCTGGCTGCTTCTCAACAAGGGCATTTCTCTTTTGGCTGGCCTGTCAGACTCGAGCTCCTCGCGGCGTAAGTGTCAGCTCGCTGAGGTGCGACCATCTAACTTTGAACAAAGTTCCTAAAGGTAAATTTAACAGCTCCGGCAAAGTCACTATTGATCCGAACCAAGAAGTATCCCAAAATGACAGAAAGCTAAACCTCAAGCTCAAGCTCAAGCTCAAGTTCAAGCTCAAGCTGAAAGCTAAACGCTAAACGCTAAAAGCTAAAAGCCAAGATGGAAAATATAAAAACCCCCACCCGAAAACACATTTCGTCGATCTCAAACATTTGGACTTTTGGAGGAGGGAAGGGGGCAGACAAAGTCTGGATCCGAGAGTTTCCAAACACTCTACTAATAGAATAGTATCCCGAGTCCCGACTTCCGAGATCCTCCAACTTGATACAATGCGTAATCGCCCCTCGAATCTTAATCCCAACCCCAGGTGTCTTTGTGAATTCTTGGTCAAGATTTCAGGTTTATATCTGTAACGCCAGATAGTGTTCCAGTGCTACATGTATAGTACCAACTACAAAAATGCGCGAACTCTGCCGCCATTACTTATATTATAGACTTTGGTGGTAGCGTGGCCAGTCCAAGCCCAGAAGGCCGCCCAAAGCACGACGGCGCAAGCCACGGAATCTCTTTTCCATCGGTGCACATTTACACACCGAATCATCCGAAGCCATTCAGACCTCTTTCAACGTCTTTAAGCGTTGTCGAACCTACTTGGCCCCCTTTAAACCTCATGAGTTGTAAGACATCAAATGCTACAAGTGACATCTGTTTGGATGCCGTTTGAAAAGCCCACGCCAAGACACCAGACCCAGAGGACTGGTTAGCGGGGGAAAGGGGATCCCTTCGTGCTCCAAACGTTAAAATAGTTCATACACGACGCTTGCTTTCCTCGTTGCTCTCGCCGTGTTTCAATATCGAGACAGTATGACTGCGCCAGGACCAGGAGAGGTTCTGGTCTGAAGAAGCACGAAGATTCTTAACCATGCCAGTTGAGATGCGATAACTATCTGTTGCCAACCTTGCACCACCAGTGACGGGATGGGATTCCTGACTGTACTGTACTTTCTGTCCAGTACCTTCGCACTATCATGACGACGGCCATCCCAACCTTTTCATGGTAATGTACTACTGTACCAGTACAGTAGTTATCTTATTATGATTTCAGATATCTTACAGTAACACAGGAGGACCAATAATAATACAGTACAGGCCGGATTGGCTATGTTCGGCTTTTGTCCTTTCGTAGCCAAACCTTCATGAAGCACCCTCCGATTGGCCCAACGATGCTCTCGAACTTTTTGAAGTTATTTATCATCACTTACGAAGTATTGCTTTGTACCGGCGGTACAAACCCCGCCAAACTATCACAGTGGCTAGTCTAATCGCCGAACTGCTACCAAACTACTTCCACATTGCCTCCACTCCTCAAGCCTCCATCAACCAAAGTGGTTCGACTCGTTCCTTACACCAATAACGATACACATCACATACAGAGTAAGTAAAAGAACACCCCGCCCCAAGTAGGGTTCGGGAAGGCCCTCAGTATTACACTACAGTATTAGTTGCCCCAGAGCACACACACACACACACACACACACACACACACATAACATTCCCACCTTCTCCAACTCATGACATGGCCATGCATCTATGCATTCATATGATCCATCCATCCATCAACCGCCCCCATCCTCCCCTTCCCATAGAAATCTCAGCCCTGTTGGAGTGGTGGTGCTGACCACGCCCCATCCATCACTTCGGTACGCATTCCAGCCTCCTCCCGCTCTCCCTCTCTCTGAGTGGTCTGTGGCACGTAGCGTTCCTGGGGTCGGTCTGGATAGTGCGGATCCCCACCCACCACCATACACACATGCCTCAACTCACCGGGGGAACGTGGAGAGAAGACGACGAAGAAGAAGAAGAATCAGAAAGCAGAGATGCGGTGGACGGAGATGAAGATGGAGAAGAAGGCAGAGAGAGAGAGAGGGAGAGAGGGAGAAGTAAGCAAGCAAGTAAGTGCCTCGCCTCCCCCTGCCCTACTCTACCCTACCACTCTTCTTCTCCAAAATCTCACACCTCCTCGTGCCGACTGCTTCGTATTCTAGTTTGCGGTGGAAGTGGTCTGAAGAGTCGGTCAGTTTTGTATTATGACGCAGCAGTCAGGCTTATTGTTTACTCTACACTACAGGAACCAGAGCCAGAGATGCCTGCTGATCTGGTGAGAAGGAAGGAGAAAGGAGGACCGGGGAGGACAAGAAGTCTATCTATTGTAGTTTTCCGACGGAGAGCGGATATTGCTTGGACTGCATATACAGAACCCTTAACAACCCATACGGTACAGTACAGTACAGTACTGCATACTATTTAAAAGTCACGAATTATTGTACGAAATGTACGAAATGTACGAAAGTGAGTGAGTGAGTGAGTGACTTATTATCCCACTACTTCGTACAGATAGCTAAAACAACAACCCCCCTGTATCCCCGTACCCCTGTTACAGGCCAGCCTCGGGCCGCCCGTACTTGTACTTACTGTATTGTACTGTACTGTACGAAAGTATATTGTATCCAGTGCAAGAGTGGAGCAGATGGAGCCGATGGGGAAGAGAGCCGAAGATGGAGCAATGGAGGCAAATAATGGCTAATAATGGCCAATGGCCAATGGATGCGCATGCGTGGGAGAGAGAGACAGTGGAGAAGAAAAATGGAGTACATAATGGAAGTCAAGTCAAATAAAGTAAATGTAAAGTAAAGTAGTTGGTGGGGAGTGGAGAATGGAACGGAGAATGGAATGGAGAATGGAGAGTGGATCCCCCCCTCCCTCTTCTCGGGTTTTGCTTTCCCATTACTACAGTCTACAGTATAATTACTACTGGTTGGGACACCTTTTTTTTTTTT
>Ga0247734_1000393_pt1 | contig 38755 bp, 36 predicted proteins | sample UWRJL103311B2_FD_180933 | JGI IMG/M metagenome (GOLD analysis project Ga0247734, IMG submission 180933) | Plant litter microbial communities from Arlington Agricultural Research Station in Wisconsin, United States - UWRJ-L103-311B-2 | ecosystem: Environmental > Terrestrial > Plant litter >...
ATTATACATTGCTAATGGGGTAGGAAGCGGTGTATCATCGGAGGGTCGATGGGACGCGCGTGTTGCATGAGAAGGGTAGAGCTGGGCAAGAGAGCTTGCGGATTGTGCATTTCTGGATGATGCTGAAGCATTTGATGGTGCTGCTCGCCCCAGTCCATTTCCCGGCCCTGGTATCAACACTTTATCCTCCGTTGTCTTTCGGTCAAGATCTGGAGTCGGATCTGGTACCAGCACATCCGCTGGCATACCTCTCGCGAAGTAACCATCTGTGGGGGATAGTTCATTAGAGAACGACTCCGCATCCGAGTCGGCAGAGTAAAGGTCATCCGTACGAGACATGTCTGCGGTTTCCGGTGCAGAATACTGCTGCCTGCAGCGCACGTTGCTAAGTGGAGTTTCCAGCCAGCAGTTTGGCAAAAGCGTCGCAAGTTAGACACAATGTGGTGAGGAGGAAAAGCCCGTCAGCAGGTGGTGATGCTTGGCATTGTTGGATGCCTAATTGAACTGTATCAAGGTAACGATGCAATGACTTGTACTGTAGTGGAGTGGGGTGGACTTCCAAATGGTAGGATGGATCAATGATGGTGATGTTTAGCTGATATCAGTGGCTCACGGCCACGAACCATATCAGTACGACACCTTAACCCCGCTAGCCGTTAAGTATCAGAATCAGACTTCTTAGTCGAAGCACTGGAGCTACCAGATACGGAGCTATTGGTATTATTGGCCAGTCTGGCGTACGGCACAATTGAAGAGTGGGAATAGCCTCTCAAACAGGAAGGTCGAATCAGCAACCTTCTCACGTGATACATTATCAGAACTTTAAATCAGCACAACAAGTGTAGATTATACTGTATTTTTTTATTACTGCTACTTCATATTGGCCAATGTGCCGGTATCTGTAAGGGTTTAAGGTAAAAACAACATGGAGATGTGAGAAATGGGTATAGCAACTGATGTCTGGCTGTTGACAAACAACATTTGCTGAAGAATAAGCGCAGTAAGTGCTTTAGCAATTACTTAGTAACTTAAGATGAAATAAATAAGTCCAGCTCCTGCTCCTGCTCCCCTTTGCCAATGGGTGTTTCTTTTAGATGCCCGTCAGCATCAAGATGATCACTATCCGATATTCCTCCTTTATTTGAGGAAACTGACGCCATATATCTTACAAGATGAGTAGAGGGGGATTATATGGGCTAACAAATGATAAGATGAAGGATATGGCGAATGATAGCAGGATGAGGAGAGAAGAGAATAAGGCTAATGAGAGCAGGAATACCGCCATAGTTTTGGGAAGATTTAGGGAGAGATTTAGGCTTTAGCATAGATAGAGAGCATTAAGGAAGCTGGCATTATAACGGCCAAGACTGTGCATAATATACATATAATGCAAGATGGTGAGTAGTAGACATTGTCAATATAAATATAGAATAAGCTTTCCTTGTGCCTTTTTTTAACATTTGAATGTCACACGTACGTACTGAACACATTTCTTGTAGTTTACTGTAGCCGCTACCTTATATCATATATGAAGTGTTTTCCAATCTGACTAGAAACACTGTTTCTATTATCCTTATTCTTTCATATTTCGTTCCCATTCTTTGCACTTAAAGACATTATTGTCTTGGCCAATGTCGTGTTATAAGTTCATTTTTCGTGACATTCCCAGGTTATGTCTATGATCAAGAATTCCCCAAGCCCGCTGCTTTGCCTAGCTATAGCCTTCTGAGATTCTTGGTATTGCTTAGTGAAGGGGTGATTCTTTTGCACCGACCTACAGCTGCAAGTGATCGCAATGTTAAACCCTTTGGAACACCTTGAGTTATCTCTGTGAACTGCTCTCGTGACTTCTTACAGTGGTTGAAGAGGTTTAATTTATGAGCGTAGAGTTTACGCTTGCCTACTAACGCATTCTCCCTCTTGATTGGTTCTTCGGAGTTGGCTTGGAGAACATAGGAAGCAAAGCTGTGCATATCTTTGGCTTCCCACAATGGGTACTCATGTTGCGAAATGAGTTTGACGGATCATTTTGGAACTTGTGGAACATAAGGTCTAAGTAGCTAGGATCTTTACAATGGACCTTCGAAGCTATTTCTAGCTTTCTTTAGATTTGAAGAACTATCATCCAACTATTTTTGTATCTTGAACGAACTTCATTGTCTTAACAGTACTTAAAATTAAATAAGGAGTCCGAAATCAAGAAGTATACAGAGGCTGACAATGCACTAGAATACTAAGCTGGGCTAGTTTGAAGCAACCCGATATGTCAATCAGACACCTATGTACTGTACAGTACTATACTTCCAAGAGTCGGAGAAGTCTGGCCAAGTCGAGAATACGGATTTCGGATAACCAAAACTGCAAATTTTATTGCCCAACATTGCGTGAAAGAGACTATACTTGGGGAAGAAAAATGACGCCGAGGACTAGGGATTTAGATAACATTTTTGGGAGTGCGTGAGAGTATTAGTGAGAAAGTGGTGGTGGTGGAGATGCCAAGAATTTTAAAGAGGAAAACGCGGTTCGTCGCGTGCGACGCGTTAAGCATGCTGGCATAGAGGTCAATCTTATACGGAGTACGCTTTAACACGCTTCACAAGACCAAATCTTGACGTCTATATGCTGTGCTGGTGCCATTATTCTCTCTGAAGGGAATGCAATTCTTTAAGTAGACTTGCGCATATTCACCAAATTCCCCTTTCTCTCAAAGCTCCCCTTCACAACACAATGCCGCCAGGATCTAGAAAACCGCATAACGGCTATCGACGTGGAGGAAAGACTGCATATCACGGTCCTCGAAAAACCAAAACATTTACTCCCAAGAACGGCAACGAAGCCACCTCCTCAGACGAAAAGCGCGAAGCAGTAGCACTTGCGAATTCAATCGATGAAGCACAAGGCTTTGCGCGCTACGACAGCGGCAAGAAAAGAGTAGGCTGGCTCGTTAACATAAAATCCACAAGTATAGAAGACGATAAAATACCGGAAGGGAGGGCAGGGCTTGATTGCTACTTTATTGGGGAGGATGGAAACACATTTAAAGCCACTTTGGAATATGACCCCTATTTCTTGGTTGCAGTGAAGCGTGGCCATGAACCAGAAGCAGAAGAATGGCTCAAGCGTGCTCCAGGAGGTGGGGTGGTAAAGAGTCTGCGGAAGGTCGAGAAGGAGGACCTTCAAATGCCCAATCATCTCCTTGGGTACCGACGTACATTTTTCGAACTCCGTTTTGCAAATGTCGGAGATTTGCTAGCGGCACGAAGGGACATTATGCCAATTGCAGAAAAGAACAAGAAGAATATGAATGCGATGGATACGTATGCTGAGGTTGCCAGGTAAGTTAGATTTTCGTGCGTCATTCATGAGAAATCTCCATAGATTGCTAATTGTTGCCCATGTAGTGCAAACGCTGGATTTGACCTTTTTGATGATGACGAACGCGATGATAGTAAACGACTTAATGCCTCTGTTGCTGATGCTAGCGATTTTATTGTGGACATTCGGGAATGGGATGTACCATATCATGTACGAGTAATGATAGACCAAGGTAAGAACTGGGGGGTTTATTTAATCTTTATAGATATCTTGGGCTAATTCTTTAAGATATACGGACTGGGAAGTGGTATACCGTGGAGGCAAAACACGGTGTTACCACCATAAATTGTATAGAAGAACGTTTAGAAAGAGCGGATCCCGTGGTAATGGCCTATGATATCGAGACGACAAAACTACCCTTGAAATTTCCAGACGCGGCGATTGACCAGATTATGATGATATCGTACATGATCGATGGACAAGGATTCTTAATCACAAATCGGGAAATAGTCTCAGAAGATATCGACGATTTCGAGTATACTCCCAAACCAGAATACGATGGGCCGTTTATGATCTTTAACGAGCCAGATGAGAAAGCTGTCATAGAACGGTTCTTTCTACACATTAAGGAGGCAAGGCCGACAGTGATAGCAACCTACAACGGAGATTTTTTTGATTGGCCATTCGTGGATGCCCGTTCCAGCGTCAACGGCATTGACATGTACCAAGAAATTGGATGGCGAAAGGGATCTGATGATCAGTATTGCTGTGATTATAGTGCCCATATGGATTGCTTTCACTGGGTAAACCGGGACAGTTATTTACCCCAAGGGAGTCGTGGTCTGAAAGCCGTCACTACAGCCAAACTTGGTTATGATCCAGACGAATTGGACCCGGAATTGATGTTGCGCTATGCCAGTGAACGACCTCAGACACTTGCCGAGTATTCTGTTTCCGATGCAGTTGCCACTTATTATCTCTACATGAAATACGTACATCCCTTTATTTTCTCCCTTTGTACTATCATCCCACTCGGCCCGGATGCTGTATTACGAAAGGGAACGGGAACTCTATGTGAAATGTTGCTCATGGTACAGGCATATCAAAAAGAGATAGTACTACCTAACAAGCATGTATCTCCAAAGGAAGCTTTCTGGGACGGCCATTTACTAGAATCGGAAACTTATGTTGGTGGCCACGTGGAAAGTATTGAAGCAGGAATCTTCAGGGCTGATATACCTGTCAACTTTGCCGTGGACACTACTGCTATCGATGAGCTGCTTGAGGATCTGGATAGTGCGTTGAAATTTAGTATAACAGTTGAGGAAAAGAAATCGCTGGACGATATCACTAATTACGACGAAGTCAAACAAGAAATTACTGACAGGCTGATCAGTCTAAAGTCAACAGCAAACCGAAGCGAGCGTCCTTTAATTTACCATTTGGATGTTGCGTCTATGTACCCCAATATCATGACGACGAATCGATTACAGCCTGATTCAATGATAGAAGAAGCAGATTGTGCTGCGTGTGATTTCAACAGACCAGGCAAGACTTGCGACCGAAGGATGCCGTGGGCATGGAGAGGTGAATATCTGCCCGCAAAGCGTGACGAGTACAACATGATTAAGCACTCCCTGGAAAACGAAAAATTTCCCGGCAAATGGCCGAACAGTCCTGCCCGATCCTTCCAAGATTTATCTTACGATGAACAGTCAACACTCGTTCGCAAGCGGTTGCAAGTTTATAGTCAGAAAATCTATCACAAAATCCACGAAACGAAAACCATTGAACGAGAGGCAATCATCTGTCAAAGGGAAAACCCTTTCTATATTGATACTGTCAAGGATTTTCGTGATAGAAGATACGACTATAAAGGTAAGCAGAAGGTATGGAAAGGCAAAACTGATGCCATGAAGGCAGCGGGTGCCTCGGCCGCAGAAATCGAGGGTGGAAAGAAGATGATTGTGCTTTTCGACTCCTTGCAATTAGCACACAAGGTCATTCTGAACTCCTTCTATGGGTACGTCATGAGAAAGGGTTCTCGATGGTACTCCATGGAAATGGCTGGAGTGACCTGCTTGACAGGAGCTCACATTATCCAAATGGCTCGACAATTAGTGGAACGTATCGGCAGACCGCTGGAGCTGGATACCGATGGTATCTGGTGTATGTTACCTGCAACATTCCCGGAAAACTACGCTTTTACCCTTAAGAACGGAAAGAAAGTACCTATATCATATCCTTGCGTCATGTTGAACCATCTTGTACACGACAAATTCACGAATCACCAATATCAGACCTTAACGGATCCTAAAACCTTCAAATATGAAACGCATAGTGACAATTCTATTTTCTTCGAGGTTGATGGCCCTTATCGGGCGATGATTTTGCCAACTTCAAAGGATGAGGACAGAAATCTGAAGAAGCGATACGCCGTTTTCAATGATGATGGTACATTGGCAGAGTTGAAAGGATTTGAGGTCAAGCGAAGAGGAGAGCTAAAACTCATCAAGATCTTCCAGACGCAGATATTTAAGTTCTTCTTAGAAGGTACGACACTACAAGAAACCTATGAAGCTGTAGCAAAGGTTGCGAACCAGTGGTTGGACGTTCTACACTCAAAGGGTGACACGTTGGCAGACGAGGAGTTGATCGAACTTATTTGTGAGAATAGAAGCATGTCGAAATCTCTGGAAGAATATGGAACTCAGAAATCGACCTCCATTACAACAGCAAAACGACTCGCAGATTTTCTCGGTGAACAGATGGTTAAAGATAAGGGACTGAACTGCAAATACATCATTTGCTCAAGGCCAAAGAACGCACCTGTCACCGAAAGAGCTATTCCTGTTGCTATTTTCTCCGCAGAGACTGCCGTCAAGCGTCACTTCTTGAGGAAATGGCTGAAGGAGGATCCCACGAATATGGATCCCAGAGCACTACTTGACTGGGATTATTATCTGGAGCGTCTGGGTTCGGTCATTCAGAAACTTATTACAATCCCTGCTGCCTTACAAAAAGTTCGAAACCCAGTTCCCAGAGTAGCGCATCCCGAGTGGTTACAACGCCGCATAAATATCAAAGATGACAGGCTCAAGCAAAAGAAAATGACAGACTTATTTATTAAAACACCTTTGGAAGAAATCACCAACCTGCAAGATCCCAGAATAGCAGACATGGAAGATTTCGGCACCAAGCTTCTGAAGCCAAAAACAATTGGAACTGCACTTTCTCAAATATCAGTTTCACAAAAACCAACAAAGAGAAAGTCACCTGAGCCTGCCGTTCCCGTGTCCGTCAATCCATATGCTGCTTTACCTGAAAAAATGCCAGATCCTACGAGAGACTATCTTGGATTTCTCGACTACCAGAAGCAAAAATGGAAGATCCAAAAACAAGCTCGCATTCGTCGTCGACACTTGTTTGGTGAAACCCGTACCACAGTTGGAAGTAACATTGGTGCTCAACTACGTAATCAAGCAGAACAGACATATAAAAGCACCTGGCAGGTTCTTCAGCTCCGCGGAACAGACAGCCCGGGGGTGGTGGCGGCTTATGTGCTCATCGACTCCAAAATCCACACTTTAAAAATTAATGTGCCACGCCAGGTCTTCCTCAACCTGAAGGGCAAAGAATTACCAGATATTGAAGTCGATGGATGCGTGGCCGAAAAAGTCAACCATACCCTACCTAATGGGCATCCTTCTGTACATCTCTTCAAGCTGACAATGCCTGAGGAAGTCTACGTAAATGAAGCACAGAAGCTCTCCTTGCTTTTCAACCATCCTAGCGTGGAAGGTGTATACGAGAAACAAGTACCTTTAAGTGTTCGGGCAGTTTTGCGTCTTGGAAGCCTATGCACATTCGACGAGACTCAACCTGGTGTACTGGGTAAAGGTCTCGAATCCGGGTTCGATCTTTCTGGTCTTCGCAGAGCTGTTTCGAAACAACCATATCTATCTGAGTCACCGGTGGTTCACCTGTATCTATACCATGTTATTGCAGGAGATCGACAAGTATTTGCTCTCTTTTCAACGGGCAGCGATCAGGCTCATGTCGTTATGCTTCAAAAATCCAAAGACTCAAACCAAGACTTGCCGAATATTGGAAAGATATATACGGACTTGAGGGCTAGGAGAGATCAAGAGGCGGATGGTCAAGCTACCCGAAATTGCTTTGAATATCAAGAAAAACTTAAGTTCGACACTCGACAAGTTACCACCCGGCGCAAGGCATTACTCGAAGTACGGGAATTGGTGAAAAAGATGCGAAATGATGAAGCAAACCCACTGATGCTGGTCATTCAATCACCACAGCGAAAGTTATTAATTCATGATTTGCCCATTCTTGGCGAGTTCCCGGTTTTATCTTTGAAACATCAGGTTGAGGACCAAAATCTCCCCCCTCTCGGTTGGCAAACATTCGTTGCAAAGCGTCTTGTCAATCATTATTTGGGTCTTGGCTCATGGATCTTACATTTGACTGAACTAGCACGATATGGCGATGTACCACTCTGCAATCTCGAAAGAGATGATCCACGATATCTCATCGATGTAGCATATGCTAGACGCCTGCAGAAGAACAATGTTGTGCTATGGTGGTCTGGCGGACCGAGACCGGACCACGCAGGGCATCAGGAAGATGATGTTCTTGGGCCGTTAGATACTGTCCAGATGCCATCTGTCAACAATCCTGGCACATACCCCTCTGTTTGCATTGAGCTAGACGTCCGCAACTTAGCTATCAATACGATACTTACATCGTCATTGATCAATGAGCTAGAGGGAAGCGACTCGATCTCATTCAATCCAGCCGCTCCATCTGACGATGGCCCAAGTGACGGATCAAACATTCTTTATGCAGACAACGCCTTTGCAACAGCTGGTGTTACTGTGTTGCGTGAAATGGTGAAAGCCTGGTGGACGGAAGCTTGCAAAGGAAGTAGCATGGCAGATATTATGGTGCAGCATCTTGTTCGGTGGGTCGAAAATCCAGGCTCGTTTCTATACGACCGATCACTTCACTACTATGTTCAAATGATGTCTCGAAAGGCCTTCCAGCAACTCATGACCGATTTCCGCCGTGTTGGTTCGCATGTGGTCTTCGCCAGCTCAAGTCGACTGCTACTCCAGACTACAAAATCAGAGGTTGGGAATGCATATGCCTACAGCCAATACATCTTGAAGTCCATCAAAGCAAAGCCACTTTTTCATTTCCTTGACCTTGAGATCAAAGAGTACTGGGACTATCTTGTGTGGTATGATGAATTCAATTATGGTGGTAAAGCTTGTCAGGAGGTTGTAGAAGCCGAAAATCAAACCTTGGACTGTATTATGCACTGGCAACTCAGCAAGTTCCTACCTGCCCCTCTCCAACCTATATTCAATGATTGGGTTGTTGAGTTTATTGAGGTTATGCATAAGCTTAAGAGACCAGCACTAGCTGATGGGACAGAATCGACTCCGCGCCCCACTCAAATACCTGTGCATGCCCTGGGTGGTGACAAAGAAGACAAAATAATACTTGGGAAGGACTTTGAGAAGCCTCTCAAACGTCAGATCGCAGGAATAATTCGTCGCCAAAAAGAGGAAATGCTACATCGCGAACTAGCATCTGACTATGCCTTTCCTGTTCTCCCTGGTTCTCATCTAAAATTTAGTAATCCAGCCTTGCAACTCGTCAAGTCTCTGATGCAGGTTTTATCTCTGGACAAAAACATCACTCTAGAAGCACGACTACTTCGCAAAGAACTTCTCGCGATGTTCGAAATTCGAGAGTTCAGCAGTGAAGCCAAATTTGTGAACCCCAGCGAAAGTCTGAAGATGCAACAAATCATCTGCGACAATTGCACAATGGCACGCGATCTTGACTTCTGTCGAGATGAAGATCTTATTCCTGACATAGGTGCCGATGGGAAAGTCATCGATGGAGGGCGAGCATGGAAATGTGGGTTCTGTAATGCGGAATATGAGAGGATTGAGATTGAAGAGAGGATGATCGCTAGTGTCCAAAGCTTGGTAGCAGAGTGGGCCACACAGGATCTGAAGTGTGTCAAATGCAAAGGGGTAAGGGTGAATGATTTCATGGAGCATTGCAGCTGTTCTGGAGAATGGGCTGGGAGCTTGAAAAAGGAGGATGCTGAGCGGAAGCTCAAGGTGTATCGTAATGTGGCAAGGTTTTATGGGTTGAGGATGCTGGAGGATGTCGTGGAGGGAATCTTTTCAGCTTTGTGAAATTACATAAAGGCATTCGGAGTATATTGGGGACCTGGAAAATTAGCCTATGGTGCATTATCGGCGTTTTCACTTCGGTAGCATTTCAAATAACAGCATAATAAACAATTTTGTATCATATCTTGCAGTAGGCCTCTAGTGATTGTTTGCTAAGTTGACCAATCTTTAGCACAGGCAGTCAGCTCTTTACTAATTGACTGGACCTACTGGCACTAGGGCGAGTGTAGTTAAATCTGAGAATCTGAGAATTATGAGTTAGGCAGCCAACTCTTAGCATACCGAGTTTTTGAATACCCATATCATACGTGATAGACATCTGGACATCTTGTATGGCATAATGTTAGAAATTAGTTGTATAGTGTAGGCGAAATATTGTGTTTATCCAAACACTTTTGTAAGTAGGAGATACCAATTTCCAGGAGACAGCAACACACTCTATGATGAAGGATATCAAAAGCAGTAGCCATTAGAATCTTGAAGTAATACCATCGACCTCAGAAAAGTTCTCTTGTTGTATAGAATATGGCCATCCAAACATGCGCTGACAACACAAGCGCAGATGAGGGTAGCTAATGGTTGAAGAAACGGATGAAGGATCAACAATAGTGACAAAATTATTATTTACCCCTGATTTAAGCGGATCACGTGCTTATACGGTGGCCGAATGACGCGGTACGCGGAGTCCCTGAGAATTTTGAAGAACACCAGCGTTGCTGTCGAGCTTTACCACACCCCTTCGAACTTATCGCAACACGAGGGCAGCACCTCAAATCATACAGAAGACTTCACATAAATTGTTTAGAAGCTTGAGAAGGTTGCAAATATGTCGTTTGGGGGCCAAACTCCCACTATTATTGTGTTGAAAGAAGGTGAGCATTGGGAAACCTCAAGGCAGTGAAGATATGCTAATGTGCGTTATGAAAGGCACGGATTCATCACAAGGAAAAGGGCAGATTATAAGTAATATCAATGCTTGTTTAGCTGTGCAAGCGACTATTCGGAGCACGCTGGGTCCATACGGTGGAGACTTATTGCTGGTTGATGGGAATGGAAGACAAACAATCACAAACGATGGCGCAACTGTCATGAAGGTAATATAGCTGTTCGCTGAGTGACAGAAACGAGGCTGATTTGATGCAGCTTCTGGAAATCGTACACCCCGCCGCACGAATCCTAACAGACATTGCCAGATCACAAGATGCTGAAGTTGGAGATGGAACCACGTCCGTTGTTGTCCTTGCTGGGGAGATCCTGAAGGAGATCAAGGATCACGTTGAGCAGGGGGTTAGCTCGCAGACGATCATTAAGGGTCTGCGGAGAGCATCTACGATGGCTGTCAATAAGGTCAAGGAAATTGCTGTCAACACGAACGATGGCAACAAACGGGAAACATTGAGCAAACTGGCAGGAACTGCCATGAGCAGTAAACTTATCAAGCGAAACACTGGTTTCTTTACTAAGAGTGAGTGATCTGCATGCCTACAATGTATCGTTCTAATAATTTATAGTGGTTGTTGATGCGGTTCTCTCCCTTGACCAAGATGATCTCAACGAAAAGCTTATTGGCATTAAGAAAATCAATGGTGGCTCCCTCACTGATTCCCTATTTGTCAACGGAGTAGCATTCAAAAAGACCTTTTCCTACGCTGGCTTTGAACAACAACCAAAATCATTCAAGAACCCTAAAATCGTCTGCCTCAACGTCGAGCTAGAGCTCAAATCCGAAAAGGACAATGCCGAGGTTCGGGTAGAGCAGGTTTCCGAATACCAGGCCATAGTCGATGCGGAATGGCAGATTATTTATAACAAAATGGAGGCATTGTATCAGACCGGTGCCAAGGTCGTGTTATCTAAATTACCAATCGGTGATTTAGCTACTCAATTTTTTGCAGACAGAGATATTTTCTGTGCTGGAAGAGTAGGGTCAGATGATTTGGAACGTGTTGTTCAAGCTACTGGAGGTTCGATTCAAAGCACCTGCTCAGATATTCACCCAGAACATCTTGGTACCTGCGGCAAGTTCGAGGAGCGACAAATCGGTGGTGAGCGCTACAACTTCTTTGAAGATTGTCCCGCATCAAAAACTTGCACGTTAGTCCTTCGTGGAGGCGCTGAGCAGTTCATTGCGGAAGTCGAGCGTTCATTGCATGATGCGATCATGATTGTCAAGCGTGCAATCAAGAACAATACTATTGTGGCGGGTGGTGGAGCATGTGAAATGGAAGTGTCAGCCTACCTACATCACTTTGCCGACAAGAATGTCCCTCACAAGCAACAAGCTATCATCAAGTCTTTTGCCAAGGCCCTCGAAGTCATTCCGCGCCAGTTGTGCGATAATGCTGGCTTTGATGCTACTGATATTCTGAATAAACTACGTGTGGAGCACAGAAAGGGCAATACTTGGGCTGGAGTGGACTTTGACAATGAGGGTATTAGGGATAATTTGGAGGCTTTTGTTTGGGAACCTGCATTGGTGAAAATCAATGCTATTCAAGCGGCAACAGAGGCCAGTTGTTTGATCCTAAGCGTCGATGAGACGATAAAGAACGAGGAGAGCGCGCAGCCTGGCGCTCCGCAGCGAGGATTACCTCCTGGAGCAGCACAAAGAGCGCTGAGGGGCAGAGGGCGGGGTATGCCTAGAAGGTAGATAGACAGGAGTCGAAATGAACATGTTGAACGCAAAGGCCTCAGTATGAGCGCGCTAGCTGTATGTATGATATTATACATGAGATGAATTCATTCTAGACTGCTCACGTTGGGCTATCTATTTTTAGGGGGTTTTCCACTGCTATGAGCTGCTAGTGCATCCCAAGTCTATCAATTATAGCTGCTCATAAAATTCCACGTCCAAAAAAATCAAGTTTGCCACATGGCATAAAGGGAGTTTTAAGGAAATAAATCAGCCGCTATCAATCACGAGGCGTGGCCAGATTAGGAAACTTGGCATGGGTAAAGTACTGTATGGGGCAAGTGAGGCTAAATAGCTCACGATTTGGGAATTTGTGCCTGAAAGCTTGTCCAGGATATATGAAATCACGAGCAGCCCTTTATGCAGAAAGGCATAATTGATTAAAGTTCATTGGTGTACAGGCAACAGACCAATAGTATTGCCGCCAAATGATTGCGTAAGAAGAGGCATCCAGTAGAGATCTTCACCCAAAGCAGTCTATATCTTCGGAAGACGAAACCAAAAGAAAGCCAATGAAAATATCACTCTTGGACGAATAGGAATGTGATTATTATTATCCCTTCGGCCGCAAGTTACCTTTCGGAGCTCAGCAGGTTGCTCCGAGAACTATTGAGATATTTTGACACAAATTTGGTTCATCCCCTACCCGGCTATGGCACTGGGCATAATATTCTTGAAGTCGAACCTCCTAGACATCCGAAGATGACATGCAACTACAGGACTATAGTACAGTACAGAACAAACCATCTAATTAAGACTTCAGCGACAGTAAAAGAAGCCGTAAAGCAAGTAGTCAAGCATTACAAATATATTTTTCTTTTTTATATATCACACCAAATATAAATTACTGTCGCAACTAAATACCTACACAACAGGCTAATTATATCTATTTGGGATATCCCCTTTCAACGGGGGCAATCGCTCTTTCAATTGAGAACTGCCGACTTCTCCTCACAGCACTTTGTGTCTCGGCAGATACTAGAAATTAAATAATGGATGTATGATTTGATCATGATGTGTTATCTTTCAGAGAAAGTACCTACAAAGGTATCGAAGCCACCACATATGATGAAGGAACACGGCTTGTAATCTTTTTTCGTAAAAACTTACTTGATCCACGATGCGATCGTTGCAAATAATAGGTAGTGTTTTGGCAGTTGCCAGTAATGGTGAGTATTTCTATCTTGCCAGAGAAATCAAACTTCTGACACACTCAGCATTGGCACAGGTAGATTCAAAAGTTGCTTGTGACTCGCTAACCAAAATATGCTATTCATCATATACAAGCACCGCAACAGGTGTAACGTTTGGTATCGCTTTGCCAGAGGTTGTAACGGCGCCATATGATGCCATTATCTCAGTTACAGCCCCAATATCAACAACATGGGCTGGGTTTTCGTGGGGTGGAACAATGGTCTTCAATCCACTTACAGTTTCTTGGAAGAATGGGCAGACTTCTGTAGTATCCTCACGTCTTGCATTGTATGTACTTTAGCAGTGTTGGTATATGGACCGTCTAACCTTTATTAGTGGATTCAGTGTTCCTCAGCCTTATGACCTAGCGGAGTATACGCTTTTGAAGGGTACCTCTGCGAATGCTACGCATTGGACTATGACTGCTAGATGTCGAGGCTGTACCTCCTGGCAGGATAGTGAAGATAAACTGGCGGTTTTGAATGGCACTGGAACGACTGAGTTTGCATGGGCTCGTGGAACCAATGCTGTTCAAGATCCAACGAACAACCAGTCCTCATTCAACGTCCATCAATCAACTGAAAAATGGATCCACGATTTGAATGCTGCACGCAGCCCTAATTTCAATTCATGGGTGGCAAGCAATTTGTTAGCTCCAGTAGCTACTACAACTATTCAAACTACCCCGTCATCCACCAGCACACCGGCTTCTACAACTCTTACAACAGTAATAGCACCTACCAATACTGCAAGAGCTGCCATTCCAGCATCATGTGCAGGGGCAGGAAGTCCATCTTTCTCGTCTGTACTTGCTTCCGGCTGGAAAGCCACGAAAGTTGTTGGTGGTCTTACAAATCCCCGAACTATGGTTTTCGATACCGCAGGCAATATGTTGGTAGTCCAAAACGGAAAAGGTATTTCGGTGCATGGTATTGGCGCTGACGGCTGTATAACGTCCACCACAATGCTGGTGTCGCTAAATAGCTTGAATCATGGCATCGTATTCAGCGCCGATGGTAAAACCTTATATGCTAGCTCAATGACTCAGGTTTACGCCTGGCCATACACTGCGTCCTCGAAGACAGTTGGAACTAGATCGACGGTGATTACGGGGATGTTTAGCGGTGGCTCGCATCTAACTAGAACACTTTTGATCGCGCCTCAACAGCCCGATTTGCTGGTGGTTTCTCATGGCTCAAATGCAAATCTTGATATGGCAGCTTCCAGCCCATCGACCGGGCGGGCGATCATAAAGGTATTCGATCTAAAGTCTGTGCCCAGTGGAGGTTACAATTATGCTGCAAGTGGGTATGTCATGGGCTACGGTCAACGGAACTCTGTAGGCATGACATTTGATGGTAATAATCAGTAAGTCCTCGTGTTTTATACTGTTTTGAAGATCTACTAACCATGTCATAAGTCTCTGGAGTGTCGAGAATAGTGGTGACGATTTCAAACGTACGGTCAACGGCCAGGCTAAGGATATTCATCAAAATAACCCTGCAGAGAAACTCAACTATCTTGGTGATCCTACCAAGCCAAACAACAAATGGTACGGATATCCAACATGCTTCCCTGTATGGGATCCTAGCCTCATTACAGATGCCAAGTTCCAGGTCGGAGATCTTTTCGTTCTTTCTCCTAACAGCACGTTTAACGATGCTTCCTGCAAGACTCAGACCCAAGCTCCCGCTCTAGTCTTCCAAGCTCACTCAGCTCCGATTGACAGCAAGTTCGACAGCACCTACAGTACGTTGTACGTTACTTTCCACGGATCATGGAATCGTAATCCAACGACGGGTTTTAAGGTGGTAGCTGTTCCTTTCACTAAAGGGAGCGACGGAATCTACAAGCCTGTTGCCTCGGTGAACAGTAACTCGGGGTATACTGATGTGTTCTGGAATCCAGATGTAACGAGGTGTGCTGGTAATGGCCCGAGTTTTAGTTCCGGATGCTTCAGGCCCGCAGGCCTCCTCTTTGATAGTGGTAACAGAATGTATATGACGAGTGACACTTCTACTAACGGAGAGATTTGGATTTTGGGAAAATCATGAGAATAGCCTTCTGGGCTCGGGTTTAGAGTTTTTAGACTCCTTCGCAACCGTTCTTGGGAGAATACTGGCAAAGACAAACCTACATATTGCTGGGCTGTATATAAGAAATCATATTAGTACATGAATTTGATTTCAGCACAACCTAAGCTCGACCTGTGGCGTGAAACTTTTGTTGAATATGATGAAATTACTTCCACTTGCTTAGCTTAAGTTCCAGGTATGAAGTTTTGTCTAAAACAGCATTCTTGATTTCAAGATACCAAGTTTGCTAGAACATGCCAAGCGTAGATAATTAATTCTCGGCATGCATGACTTATTGCAAAATCCATATAAGGTGATTATCAAGATTAGAGGACGGAGTACTGGTATTCATAATTGCGATTGTATGATCACGTCCTGTTCGTTTTTAAGTCAAAAATGGCAGACACTCTAAATTACAACCGCCTTCCCACTCACAATACGTCCATAGCGTCTGTTAGCGTAGTTTTTGTAATATGAATATGAATATTAATAGAACATGGATCTTCTGCTAGACAGATAGATTCGAGAATTTGGTTGATGATAATGTATATATGGTCGGTTCGTTTTTGAGATGCTGGCCAGCCGAAAGGGACGAGCACTTCGCGAATGCGATTAACGACCATCTGGTCAAAAATAGAGACATGTGCGGAAGACTTGGTTCACGTGTCTTTACTGTAGATTAACCTAGTGAGACTTAACGGAATGTTTCTAGTCAGGAACGCGCAGACCAACTCATGTACAGTACCCGCTCTTGCTCTCCGCATGAAATGAAAGAGGAGAATGTTGCGAAAGGGCATAATCTTGGCAAACTATCCAATAGTCATAATAACAGACAATAAAATTTTTATTATTCTAGCTAACCATGATACTCACATTGATGGGAAACAACCTGTCGATCCCAGAAATCAACAACTTTGGGTCAAAGGCTGGCAAAAAGCGCGTTCGAGACATTAGAGCTGACCTGCATACTTTAACCATCGATAAACAAAGCAGATGCTTCATCGCCCGAAATTGCCAGACACAGAGTGATCCAGGAGTAGCTTTATGGATTGTATGATTATGACAAATGAGCCGGTTTTGAGTGGCTTGTGGTTTCGAGTGTTTCTATACTTCGATTTCTTCAACCGCCATGTTTTGTTGATTAGGCCGTTAAAGCCATGTATGAAGATAGACTTTTCATTACACCAAACCTGCAGAATTTTCAATAGAGTTCAACTTGATTGGAAGTACAAACACAACGGCGTGGAGATGGTCTGACCACCGGAAACGGATAAACATCGAGCATGAAAACAAAACCGACATCAATGCTAACAGGGATTTTCTTTACAATAGCAGTAATAGCAAGCTGTACTCCTTTCTAGTATTTAAGCGGTCAATGGACAAAATATAGTCTGACGCTAATCGTTTAGATGGTTTCCAGGTTTAATCTCCATCAAGCCCGTGACTTTGTCCAAAAAGCTGTGCATTCCCTTTCTACACTGCTTCCTAAAAAGATCATGTAGACCAAAAGCCAATATAAAAGAAATTTAACGCAAACCAATTGCAAGAAGAGAGCCAAATATCATATTATAACCCTTTTAGTTGGAAGAAGGCGTAGGCCTCACATTACAGAGCATGTACGAAGTAATGGCTGTGTGAGGTTGCAACAACCACTCTGGAAAGGGGTGAGGGGAGGGGGAAGGGTTTCGTACGTACGGAATACGGAATACGGAGTGAGGAGATCTTCCATACTGAGCATACCTTACGAAAAGCCAAGATCATAAACACCTTCCTCTAACGGCCATCATAACTTGACCTGTGATGATCAACGACCTTATTAATAAGCTTAAGTTTTGCGCAATGATATGCCTGCAGCGGGCACGCCGAGTTGCGATGTTGTGATTTGTTGTTGTGGGATGGGATGCTGGGGCTTGTGCGTCGTCGGTCTCGAGGGATAAGGCTGCCTGCCATCCATCCTTATCATTACTTATTATTATCCCGTCCATTTGAATATGCTCGATCGGTGGGTTGCTGCTGGTGGTGCACATCCCCATGCTGTCTTCTAACGCTGCTGCGTGTTTAGTTCTGTTCCTGATCTGCGTATGTCGTCGGTCAACTGTCGAGTTGTTATCAGCAGTCCGAGTTGTGGTAGCATCGTCGTCTAGAGCACGCCCATAAAGGACACACAGTCGCATCCTCGTCACCCAGGGAAACCAGTGTTGAGCCGATCTACGAAGTATACAATACACGGCGCCATGAAGTTACTGTGCAATTGAGCCGCATCCTTCGAGCAGGGGCAACGACGTGTCTGAACTTATCTCTACCTGTACCGCGATGGTGCAACAATTTGAAGTATCAAAAGAGCTACCTTGGAAGATCTGGAAACAGTCACCCCTGATTACGACCACCATTCCCTTAACACTTGCCAAACTACGTGAGTACATGGCCAGTCTGCTGTCGCACCGCTGTCGATCGGCGAAATGAAACCCACCGTTTGACTCGTGCCATGGAGCTGCAGATTTCTCGTCCCTTATGAACCATCCAATGAGGATACATCGGAGGGTTTGTACTGTACCAGGCTACCAAAAAAAACCCAGCGTTTTGGGCATTATAAAGAAGTACGGATTTATTCTTCAAAGCGTCCTCTCATAGCCCTTACCATATCTGATAACAAGTGGAATGCGGAGAAGGAAGTCTATGCCAACGGCTGGAAGTCCAAGCGTTATCACGGTTTGTGGCCCCAGATCAATGCGTGTCATACAGCTTTATCAATCCTGGCTGTAGATCCTGGTTTGTGCTCCTTGGGGGAGCTTGTTTGTTCAACACCACCTCATGCCCACGTGTTTCAGCTCATTTACCCTGAGCTAGAGGAGAGCAAGCACACTACCGAAGACCAGGACAGAAGAACACCAATGAAAATGCTCATTTACAGGTCACATCGCAAGAAGACACCACAAAGCGAGATGTGGTTGCATTGTCTCAGCCCAATAACCATGGCAAGTCAGTAAATTTACCCTAATTCATCCATACCATACATTATAGGTAGAAAAACTCTATATAGCGCGCTCTCTGTCGATTTTTCTCGCACGGTTTTCTAAAAGAACCCAAATAGCATGGTCATTTTCTGATACAAATTGAACTTGAGTCTCTGTAGCTTTTTGAGCTGACTGGCTAGTTGAAGATCAAGAATGCCTCGCCGACTTTTTACAACGCCAAAATGGAAGGCAGTGCTGGGATTTGACGATGGAGTTCCCACTCAAAGATTCAATCCTCCGCCATCTCCTCCGTATTCAGATGACGAGAAGGACCCTGAGGCAGGAGCCTTCTCACCTCCCCGGTCCAGAACTCATCCAAACCAGCAGCACTTTCCTCCAATGCCAAGGGACATTACATTTACTCGAACCGGCACTCAAGACCTTATGCTTAATCCATCGTCACCAGCACCATCTCGAAATGACATCAAACCACTTCCCGATCCACCAGCGCTTTATTACATGACCAATCAACAAGATGACACTTCTCCTTCAGAGTTTAAGATACCGCCTAAACCAGATCTTATGCTACACTCTGGACCAAGTCGGAGAACATCTATAATCTCATTTGCTCAATTCCACACTAGAACTCTAGCTACAGACATAACTCTTTGTCCAATTTCTCCATACTTAGCTGCAAACAGCCCCAGTTCAAGTCGTTCGAGTACACCAACGGCTAATTTCCGTCACTTAAGATCTCTCAGCTCTAGCCGTTCCGCAACGCCCTTATTCTCAGCAAGAGCATCCAACCTTGATCGAAGCATTAGTCCTGTTAGCTCTATTCGCTCTCACACACCCATATTCTCAATACCAGAGTCGAGTTTTGATCGCACTGTGAATCAAATTGGCACTAGTCGCTCTGCAACACCAATCTTCTCTGACCCAGCTCACCATGTACTTCGCAACGTAAATTCCATCCCTTCTATTCGCTCCGCTACACCAATATCCAGATCAACAAATCACAGCCGCAACGTAAGCTCCATCAGCTCCACCAGTTCCATCAGCTCGACCCCTTATTTCTGCTGTGAAAAACTGGTCCCAGTAGGCGGAATCTTCAAAACTGGAGAGAAATATGCTTTCTACATTACCATCCCTAAAACTGGCATACGTGAGAAGTTTGAATGGAGACGCTCCTCTGGACCATTCATTCGCACCATTGATGAAATTCGCCGCTCAAGTGGTTTGGAACTCATCCGCTGCCTCAACGACGGAACAGTTGCTGTATATGCTGGCTTATCACGGAATTCTACCATCAAAAACCCGAGAAGGGTGGTCGGCATGTTTCGGTTTCTCGGAGAGCGACTGGGAGAGGAGTTTGATGTTTTTGCAGTTATGAGTATTCTGGCTATTGTGGAGAGAGGGAGGAGGGTAGTGGAAGCTAACAGGTTGAATATGGGAAACTGAGGGCTTTGGCGAAAGGCGTTTTAAAATGGATGGTTGAAAAATAACGATATGATACCCATTAATGAATAGCTAACTGTCTTTACTGGCACTGACCATGTAATTGAATACATTTACAATCCTCTTACAATTGCTCCATTCTTAAGCTCTATAGATCTGGTTCAGGAACTGTACTGCCTACTTCTTCTCCATTAGCTAATATTTGCAAAGTTCTAAACTAACAAATAAGCCAAGATAAAGAGGAATGACTTCCTTGTAGAAACCCCTAAATTGGAAAATCCTGGATAGCAACTCCTGGATATGATAATTCCATCCCTGCACACATGTCACAGCAGAAATGATCTCAATCCGATCAAATAAACAACCATGTATGGATGGCAGTGAAGGGGGTTGCCTGATGCGACTTGGATTTGTACGGACGTTCGTTTTGGAATGTTTCGTTTCAGCCTTTACTACTACAGCCTCCATGCTACACCTTTGGAGGTGCCCATTTCTTGATGGCTTCCACAGCTTCGTCAACCCCCTTCACAATAATCGTTGGCCCACCATCGGCAAGATCGCCCAGTCTATCAAGCCATCCTGACCCTGCTCTGTCGACCCACGCGGCTGCAAACAAGTATCTTTTTAGTACATGCCATATATTCAAAAAAAGAAAAGGAAAACTTTTTTTTTTAAATAGAGAAGCCTCAATGGATGGAATTTCGGGTCATTTTTATGAAGATCTCTGCAAAAATTCACTCACCCTTAATCCCAACAGCCTTTGCACCCACCACATCGAAGGGATTTGAACTGACCAACCAGGTGCCAGCGGCATCATCCTCCTTCCCAACCTTATTCAGGAAATGCTCATAGACCACTCTATCGGGCTTGAATCTCATTACATCTTCCACAGTAACAATACCTTTGAAAACATTCTGATACGGTCCCAGTCCAGGGCTTTCACGCACACACGAGGCGACCATCTCCTCACTTCCATTCGAGAAAACATACGCCTCAAGCTCAGGATCTGAGGCTAAATTCTCGAGTGCGACTGCAACGTCGGGGAAGGTGGCAAGGGAGTTGTAGGCTTCCATCAACGAGGAAATGTGTGTTACATCGAGTGAAACATGCAGCTCCGAAAGAGCATGTAGGAGGGCGGCGTGCGTGATTTCTGAGAAGGGTTTGTAAAGTGCTGAAATGTTTTCGGAATCAGTGGGTGGAGTATAGCAAAGAGGTCTGAGGGGAATATACACATGCTATTCATCCGCCACGTGTATTCTAGTTGATATCGTCGCCAGAGCGAGGCTATAGTTTGGGCCGTCGGGGTGCCGAAGTGAGTGGCGAGTTCTTTGGCGATGCTTTCCGTGGAAAGAAGTGTGCCGTAGAGATCAAATGCAATTACTGTTTTAGTATTATGAGACATTGCGGATTCTGCTTTCTTATCTTTTTCAAAAATCTCACAGAATTCTCGAATAATGGTATATAAAGTATATTGTAATGGTTGACACTGAATCAACCAAAGGAGGGGTTGATGATGTAAGCGGGGTACCAAGTACTAAGATTATACTTCGTAGGGTTGTCGTGAAGCTAGCTCATCTTAGTAGATCACTCATACCGAATCCTCAGAACAGTACGGAACATTTCAGATTGGCTATTACAACTCTGGTGGCGGAGAAGGAGGAGTACATACTTCACTGTTTGCCCTTGTTTACTCCCAGGTGTTCAATTTTCAGTAACTTTAACACATTGCTTGGTAGAGCGTCAACAACATGGAGAGGGAAGAGAGTGCAAACCTTCAACTTTTTAGAGACTGTCTCGCGACTCTCCTAGTTCAGAAATCGGAGGAAAATCAGCCTACTAAACAGAGTCGCAAAACTCGTAAAAGTTGCAAGAGCAAACCTGTCACATTCCTGGTTACGGAACAAAAGAGTTCCAGTAATCTTGATGAGTTGGCTGAGTTCATAGATGTGAGTTGTGAAGCACTTCACGCTTTTGAAAGGAGTAATACTGAGACATAAAAAGTATACAGCACACGAAATATTCATCATCCTCCCACCAGCTCTCCGGACTATCACATACTCAAAATGGCTTAAGTCACCTACATTGAAATTTCTCTACCCAGATGATCTGCCCAGGGAGACTGCTTACTCGATCCTGAATCCACTTCCACCAGATATCACTGATTCACTCACTACATACAGCATTTTGCCTCCACTCACCTCACTCGCTGAGTTCCTCACTCCTGTCTTGATCTCTTACGTTGCACTAGTAACAGCAGCTCCTCCACCACCCCGTTTAGCCAAAGATCTTGCAACGGAATGTGAGATATGTGAGAGAAATTGGGTACCGCTGACCTATCATCATCTAATACCAAGAGAGGTCCACGGAAAGGCTTTGAAGAGAGGTTGGCATACCGAGGATCATTTGAATGATGCTGCTTGGGTCTGTCGGGCTTGTCATAGTATATTTTACCCTTCCTTGTATGAATGAGATTGTAGTGTATGCTGAGTTTGGTAGGCCATATACATAAAGTTGCGACAAATGAGGAACTCGCACGGCATTGGTACACAGTTGAAAAACTGCTAGAGAGAGAGGATGTCAGGTCTTTTGCTGCGTGGATGGGAAAAGTTAGAGCATTTGCGAGATAGATTCAGCTTGGAACGAGCTAGTATATAGCTCCTCAATCGAGTATTGCGAGAGGAATGATATTTAGTCGCTGCTGGGTACGAACAATTAAGTCCCGGATTGGATGCGAGATCATGAACTCCATCTGGATAGCTGGTAAAATGTTAACACCTGCCTTTCTGGTTTGAAGAATATGTTTGAACATAAACCTAGTGGTGTGGCTTACGAGTTATTTAAAAAGCCTAAAAAGAAATCAAGTAATCGAAAATTTCTAGGCTGGCTTCGGCTGGTTTTGAAATAGAGATGTGTTACTCCGATATTGTGCTCACTTGTAGATGTGACTATGGCTCAGGATCCAAGATAAGGGGATACTGAACATTCTGTTTTTTTGCACAGTGATTGTTATTTAACTTTTTCAAACTTAAAACTAGAATAGTCTAAGGTCAATATTTTTTTCTGGCAGAGCAGGAATATATGTGCGAGCCTGTACCATTATGCTGTTTTTCTATTAGGTACAGGAGTTGAGGCAAAGAAATAAAGAGTTACAAGATTCCGTTTCAAGAACCATGTTCAAATTTATTCTCTTTTAACTCATAGATTAATCAGTGAGTGCAAAATAAATTTAAGATATATGCGCTTGATCTTATATGGGAATCCATCAAGCATAGAAGAAGAAGTTGAAATTTTGCGTTGTCAAGAGAGTTAAGCACATTCGCACGTCGTATGAGGTATGTAATATATATATATTAAGTAAGCAGGGACCGACAGCCGAGAGCCGCTGGTGCCTGTCAGCCTGTGCCGTTAGAGGGTCCGTTGCTTAGGTAAGTTAGTGATCTTCACATCCGGATTCTGTCTCCGTCTCCACCGCGCGTCGAATCTTGTTGGACTCTGGAGATTATTATTTGTATTAGCGTGTTACTGTACGTGAGTCTTTCAAACTCCAGCATCGTTCTTTATACTAGAAATGTGTTCAGTCCAAACCTTTGCTTTCGGCTCAAGTTCAACATTCATTCACACATCAGTTACTCGTTGATACCATGAAAAAACCTTTGCTCTTCCTCCTGACACCTCTCATCATCCTTGGAATTGCGTTTCTACGAGCTCAGAAGAGTTACTATCGAGACCCCACCTCCTTCTTTTTCGATTCCACTCGCGCATACAACAGAGACTACTCCCTGGTTCGAAAGAACGAGTCGGATGCTTTCATTGAAGCTGCCGCCACGAAGCCTTTCCGCAGGACAGTTCCTTATCTCCCATCCGCTCCACGACCACTTCTCTGCATAGGAATACCCACCACAACCCGGCCTACGGGAGATGTCTATGTACGCACCACAATTGGGTCGCTCCTTGCTGGACTGGACGCTAGGGAGCGAGATGACATTCACTTGATGCCATTCGTTGCGCACTCGGATCCCAACCTACACCCTATATACACGGAGCCATGGCTGCGGAACGTTGCGGATCAGATCTTGACCTACGATATTCAAGGATCACAACTGCAGCATGTGCGAGATTTAGAAAGAGATAAACTGAATCGCGAGAAGCAAATCTGGGATTATACACTAATGCTGGAGGCTTGCCTGAAGGTGGAAGCGAAATATATTGTTACGTTTGAGGATGACGTTCTTGCTCTTGATGGATGGTTCCACCGCACAAAGGCAGCTCTCCAAGGGGTTCAGGAACAAGTGGATAGTAAGCACTTGGATGGATGTAAGTGATGTTGCCAAAATCAAGAGTTTCTAAAGCGCTGACACTTCTAGTTTTCTACCTACGCCTCTTCTATACAGAACAGTCCCTTGGATGGAATGTAGAGTTCTGGCCATACTATGTTTTTAATTCGATTCTAATCACCAGCGGAGTCATTGGAGCAGTTTTCCTCTATCTCCGCAATAAATACAAGTACACCTGGCAAGGCATGATGCAGAGAAGCCGACACATATTCGTTTTGGCCGTCATATATACCGCTCTCGTAATTGGATTTATCTTTCTTTGCGGTCGAGCCTCCCTGCTTCCAATACCTAACGGCATTGCCCAAATGCCAAAATTTGCGTGCTGCGCTCAAGGTCTCGTATACAACCCAGCCAGAGTCCCGCGCTTAATCCAGTGGTATCACGAAAAGAAACTCGGATATGTGGACGATCGCGCAGAAGAGCTAGCAGAGACAGGAGAAGTAGGAAGTCGATGGGCATTAACACCGAGCGTGGTACAACATGTAGGAACATTTAGCACGAAGGGGGAGGATGATTTGAAAAATGGCGAAGTCAGTGTCTCTCAGCAACGATGGAATTTTGCATTCGAGCTGAATAACGCAACGTTGTTACGATTAGAACATGAGGCAGCTATTCTTCCTACAACAAACTAGAACATGATGAAAGCTTCATAACTCGTTCAGTTGTATTATTGCCAAAATGAAATTCCCCTAGCTTGCTTTATCAAGCTATCTTGTTCCTCCTGGCTCAAGTTCACAGTGTCAAACACAACCTCCTTGCCATAGCCCCACAGCCAATATCTCAAAATGCTTCATCTCAAACTCATGATTCCCAATTCCCAATTCCCTTGCAACACGATCATTCCACGTAAGCGAAGTCATAGTTGAGATTGGCTCATTCTGTGTTCCCATTATCTCACATTTCCTATCTCTCACGGTTTTTTTGCTTAATCAATTCCACATAGGCATCTCCGTGTGGGCCTTACGTGATAGCTCTGCATTTTTCATATCAGAGGAGGAAACCAGCTTCGTGGTATGGATAGTCAGGAAGTCCGTTCGCGCCGTCTTGAATCTTGTGATGAGCTCAAAGGTTTGGAAGCTGGGCTTTTGTTGACGGTTTTCATCCCGAAGCTTCATTTGTGGCTACACTATGCGAAGCAGCACTACTTTGGTGTTGGTTAGATGCGTGGATTTTTGAAAGGGCAAAGCAAGCTGATGACGCGCGAGGCGCATTAAAAGAGTGACTCGGTTAACCTTTTCGCTTAAATAGGGGTTTAAAAAGGGGCAAACAAGCTCGACTAGGACCAAGGACCTAATGAAAGATTTGTGCATATACCAGTTCAGGCCACCCAGAAACTTGTGCAGCTAAGCATTTAATCTTTGAACCTCGAGTTGTATTCATGCTGTTTTTTTATCCTTGAATGTGACATTTCCCCTTCTCCTTTTTCAATCAACTAAAACCAGCCAAGACTGATTTGATGATTTGGTCAGTGCTTACAATTAACGCACAGGGAATGATTTTTTCTGCAGCTTCTCAGATTGGCAATCAAAAAGTAGCTACACAATACAATCAAATACTCCAATATCCTCAAAGCTCACGAAGCACTGCAGAATAGAACATTACATTACGACGTGCTCGATCCTAGTAATGAACGATGTTGCCGATGCTTGTCTTTTCAGGGAGATGATCAAGATTGAAAAATGGCATATTGGTGAGCTTTCCAGTGTGATTTGGCTGTTCATTTTATTTGAACATCGGATATGATTATGGACCCTGACGTTGAAGTTAAGGAGTATGTACATAAGATCAAGAGAGGGAAAAGGATCGTGCGGGTATGGCCCATTTCTAATGGTAATTATGATTTAACCTTCCGTGCAATGGCCACTAACGTGCAATGGCCACTAAGTGTATTTTCTTACTAGTCTCACTTTATGCTATGATCTAATCTACATCTATTGATCGCTCGCTCTAACACTACTAGACACCAAATCAGCTAATGCAGCCCACCCATTAGTCTTCCATGGCGCAACAAAAATCCCTCTCTGAATATCCGCAACTTTTCCAGTCCCTGTAAACGCCACCGACAGATCCCCAGCCCCCAGCGTTGAACGTGGTGGCACAGCTTTGATCGCGGTCTTTAACGCCATATCCGCTGCGTAATCGCTTTCACCTATATCAGCAAGTCGACCCCAGCCATGAGACTGGCTTGGATAGAGAAAGACATCTGTCTGCACTTGAGTCAATACCTCTTGCTCCGGATTGCCTTCGGAAAATGCGGCTATAGATCTAAGTACCTCACTCACCCCCGCTTGCTCTTGCTCGCTGAGGCTATGGGTGGTACGTAGGTCCTGGAGTGTGGTTGTAACAGCATCAAGGCTCTCGTTATCATTATCAAGAAGTGCGATGATACCGAGTAGAAGAATCGACTGTACGTGATCTGGATTATTCTCTATGGAATCGAAAAGTTTCTCTCGGGCCTGAATACGTGCAACTTCGTTTTCATTAGCCCATAAAACTTGTGCTATGAGGCAAACTGCATCTGGATTATGATTGGACTCTTCCAGTGCAGGCTCGAAATATTCTAGAGAAGTTTTCGGATCATCAGAATAGTAATGCGCTAAGCCAACTGTGAGGTGAGCTGACAATCTGCATATTTGACGAGCTGTGGATGGAAGCTCGTTTCCAGCATCCTCAGCACTGAGCTGGAGAGCAAGGTCCCCACTCTCAATGGCTTCGGAGAACAATCCAGCTGCTAGTTGTGAGCGAGCTAAATCTGCTTTCGCCAGTGCATATCGAGACAGTGAGGCTGGCGATTCTGTTACTTCATAATCAGCTTCCACCGTAGCTGAGATTTTTGATAATATCTTGACAGACGACTCAATGTCATCGATTCTTTCTAAGAAAAGGGCGGACAGATGGAGGTGTGGTAACTCTTTCGGAGCCATTGAATGGATCTGATTAAGCGCAAAAATCGGCTGGACAAGGTCTGCAGCACTCAAATTGAGTCTAGACTTAAGTATATGGTCGAAAGCAGCTTGGCAATATTGATTCTTGGTTATCAAAGATGAGGATTCAGATATTTCCATAGCGTGAGTGAAAAGGAGATCAGCTTCTTTGGCGTTATCAGTCATCAAGGCAATTAAACCCTGCCCAACCCAAGCATGCGCAAAATCAGGATCCGTTGATTGAGCACGTGCAAATGCATCGTTAGCAAGCTGAATCTCGTTCTGTAGTAAATAGAGAGTTCCTAAGTTGGTCCAAGTCTGTGCACTCCGTTCTTCCAGAAACAAGCTCCGTACGAATGAATGCTGGGCAACTTTTGGATTCATCTCACTCGTGACAACTCCAAGTGCATTCCAGAACTCACAATTTCCTGCTTCAAGTTCTATTGCTCTTTTGAAGCATCGAACTGCAGTTTTAAGGTATCTTGTTGATCTTTTTTTGAGTTCAGGCAAGATACAAGTATGCACTCTATATTCCGTCCACCCAAGATTATAGTATGCTACGGCTTGGGCATGAATATCGTGAGCTGATGCTTGTATCGCTCTTTTATGGGCAAGGATCGCTGCGTGAAGGCAGCGGGTCCAATTAATTCCATCCTCCTCGTCTTTGGGATAAAGGCCTTTGGCAGAGACCAGATCCACCCCCACACCATCAATATCAGTGAAGATACTAAATGCTTCATTTACGTTGCCGGACTGCAGAATCTGTACAATCTCCCCGTGCGGAAACTCTTTAATATAATCTTGAACCCACAAGAAGACGGAACAAGCATCTCCAACTGCACGCCACAGGTTAAAAGCATCAGGGCGATCTTCTGAGAGTTTGATAGCTTTGTGGATAGCCTCTGATGCACGTTGAGCTGCATATCCAAAGAGACCTTTGTTAACACCATCCCAAGCACTTTCAACAAGAGTTTGAACCAAGGCAATGGATACCCCAGATTCATCTGGACGATTCTGCAGAACGGATTTGTATCCATTGATTGCACTGTCATACTCACCAAGTTCTCGTTTGACATTTGCCAGCATATGTTTCGCAAACCATGTCTCTCCAGATTTATTCTGTTGGACTTCATATTCGAACTGCTCTGCATGTTTGAATGCCTTGGTAGCCGCAATAAATCTCCCCAAGTGATGGTAACTCTCACCCAAGCCGACCCATGAATGATAATCATTGGGTGCAATGCGAAGGGCAGATTGAAATGACACAATGCTTTTAGCGTAATCTTGCTTATTCAATTCCGCTACTCCTAGAGCAGCGAATGGCCAACTGATACCTTTCTTCTTCGAACCTGGAGCAGGCTTAACCTTTCCAGAATCTACTACACGCTGTGCCACAACCTCGACGAGTTCCCACTCACTCTGCGAAGCAAATATCTTAGCTAGGCGTTCGGCAGCTTCAATCTCGGCCGGGGAAAGCTCAAACGCCTTCTGAAAGCATTTCCTCGCTCGCTTTTTATCCTTCGAATAGTCCGCGTAGAATAGACCCAGGCTAGTATATGCAGGCGCGTAGTTCAGGTTACTCTTCAGTGCTGCCAAGAAGTATGAATAAGCGCCATTTCGATCCTTTCGGCCGGTTTTCGATTGGTCAATATTCCATAAGCACATCCCAACTCGATATTGTGTTTGGGCCAGCAGCTCTCGAGATCGGAGATCTCTTCCATCTATCTTATTAATACATGCCTCTAATTCATCTTTGCCAGTAGAATAATCGCCTGCAAGTGCTTTGACCCAGGCAGCTTCAGTCTGTATGCGTACATTACTGCCATCTCGCAATAGCGCTCGTTCTAAGAAGTCAATAGCAGAGGTATAATCCTCCTCTTCCTCGTAGATTAGACCAACACCTATTAAAGCAGGCGTTGATTTGGGATTTCTTTTGAGTAGATCATCGAATAGTGTCTTAGCTTCAGGGTGATTTTTTGGTGATTGATAGAAGACCAGTGCGGTCCCTAAAAGAGAAATAATGGCCTCGGAAGAATTTGCAAATTGGTACCCAGTTTTGGTCGCTTCCTCCAGAACAAGTCTTTTCGCATTTCGCATCAGCTCTACTACACTTTCATGCTCATCAAGAAACTGGTAATATTCTCCCATGAGTCGATGAGCAAGGATCGAACCAGGTGCATCAGACATCCCCTCGGTCATCACAACCAGTCGATCCTCTCCAATCGACAGAGAGTCTCGAGCAATAGCAACGCCACCTCCGTCGTCGTCAGAGTCGCTGACATCAGAAGCATCGTCCGATTTTGTTTGTTGGTTAACTAAGAGACGTAGATTAGTTTTGGGGCAGATATGGAAGTCACAAACCTGAGATCTGAGACAGGAAGCACATACCTTGTGGAGTAATTGGCGGGGGTGGTGGCGGGAAGGGGGATATTTCGGATGATATGTATCCCCTTAAGACTTGGGTAAGTCCACTAAGGGGGAAGAAGGCACAGTATTCCCTCAATATGTTCACATCTAGATCTTGAATCTCTTTTACATCCTTCCACTCAATACTATCATTGAAGTCAGTTGTAGGCTCATAAAGTTTTAGAGTACATTATTTTAGTGCGGTGGTTGTAAATTAAGATGCTCTACTTACGCAATATCCCAAGCTAGTTTGTAAGGATGCTTAATTAGAACCATATCTCCAGCCAATTTCAGTACCTTCTCACGTTTTCCGTCCCTTTCTTTGCCCGGGGGAAGGACTGTTAAAGCCTCTAAGCAACGCTGAAGTAGCTTCTCTTCATATTGGCGACGAATATCATCATCAATCGTCCAATCTATAACTTGGTTGTAAATGTCCTCCAAATCACTATCTCGTAGGACTTCACGTTTCACTTCAATCGTGACCTTGCCAATCTTTGCGCCGAGTCTCGTTCTTCTTTCGCCTATCTCCTTATTGATGCGCTCCTTCTCTTCGAACTCAGTGATCTGTGCAATATTCTGATAAGTAACCGATGGATGTGGTATTCTCCCTTCTAAGTATTCATATATGGGGCTTGCTGGCAACACTATCTCAAGAGCTTGTCTGTATTGCAAACGTGTGCCTTCCCTCTTCGCCCACCCAAGAAATTTGTCGATCACATCTTGACACCTATATTTATCGCTAAGCCGAGCATACAACTCGGCCAGCTTCAAGGCTGCCTTTTGGTATTGATTTAGTTTTCCTCCACTCTGCTTTTGGAAAAGTTGTGTGAGACCTATCCATGCTCGCACGTCGTCCTCTTTAATTTGAGTTGCAACATTATAAGCTTGTTCGGCTTCGTCGTATCTGGAAAGACCGTCGAATGCAAATCCCAGATAGAAATTGAGCTGATAACTCTTGGGATCTGCGGCAAGTAGATTCTGAGACTGCTGAAGGACATCGTCATATTTCTTCGCTTTGGCTGCAGCATCTATAACCTTGAGGGCTGTCTTTGGTGTTGACATAGTTGCTAGCGGATTCTTCCAGTTTCATGGCTGACTATCAGATGCATATAAGATTAGCTGACTGCAAATGAGAACAGATGATGAAAAGAGCTTCCCAGTGAGGGTAAAGGGTCACCAGTAAGGTAATAAACTTACAGTAACCGGGCTTAGTAGTTGAGATATGTCTTGGGAGGGGTTATTTGATGATGCTTGTGTGGGGTCACTATTTCCTCAGCCTTGCTGGCGGCCGTCTACGGTCACCCCTGACATTTACCCGACGCCACTTACAGTACTACAACGTTATCTGTAGTTGCAACCTCCTGACCTCACCACCTTCAGCCTTGGAAACATTTCACCCAAAACACCTCAATCTGAACGCTACTCCCCGCATCAAGAGCAAAAGCTCTACATAATGTCCCCATTAAGGCTCACAATCGAAAATGGTGACTTCCGGGATGCTCATGGTCGGCAGGTAACACTCCGGGGCATCAATATGGCAGGGGATGCCAAGTTCCCTAGCAACCCAGATCAACCATCTCACATTCCGGAGGACTTTTTTGACGGAGACAACGTGAACTTTCATTCTCGGCCGTTTCCTAAAGAAGATGCACATATCCATTTCTCCCGGTTAAAACGATGGGGGTACAACACCATAAGATATGTCTTTACTTGGGAGGCAATCGAGTCGGCTGGACCCGGAATATATGACGAGGAGTGGGTTCGGCATACGATAGAAGTGTTGAGACTTGCAAAGGACTACGGCTTTTATATTTTTATGGATCCTCATCAGGATGTTGTATGTAAACCCTGCTTCAAACGATTCGGTTTCCAGGACTGACCGTTTTCTTTTGCAGTGGTCGAGGTTCTCAGGCGGATCTGGTGCGCCTATGTGGACAGTATATGCTTGCGGACTAAATCCTCAAAGCTTTGCTGCGACAGAATCAGCATTGGTACATAATACCTATCCGGAACCTGAAAAATTTCCGAAAATGATATGGTCAACAAATTATTATCGAATAGCTGTTGCAACTATTTTTACATTTTTCTTTGGTGGACGAGACTTCGCCCCCAAGTGCATTATTGATGGAAAGAACATTCAGGATTATCTGCAAGGCCACTTTATTGACGCTTGTGCCCATTTGGCAAAGAGAATACACGAGGCTGGTGATCTAGAGGATAATATTGTAATTGGATGGGAGAGTATGAACGAACCAAATCGCGGAATGGTAGGTCTGGCAGATATTGCAGTCATCCCAGAGGAACAAAAGCTCAAGAAAGGCACATCCCCAACACCATGGCAAGCAATTCTTACTGGCTCAGGTAGGGCTTGTGAGATAGACACGTATGATATCGGTGGAATGGGACCATATAAAACTGGGAGAACTCTTGTGGATCCACAAGGAGAAAGCACATGGCTACCAGCAGACTATGATGAGTCTAGATATAATTACAAACGAGATCCTGGGTGGAAGCTTGGCGAGTGTCCTTGGGCTCAACACGGTGTGTGGGACCCCAAAACAGACATTCTTCTCAAGAATGATTACTTTAAAAAAAATCCTAGAACTGGCGAGGTCATCGACTATGAGCAATTCACAAATACTTATTTTATGGAGCACTATCGGTTATTTAGGGACGCAATCAGAGCCGAACATAAAAACTCAATTCTGTTTTGCCAGCCTCCAACCTTAGAAATTCCTCCAACGATTGTAGGAACCGAAGACGACGATCCAAAGATGGTCTACGCACCTCATTATTATGATGGAATTACTCTGATGACAAAAAAATGGAATCGATATTGGAACGTTGATGTTTTTGGTATTTTGCGTGGACGTTATTTGAGCCCAGCATTTGGAGTTAAACTTGGCGAGACTGCTATTCGAAATTGCTTTCGTGACCAACTTGCGGCTATAAGAAAAGAGGGCAAAGACTACATGGGAAATCATCCTTGTGTTTTGACGGAATTCGGCATCCCATACGACATGGACGACAAATACGCATACAAAACCGGTGATTACTCGAGCCAATCTGGTGCTATGGACGCAAATCACTTTGCTGTCGAGGGCAGCAAAATGGAAGGCTATACTTTGTGGCTCTATATGTGTACAGTGAGTAATACCAAAGTCTTCTTCAAAAGTTTGTATTCTTAAGCTGACAAAACCTTAGAATAAACACCATTTAGGCGATCAGTGGAACGGAGAAGATTTATCCATATTCTCAGTTGATGACCGGCCATTACCAGTCTCTCCTATCCCGCCTTCACTTCGAAGCGAATCAACAACATCTCTTGCCCAAAAAAAATTACCCTCAAAGTTGGAGAGTCCCAACGAATCGAGCGTGAATCCTGGAAATTTACAAGCTAGATTGAAGACACCGTCTATCTCTTCACAAATTACAGAAACCGCTCCTGAATTAACTAATGCCCCGGGATTCCGAGCAGCTGAAGCATATGTGCGCCCATCCACTGTGGCTACTGTAGGGAAAGTCTTGAGTCATGGGTTTGACCTTCGTAATTGTGTTTTCACCATGGCTCTGTATGCCGATAAAGCCGGATCAGAAGACCGCCCAACAGAAATATCTCTTCCAGAGTTTCATTTCCCCAAAGACAAGTGTGAAATTGAGGTGTCCTCAGGAAAATGGGAAATTAGCACTGATGATGAGGAGGGGAATTTAATTCAGCGATTGAAATGGTGGCACGTTGAAGGTGATCACCAAATCAAGATTACAGGTGTGCAAAGGCAACAGAATGCTGCCTTGGGGAAAGAGGACGAGGATGGTTACTTAGATCAGTGTCAGCAATCTAAGTGCTGCGTAATGTAAGAGAAAGTAGATACGACGTGGAAGTTATCAACCTGTATATATGGGAGTCCGAGTCTCTAAGTGTTATAAATATTGATTATACTGGACTAAATAGGCTGCTTGTTTGAAATTAGCTGTTCCTGCTTATAAATTGTGCTAAATTATGTGATCTAATGCACCTCTGAAAGCTGTCTATGATATCTATATTTCCGTCAAAACTGCCTACTGGTGTAAAATTTGACAAACCACATTGAAGAGACATCACATCTTGTGCAGTTTACAGATCCAAGTAACCAATCCAAGACCATGCAATCATGTTTTGAGCAACAGACAATAAATGTTATGTTTCTTTCTCTAGACTCGTTTCGTAGCACAGAATATAACGGGCGGTGATTGGCTGGGGCATGAGTTGGCAGCCTTGCGGGATAGAGTAGAGTAGATTCTCAGCCTTCCCCTCAGAAAGACATTTCTTTGGAAACAAAATTCTCAGTCACAAACCTAATACATTGGCAGTATATTAGTACTTATTTGCTTTCGCATGCTCTTTGCAGCTTCAGTATATCTTCACTTTTCTGCTTTTCGAAGTGCAGCGCCTGTGGTTTTGCAGACGTCCTGGTTGAATGCCTGAAATCTACGCATATGAAGATAATATATCACTACTCTGGATGACTTTGAGCTGTTCATAATATTCGCACCTCCTGTCATACTCACTTGACATACCTGGTATTTGTGTAGTACCTTAAAGGCATCATGAACGGCTCCACGAGCGGCCACAGCACGGTTGGCGTGGAGGCTGGCACTGGCTATCAAAACGATGGGGGTAACACGACCTTACTACCTCGGATTCAACAAGCCCTTGAATTGGTACACAGCCCTTACTCCTCAAATGAATCTCGACAAGAAGCTTCTGCATATCTGGAGGAAATCAAGACCGACGATGAAGCCCCATACCATGGCTTTACACTTGCCTCGGATCACAGTCAACAGCCAGTAGTACGCCACTACGCCTTATCTCTCCTCGAGTTTGCAATTAGATATAAATGGGTGGGATATTCGGGGCCCCAAGCAACTACTTTGCGGGAATGGGTCTTGCAGCTTTCGAAGAATATTCTTCCTGAAGACCCTCTATATTTGCGAAACAAGACAGCGCAATTATGGGTCGAGATAGCAAAAAGAAGCTGGGCAGATGACTGGCTTGATATGGACGAACTTCTAGTACGCCTCTGGGAGCTCCAAGGATCCATAGTCCATAAGGAGTTTGTGCTTTTCGTCCTCGAAACTCTGTCTGATGAAGTGTTTAATGGGGAAGATACCGTGGCAGCCCTACGAGTAGGTGCCTTGAGCAAAGCCTGCGTGGAAATCTTTACTCCTGCAATAGTACTCTCGGAGGCTTTCCCAAATCGACACGTTGGTACAGCTGTCAGATTTAGAGAAGATGGATGGTTGGTAAGACTTGGGGAGTTGTTGGATCAGTGCCTTGGACCGGATAGCGCTCAAAATGTGCAGTACAAGGCGTGTGCTGTGAAGATACTTGCTGTTTACAAATCGGTCATGCCATGGGCAATACCGCGAGCTATCTCTAGTGCTTCATGCGTTCAACGTATGTGCACAAGTCTCGCTGCTTCTACAGTTTCCGTCCAGTTGGTAGGTTCTTAACTAAACTGTTTGCTATAAATTTGCTTCCATTAACATCAAGTAGGCTTCGGTAGAGTCCCTCCACGCCCTCTATTGTCGGTTGAATTTCTCAGATGAAGAATTCCTGTCTCTGGTATGCCCAATTTACACAAGTCAAATGGTAGATCTACTGCGAAAGTTATTCGAATGGTCTATTGTCAACCCTAATGATATTGATGACGAAAAGTATCTGTTTGCCAAAAAGTTCTCCGAGGTTTGAATTTCCTTCTCCCCACTCACGTATCTACTAATCGAGTTTAGATGATGTCAAATCTTGGTAATTTCATAGAACAGAAGATTTCTGCTATACCTGAGGACTGTGATTTACCTAATTTATTAAATCTTTTCCTAGCTATTGCCCAAAGTCAAAGTTTTGTTATTTCAATACCCGTCCTTGTCACTTGGACACATTTACTACGCTCCGAAACTATCGGCGGATCCCCTACTATTAATCCTTTGATTGCTCCTCTCCTTGAGCTGTGTAGCTCCAGACTTATTCGCTACGAAAACATGCCAGAGGATTCTGATGACCCTTCTCTCACCTTCCTACTGGAAGACATAGATACTGTACCGGAACGTCACGCATTCTTAGGAAACTATCGACGATACTCTGTACAGATTATTGAACTTATCGTCCTTCGAAAACAGTCAGAAGCTATTTACCATATTCTGTCTCAGGTTGACAACTCTCTGCAGCATTTATATGATGGCCAGGCTCCATTCAGCGTTGTAACATATTCTAAAACCTCATTGGTCGTTCTCCGAGTTGACTCTCAATTTACTGTAGTTGAGGCAGCACTGAAAGGCTACATGAAATGGAGAGCTGGGCATGGCTCTAAACCTCAACAAGATGAGCAAGAGCGGCTTGCCATGGAGAATAATATTGAAGCCTGGTGTGAGAAACTCTTAGAGATGAACTTCGAGGATCCTATAATCCGGAAAAGAATTCTTCAACTGGCAGTTGCATTCTCGACTACGGCCCTCGATAGAAAAGTAGACTTCATGCTGAAAGTTCTTCAACACATCCTCATGAGTCGCTACGTTGAGCAGCCAGAACACGTTGCTTACTCGGAGGCTGTGAAAGAATTGCAGGCAGACAATATGTATGAGCTGCAACGGTTGGCCAGTAAGATGCCAGATCATCTATTGGATGTTTACACTCAATTAGAAGAAAAAGTCCACGAGATTATATCTTCAGGTACAGTGGACATCAAGAGACAAGTCTCATATCAAACATTTCTTTTCACTATAATTCATCGTGCAAGCAAAATCGAGCCTGAGGCCAGACTACAAAAGCTTCGTGGTTTCATTACACCAGTTCAGCAGCTCTGGCAAAGACCAGATTTAGATGCAGCTCTTTCGTCATTTGGAGGGTTCTATGAACTCCTTGGATTGACGAAGATTCGAGATTATCTAGTAACTAGGCGAGTCCATGAGGTGCAGGACTGGGGATCAATGCATCTCGACGAGGAAGGCCAGGCGATGCAAAAGGAGCTTGACGAACGAGTAAAAGTAAGTCAATTATGCTCATAGTGGAACTATAAACTAATGTAACTAGTCGCTACCATTGCGAACAACTAAGTCTTTCTTAGGCTGTTCAACGGATAAGATCGAAAAAGACACAATAGCATATAAAGTTTCATGTGAACTATGGAGAGATTCCTTACCCATAATCCTCCCGAACCTATTGAAGTTCCTAAGGTATGTACTTTCCACTCACTATCTGAATGTGGGCCTTCTGACTTATTAGCCACTCGCATGCGTTCCACAACCCAGAAAATTGGGCCGGGCTACCAACTGAGATGCGGCCAATTGTCACTCGAATTTTAACAGATCGATTCTGGCAAGCAGGTATATCTGAAGGAAGTAAAGATGACTTTTACGCCCGTGTATCAGGCACGAAGACTACCATGGAAGGGTTTGCATCCTCCATTCGTGGGGCTGTCCGTACTGTCCGAGAGGCTTGCTACGCTATCCTCTGGTGTATGAGTAAATTCGAGATCGACTTCTACGGCTTCGACGAACTTCCTGGACCCCTTGCACATGCTTTGTTTGCAGATGCCCACTGCCTGTCATCCCACCAGCTTATATCTCTCCTGAATGTTGTACGAATGATTGTTGACGACTGCCCAGCCCAGCTTCGAAACCACTTTGTACCACCGATATTGGCAACTTGCTTCACCCAAATGGACGCAAAATGTAGCTCTGAATGGTCACGGTTGACACAGAAGCAAGTGGCTGGGAATGGGGGCGACAACTTGACGGACGAAATGAAAGAAGAGAGCATTCTGCGGCAGCTAACGCACTCTGCGGTCATGATGATTGGTGGTTTGTTGGATCCTGCAAGACTAAGTAAGATGGATTTATTCTATGACAAGTATTCCAGCTGACCTCTCGACTAGATCCTCATGAAAAGGCCGAGTCGGCTAAGGATGCTTCAACCTATGTTGTTGATAAGAAGCCTGCGTCGGCATATCCATCTATGCGGAAATTCTGTCTAGGTTCTCTAACCATCCTAGAACCACTCCTCCTCTTTTGTACCCACGCCATCCGTATGCGAGATGGCCGCTGCGCCGGTGTAGTGCTTCGCGTGTTTCGCTCCATCGTCCCCGAATTCGTGCCATCCCACGACTCTCCACTTTCGTCTTCCATCCGAGAATTTATCAGCACCGAAGTTCTTCAAGCCTGTATCCTGTCCCTCCATGAGCCATACTTCGTCGACCTCCAGAAAGACCTCGCTCAGCTCATCGCTACCATACTAATTAGTTACTCACCTATCACCAACACTCCCAAGCAGATACTTCTCAGCCTGGACAGAATTCAGCCAGAGGCAGTTGAAAAATGTATTGATTACATTATGCAGCAAGGTGTACCTCCTCGACAACAACGGGCACTCGTCCTCGATCTCCTGCGAGATTTAAAGGGCGTGAGCGTCAGCGAACAATTCCGAATTTCCAAACCTGCGTCAGCGGTTCGGAAAGAACGAAGCAAAATGCAACAGGAGTTTATGAAGGAACAGCCGCCAACGAAACTAGAGAATCGACAAGCAAGCCCGAGTCTAGAGGGTGTGTCTGGGATGTTCGACGAACCTCAAGGATAGGAGCCGAATGGGGAAGTGGAAGGTAAACCATGGGGGGTATGTAGTATCTAGATGTTTCGAATAGCAGTATTGCCAGCGCGCAGTTTGTGTTCGTTTTCGTGATAGGGAGTGGGATGGTATTCATTATTGGACCAGGTAGGGCTTCTGGGAGGTGTTCTGGCTACTGTATGCTTGGAACGGAAGAAGAAGGGGGGAGATAAAGGGTAAACTAAGTGATTTCTTTTTTTGCGGGGGTGGATTTGCCATGATATCCTTCCTTCCTTCCTGCTTTCATGCTTTCCTTCATTTAAAAATTTTTCATCTATATAAGCTCAGCTACTAAGTGCCAGAATCAGTGAATTGCATGTTAATACCATTCAAATATTTAGCTGGTTTTCTGGTTTTCTGGTTGCTTGCTGTACCTCCGTGTAACGGGTTCTCGTGGGAGATAGATGCATAACTTACCCAAATAAGTAATGGCCTGGACCATTCGCGTCTGCTCTACTTTCGACTTTTGACTTTTACTCCCCAGCCCTGGTGAAAAGAAACGTGGAAGGGGAGAAGACGAAGTGTCGAAAGG
>Ga0247734_1000394_pt1 | contig 38754 bp, 33 predicted proteins | sample UWRJL103311B2_FD_180933 | JGI IMG/M metagenome (GOLD analysis project Ga0247734, IMG submission 180933) | Plant litter microbial communities from Arlington Agricultural Research Station in Wisconsin, United States - UWRJ-L103-311B-2 | ecosystem: Environmental > Terrestrial > Plant litter >...
GTTGTCTTCTCTATCGCCGTCTTTGCCTTTATCCTTAAATTCCAGCTTGCCGAATTTGTAGCTCAGCGTTATGCCGAACGAGCGCAACGGCACCTGCCTTGTGTTTAACTGGTTAAAGTTAGAGCCGAAAGTTGTTTGGCGCTGCGTTACGTACTGCGTAAACGGGTTAGCAGCAACCAGGCCTATGCTGGCTTTTTTATTCATGAACTGCTTGCGTACCGCAATGTTGTAGAAGTAAAAATACGGGCGTGTTCCCTGCAGGTTTTTTTGTGATGAGTTGTAGTTAAAAAATGCCTCAGCCATCAGGTCGTGCGGTAGTTGGTAGCTGGCGTTTAAATTTAAACGGTAGGCAAAACCGGTTACCCTGTTAACACCCGGGTTGTCGTTGGTGCGGCTGGCAAAAAACATGTTTGTACGCAGGTTAAACTTGCTTGTAACCGGTACCGATGCAAACAGGTTACCGCCTATAGTGGTTTGTGTGCCTATGTTGCTGCGCTGGCTTAAAAGCACGTTAGGATAATCCCGGCCGTTGATGCTGAGCAGATCGTACGGGGTGGTATACTGCTGTATATCGTCTATATTATGGCGGTAGAAACTGTTTATCGAGAAATTAGCTCCGCTATCAAACGATTTGCTGTACCCCGCTTCTATGCCATGGCTTTTCTCCGGTTTTAAGTTGGGGTTACCGGTGCTGATGTTGTGCGGATCGCTTATGTTATAAAATGGGTTCAGCTCGCCGTAATCAGGCCGTTCTATCCGGTAAGAGTAGCTTAATTTAAGCGATTGCGTAGGGCCTAGCTTGTGAGATAAAGTTAATGACGGCACCACCGTGTTGTATCCCGGAATTACAACACCCGGAAAATCTGCCGAGGTGCTGGTATACTCATTACGCACACCGGCCTTGGCATCTAAAAAATTATTGAACAGGGATGTAGATACCGAGAGATAACCCGAGTAGATCTTCCGTTTGTAATTAAATCCGTAAGATTGATCGGCATTATTAATATATTTGCCATCGTTCAGCAGGGTATCGGTATTTACAACGTTTTTCAGGTTTTCTATTACCGCCTTGGCGCCGCCTTCCAGCGTAAAGGTTTTGCTGAATGGATGGGTATAATCTATGGAGATGTTGGTTTCCCTGTCGTTACCGGGGTTGTTGCTTCGCGAGCCGGATGTTGGGTAGCCACCGGTTAAATAAACCTGCTGGTTAAAGTACGAGAAGGTATTTTTGCCATAGCTGGTAGTGTATAATACATCCAGTTCCTGGCCTTCTTTTTTAAAGCTCTTTTTGTAGCTTAGGCTCAGGTCGGTAGCGTTTACTTTAAAGCGGCTGTCGGACAGGCGCTGGCTTTGCAGATCAGACATAAGGCTGCCATCGGTAGCAAATATTTGCTCCCGCTGGTTACTGAAACCATTGTTGTGATTACCGAAATGGTTAAACCCTATCGACCCCACCAGTTCATCTTTAGGTGTAATGCTCCAGTTAAGGCTCAGGCCCGATTGATAGCCGCTGCGGTTTACCGTATTGTTACCTGTTTGAAAAAGGTGCGTTTGCTCGCCGGTGGTATTGCTGGATGTACGGTCGTTTTGGTTAAGGCCGGTGGTGTTCAGTTGGGCATTGCCACTAAAAAATGCATTAGCACCAAAATTACCCTTTCGGGCGTTGAGATTGAACGATCCGTTCTCTAAACGGGTACCTGCGGCCAGGTTAACGCTGCCATTTATGCCCTGCACCTTGCTGTCTTTTAAGATAATGTTGATGATACCGCCTGTGCCCGCAGCATCATACTTAGCACCGGGACTGGTGATCACCTCAATGCTTTTGATCTGGCTGGCGGGGATAGCCTGCAATGCATCGGCCAGGCTGGCGCCAAAAATACTGGATGGCTTTCCGTTGATAAGGAAACGCACATTGGCGTTGCCCTGCAGCTCTACGTTACCATCTAAGTCTACCGATACCTGGGGTACTTTCTTCAACACATCCAGTGCTACGCCGCCCTGGGCAGTAAGATCATTTTGGGCGTTATAAACCATTTTGTCAATCCGGTTCTCTATAATGGGTGCCTTAGCTGTAATGGTTACACCCTGTAACTGGTTTTGTACAGGGCTGAGCAGTATGTTGCCTAATTGTGCGTTATTGCCGGCATCGGTAATAATCACATGGTCGATGGTGTGGCGGCTGTAACCCAAAAAATCCACCGTTACTTTATAATCTCCGGCTGGGATGTTTCCGATGGAGAAAACACCTTTATCATCTGTGCTCATACCGTTGAAAGGGCTGGCAGCGCCCTGTTTAAATACGGATATAGTGGCATAATCAACAGGTTGTTTGGTAACCGCATCGGTTACTTTACCGCTAATTTTGCCCTTAGTGCCGCTTTGTGCATTTATATTAAAAGATACTGACAGGAGTATTAATAAGGCTAAAACCGTTCGCATAAAATATGTGTGCTTAAATAAGAAGCACAAAGTTTGAAAGAAACTTTGGATTAAATTTGAGTTTCCTTTAAGGTTTCGGAATTGTTACAAATTTGTTAATTAACAAAAAAAGAGAGCATTTAGGCTAAAGCGGGATAATCTATTACTGTCGACCCCTAACAAAGGACGGTAATAAAGCTTCAATTAATTACTGCTGCCGCGAGATTTGTGCACCTATCCTTTGGTAAAACATGGTACAAACACCCGGCCTGCATCAACTGAAACCCGTAATTAAAATATCAGTACAAAGGTGCCGCCTATAATAAGCAAAGCACCTATTGCATTCTTCAGCGTAAGCGGTTCGCCTAAAAATATTACCGATAGCACAATGGCCAGCGCCACGCTCAGCTTATCTACCGGCGCCACCTCCGATACTTTACCCATTTGCAGGGCTTTAAAATAACAGATCCAGGAGAGGCCGGTTGCACAGCCAGACAGGATGATGAAAGTCCAGTTTATTTTGGTAAGGCCACCTATGGTATGGCCGGTACCCTTATAAATTACAATTGCCCATGCTATAATTAATATAACCACCGTACGGATACCCGTTGCCAAATCGGTATCCACTTCTTTTATGCCAACTTTGGCAAAAATAGCAGTTAGGGCCGCGAAAAGTGCTGAAAGCAAAGCATATATCCACCACATAATCTATATAAATTAAATTGTTATTACTGTTAATGCCTGTATATTAAATACTTGCAAATTTATCTACAGGAAAATAATTAATCTTTGAGGAAATTTTGGTTAACTTCGCAAAAATAGCCGTTTTTCAAGTTTTACAAAAAAATGAAATTTGTTAGACGTATTTGCTATATTCATCGTTTTATTCCAACTATGGCTAAGAAGACTGATTTTGTTTATTCCGAAGAATCGGAACCACACCGCATCCGCACAAAAAAAATTTTAAAGCAGTTTCCTCAGCTTAGGAAACTGATAGGCAAAAACCCTAATACCATTTTTGCCATTATTGGCCTGGTATCATTCCAGATCGTTATGGCATGGTTTCTTCGCGATCAGTCGTGGTGGCTGGTGGTTGGCGCAGCTTATTTATTAGGCGCATTTGCAGACCATGCTTTGTTTGTAATGATCCACGAGTGTACCCACCAGTTATTGTTTAAAAACCGTAACGCTAACCGCTGGGCTTCTATGTTTGCTAATTTACCGCAAATTTTGCCAAGCGCTATCTCGTTTGAAAAATACCACATTAAACACCACTCATTTCAGGGCGTGCACGAGCTGGATGCCGATTTACCAAACCGTTGGGAAGCAAAACTCATCAGCAACTCATTTTTTGGTAAGGCGCTTTGGCTGCTGTTCTTTCCGGTTTTTCAATTATTCCGTTTATCACGTTTAAGAGAAATTCACCCGTTTGATGGCTGGATAGTAACTAACTTCCTTATCCAGGTAGTATTTACTACCGCTATCTGGTACTTTATGGGCTGGCATTCGTTAACCTTCCTGTTGTTAAGTTTCTCGTTCTCGGTAGGTTTACACCCGCTGGGCGCGCGCTGGATCCAGGAGCATTACTTAACCCATAGCGTTGAGCAGGAAACGTACAGCTACTACGGTAATTTTAACGTGGTTGCTTTTAACGTAGGTTTCCACAACGAGCATCACGATTTCCCTTCTATCCCATGGAACAAGCTGCCGGAGATCAAGAAAACGGCGCCAGAATATTACGATACTTTATACTATCACACCTCGTGGACTAAGCTGTTCTTCCAGTTTTTGTTCGACAGGGAAATCTCGTTATTTAACCGTATCCTGCGCCGCGACCGTGGCCGTGTAGCCATTACCGATACCAGCAAACCTGATATTGAAATGAGCGCGAAAACAGAAATTGTAGCTTAAAAGAACCTTATTTACATTGCGGGAATTTATCCAGGGCAGAGGAATAAAATTAAATACAACTTTCTTAAAGTCCTCTCCTTTGGAGAGGATTAGGTGAGGCATAAAGCTGCTGATATAATTATCAGCAGCTTTTTTTGTAGCCGTTTATATAGTTCATATATAGCCAATTGCAGCAATTGGCTATTTTATTGTTACTTTTGTTAATTAAATATCATAAATAATGCAAAATTGATAATATATGAAACATTTGCATGTTATTGATAGATATAGAAGAATGAGCCGACGCAGAAAATTAAGAATAACGTTACCTGTAGTAATACTGCTGTTTATTGGCGCGTATGCCAAGCACCGCCTTATAGACCGAAAACAAATGCCCGAAGGCCGCCTGATGGATAAGGAGATGGACGAAACATCGGGCATTGCAGCATCTACCATAAACCCGGGTATTTATTATGTACATAACGATAGCGGTGACACCAGCCGTTTTTTTGCCATAACGGCCGATGGTAAATTAAAAAGTACCATTTATTTTAAGGGGCATAAGCAACACCTTGGCGTACTCGATTTTGAAGATATTGCCGTTGGCCCCGGTCCGGTAAAAGGTAAAAGCTATGTGTACCTGGGCGATATTGGTGATAACAGCTCTGATAAGAAATTCATTACCGTTTACCGTGCCGAAGAGAAAAAAAACTGGGGGAAAGACAGTTTGGCTAATACGCTTACTTCTCCCATTAACCTGAAATATCCCGACGGACCAAAGGATTGTGAAACATTGATGATTGACCCAATAGAAAAGCTGATGTATATTGTTACCAAGCGCCGCGATACGGTAGGCATTTATACATCACCACTCACCTATAAAAACGATGATACTGTTACCATGACCTTTCGTGCCAAACTGTTTTTTAAGGGCATAAAGCCCTTTAAATGGATCACTGCCGGCGATATCTCTAAAGACGGATCAAAAATACTGCTGAAAAGTTACGAAAAAGTTTACTACTGGCAGCGTGCAACCAATGAACCCGCCTGGCGTGCCATGCAAAAGCCGCCCCGCGAACTGCCCTACAAGCAAGAAAAGCAAGGCGAAGCAATAGGTTTTACTCCTGATGGTAAAGGCTATTACACCACCAGCGAAGGCGTTTTTGCACCCATATATTATTACAACGTTCCGTAGGGTTTTGCTTTCACTCGTTTAAATAAAGCCGTTTTGCTAATTAATTTCCTACCGCGGTTTACTGTCCTAAAGGAAATGCAAATATTGCGTCTTTTACAATAATCCTCAATTCTTCCCCGTTTCCAACAACCCGGCATTATCCGCAATTGCCTTTTTTGCACGCGGCGTTTTTTCCTTTTTAAGGATGGGGAATTGTTGCTCCCATAGGTTTAAGTAAGCGCCTTTGCTCTCTAACAATTGCAGGTGCGAGCCCTCTTCTATCAGTTGCCCATCTTTCATAACCACAATTTTGTCGGCATCCATAACGGTGCTTAGGCGGTGTGCTATCAGCAATACTGTTTTGCCTTGTTCGCGCAGTTTGCTAATAGTTTGCTGAATAAATTTTTCCGATTTGGAATCTAGCGCGGATGTGGCCTCATCCATAATCAAGATCTCGGGGTCGCGGTACAAAGCACGGGCTATGGCCAGTCGTTGCCGCTGCCCGCCGGAAAGATTGCTGCCATTCTCGCCCAGGTAGGTATTAAAGCCATTTGGCATCTGCTCTACAAATTCAATAATTCCCAAAGCATTGCAGATACTGATCACCTTTTTCATATCAGGTTCAAAATCGCCAACAGCAATATTCTCAATAACCGATCCTGCAAACAAGTGCACCTGCTGCGGCACCACGCTCACCAATCGGCGCAGGCTTTCGTTGGTGAAGTATTTAATATCATAATCGCCGAACATAATGTTACCGCTTTGCAGCGGATACAGGTTTTGCAGCAGTGCCAACAGCGTAGTTTTACCCGAGCCGCTTTCGCCTACGATGCCGGTCATCTCCCCTTTCTTCAGCGTTAAACTAAAATCGGTAAAAATCTGCGCCCGGCTGCCGTACCTGAAACTAATATTTTTGAAGCGGATATCGCCGATAAGATCGGGCGTTAACTGGGTTTTGTTACTCACCTCCTCCATTTCAAGGTCAACGATCTCGAAGAGGCGGTCGGCCGCTATCACAGCATCCTGCACGGTTTTGTTCATGCCAATTAAACTGGCAACCGGCCCCATAAAGTAACCGATTATAGCATAAAAGGACAATAACTCTCCTGGAGTAATATAATGGTTAAGCACAAAGCCCGCACCTGCCCATAACAATATTACAGTGAACAAACTGCTTACAAAACTGCTGGCATTACCTATCCACAGGGAGTTTTTTGCCGAGCGGAAGATGGTTTTCAGCAGGGTAACAAAACGGGTTTCGGTGCGTAGGTTGGTAAAATCCTCCAGCCCGAATTGTTTGATAGTGCTGATAGCCGTTACTGATTCTACCAGCTGGGTTTCCAGATCGGCGCTGTCTTCCATCAGCTTGCGCTGGGTACGCTTATTTACCTTGTTGCTAAAATAAAAGATGATGCCATACAGCGGTATAACGGTAAGCATAATGAGGGCCAGTTTCCAGTAGTAACTGAACATCATAATGAACGAGAAGATGAGGATAAAAAAGTTCACCGAGAAGCCTATCAGCACCTCATTTATGAAAAGCCTTATCTTCACCGCATCGTTGATACGGGAGATAATTTCGCCCACACGCATGGTATCAAAAAAGGTTTGCGGCAGCCGCAGCAAGTGCTTGTAATAACCCAATATTAACCGGGCATCAATCTGCTGGCCGGTTTTCATAGTAAGCAGCGTTTTAGAATGATTAATGATCACCTGTAGTACCAGCACACTGATCATCACCAGCCCCATTAAGTTGAGCAGGTTACGGTTTTCGCCGGGGATAACATTATCCACTATCTTTTGCAGGAAGATAGACATGGCCAGCCCCATAATAGTATACACCACCGAGCCAAACAACACCTGCACCAGTACCGAGCGGTGAGGTTTCAGTAAAAACCAAAAACGTTGCTCTACGGAAATTTTCTCGCTCCCCGTTTCAAATGATTCTCCCGGCGATAACAGCACCAGCACACCTGACCAGATTTTCTTAAAATCATCGTGACTATACTCGTGCATTTGCCCGTCGCCCGGATCCATCACCTGGATGTATTCCGGTGTAGCTTTATATAGCACCACATAATGGTGCAGGTTGCGGATCACCACGTGCGCAATGGCAGGCACCGGGATCTTAAACAAGCTTTCAAAATCACCTTTAACGCCTTTGGCCGAAAAGCCAAGTTTATTGGCGGCTTCTATCAGCCCTAAAATATTGGTGCCTTTTTGGTCCGTACTGGCGTATTGCCTGATGCGGGCAATAGGCATATCTAAATGATAATACGCCGCTATAGAACCCAGGCAAGCCGCACCGCAATCGGTAACATCGTGCTGGCGAATGAGGATATTCTTGTTCTCCTTAGACCGCCATTTTTTATATTGCACGGGCAACGTTCTGAAAAACTCAGCAAGCGATTGCGCCGCCATGTTGGCTATGCGTTTATGTGCGCCGGGTTTGGGTGTGTGTTTATTGTCCATCGTCCACGGCTACTTTTTGGTTAGATAATACGTTAGGATTCAGCCAGTCGTCGGTTTTATCGCGCAGCAACTGCCACAAACTCCGGCGGATCACAAAAAAGCGGGCCTGCAGGGTCATTCCTTTTTTAAGGTTGCCTTTTACGCCGTTCTTCAGGCGGAGCATGTTTTTATCAAGCTTACATTTCACCTTAAAAAATGGCTGCCCGTTAGTGGTAGAGATATCGCTGGAGATAGAGGTAATTGTCCCCTTGATCATCCCCCATTCGTTATAATCAAAAGCATCCACCTGGAAATTGCCCTTGGTTCCCACTTGGATCAATCCAATGTCTTTGGGCGATACGTAGCTTTCAGCTATCATACCCGAATCCGGCGAGATTTCGGCCACTACATCATTAGCCGCTACAAATGCCCCCGGCTGCAGACCTTTAAACTCCTGCACATTCCCGGTTACCGATGCTTTAAGGGTGTAGTAATCTTTTTGCTGATCGTAATCGTTCTGCTGGGTGCTTAACTGCTGCACCTTTAGTTTTACATTGGTAAGATCGGCCTGCCACTGACTGCGCTGGCCCTGAAAGCCCAGCTGCAGCTCGTTCTGGGCGGTTTCGTAATCCAGCCGTACTTTATCATACTCAGCAGCAGAGAGCACATGGTTTTGGTACAGATACGAGTAGCGGTTATATTGCCTTGTAGAAGCATTTAATTGGGTTTGCAACTGTTTTATTTTTTGCCAGTAGGTTCTGTACTGCTGGCTGTACAAGGATGATTTTAAGGTGGGGAAGGTATCGGCAGCGCCACCTTTGCTGGTGAGGGCTACAAGTTTTTCCAGGTCGGCCATTTCGTTGCGGAATTCGTCCTGCTGGTTTTGCACCAGGGAGTTTTGGTTCTGCAGCATTTCTGATTTTATTTTTACCAGTACCTGCCCTGCTTTTACATGCTGGTTCTCTTTAATAAAAACGGAGTCTATCCGGCCGCTTACGGGCGACTTTACCTCGTCGCGCTCGCCAATAGGCCTTACAATACCGGCGCTGTTTACGCTTACATCAACCTTAATAATAAAAAGCGATACAAATATGATAACGATAGCCGATAGCACTATCTGGTAAATAACTAAGGTATTGGTATGGTTTTGCTGAAAATGATATTCAGCAGAGTACTCTGCAATTTCAGCCGGGAATATATTTTTATTATCAACCATAAAAGCAATTACTTTAAAAGCGTACTAAAAGTTTTTTAATGCCTTAATTTATCAGTTGCATTAGCAAGTTTATATTAACAAAAGAAAGGCCGCCATTGTTGGCAGCCTTTCTTTATCATAAAGCAAAATGCTATTAATTAAACACGCTGCTGGTGATTTTTTCCAGGCTGGCACTAATGCCGTTACCTAAAGAAAATGTTGAAGCTGAAGCTTCGTCGCCATCCTGGCTGGCAGTTCCGAATGATAATAGGTTACCAATGCCTAAGCCACCCGCTAAACCGCTTGAACTTGATGAATCGCCACCAAATAATCCGCCACCATTAATTTCCATTAACTCTTTTGCATTCAATTCTTGCGTTTTCATAGTAATTGTATTTAAGTATTAATGCCTACTCTGTTTAAGGTTTTCGGCCTATCCTTATTTAAAATTAAGACCCGGTTCTCATAAAAATTATCATTGCCGGTTCTACAGATAATTTATCAGTTACCATGCCAAAGCAGGTTTTAGTGCCGATGTATTCCACAACCAAAAAGGATAGACAATTCCGTTTGGTTGTACGCTAAAAGATACTAAATAGCAAAAGCAGGACGTTCAAACGCGCGGGCATGGTTTATGTACCACGAGGATATTTTGAATGTTGCTATGTCGTTTTTGAATAATTTCAATAGCTAATTGAAAAAAAATTAACTAAAAAAGTATTTTTCAAAATCCGGCTAAATAGCTATTTCGTTTGTATAGTGTTTATCAAACTAATACCTGATGAAGAATTTGCTGAATACTAAAGTAAAAGCTGTTGCCGCTAATATCCGAAACAAACGCGAAGAATTGAATTATACGCAGGAATACCTTGCCGCAAAACTACATATCTCTCAAAACGCCTATAGTAAAATAGAACTGGGTTATACTAAAATAACCGTAGAACGCCTTTTCCAGGTAGCCGAAGTGCTGGATTGCAGCATAACCGAACTTATTAATACCGAAAAAGCAGAAGCTGCATAAAACCATTGCCGATATTGACGATCCGTTTCCCCTTATAAAATTATATTTGCTCCAAAATACTTTACATGGGCAATGCAGCTATAATTGAAAAAACCATCTCTTTTGTACAGGATACTTTAAAGAACGCCGAAGGCGGCCATGATTGGTGGCATATTCAGCGCGTACATACCAACGCAAAAAAAATAGCCCAAACCGAAGATTGCGACCTGCTTACCGTTGAACTTGCTGCGCTACTGCACGATATAGCAGACAGTAAATTCCATGGCGGTGATGAGGAGATTGGCCCAAAAATAGCAGGAAATTTCCTGAAAAGCATACAGGTTGATAAAGCGTTGATTCACCATGTGCAGCAAATCATCAGGTACATGTCGTTCAAGGCCAGTTTTGGCAAGGTTGAGTTTCATTCCCCGGAATTGGCCGTTGTACAGGATGCCGACCGACTGGATGCAATTGGCGCCATTGGCATAGCACGCGCGTTTACTTATGGCGGTTTTAAGAATAGGGAGATATACAACCCCGAACTTAAGCCTAACCTTAATATGAGTAAGGAAGAGTATAAAAATACAACCGCACCCACCATCAATCACTTTTACGAAAAGCTGCTACTGCTAAAAGATAAAATGAACACAACAACAGGCAAGCAAATGGCACAGCAACGCCATGAATTTATGGGGAGCTTTCTGCAGCAATTTTACTCGGAGGTGCAGTAACAAATGCATTAATTTTATGGCAGGTGAAATACTAATCTTTTACCTGCCATATTAAGTTGTACTCCTTATAAAAAGCCCTAACATCGGCAAGCACTTCATCTTCGTCGTCATTAAGCACTGATAGATCCAGCACAAACGGACCGTCACCCCAGTTGCGGGTAAGCCATCTGTAATACCTTGTAAAAGGGTTTCTAATGGGGCCAATATATTTCCAGGCATCATCTATTTTAAAGGAGATATGATGATTCCCCCCTCGTTGGGCGCTTTGCGTTATTTTGAAGGTGCGGATATCAAACCAATCTATTTTATAACCCTTGCTATTCAATATTAAACGCTCTGCTGTTAAAACAACCGCCGGCTTGCCTGTTATAAACATAAAAAAGGCTTTACTCTGCCTAATCGCATAAAATAAAAACATAGCGTAAAAAAAACTTTTGCTTTCAATGAAAAGTGGGCTACCTGTTACATCGTGATAGAATACCGTTAACAATGGTGTTACCGTTAAGAAATATACAGGGATAAGCGGAAAAGGGTTTAATTTATACTCCTTGCTTTCCATCGATTAACGCGTAACAGCTAATACCCCAAAATAAAACAACATGCACCCGGAGCTGATAAAATTCATCCGCATGGCATTTTTAAAATTGGCATGTAGCGTGTTTTGCCGCACTTTGTAAAACCAAAAATTAAAAAATAAGAATACGGGTAAAGAACATACCAGGAAGAAGTACAGGTTATCCAGATCGCCCATGCTGGTCCAATAGATAAACGACAAGCCTATCCCCAAGGCAAACAACAGGCCCGAAAACATGAATGAGCCCTTGTAGCCCAGCAGCAGGCTGAGGGTGCGGTCGCCACGGCGGCTATCTTCCTCGTGCTGATAAATTTGGGTAAGCGGGTACGATGCGCCTATCAGCAGCGAACAGATAACGCCTGCTATGATAAATTGAAAATCCCAATGATCGAGCAAACTGATGCCCGAGAGCGCGGTGTAGGTTGCCCAGTAAATAAACGCGCCCTGAAAAAAGAACACCACCAGGAAACTCAGGATCGGATACTTTTTTATCCGCGTAGCAGGATGGCTATACATTTTAGATAATATGCCGTAAAGCAGCACGGCAACGGCAAACTCCCAGCTTACCATAAAGCCAAGTAAAAAAGCAATGGTTTCCAGCAAAATTGAAAAATAATACAAGCTGAGATCCACCTTAGGCGGCGCAGCCAGCAGAGCAATACTGTCTTCATCATTATCAAAATAACTGTTATAGCCGTTACTCGCCGGGAACGCCAGAAAATGCCAGATAAAAAACACCAACACTGCTGATGTTGGGTTTATCACCGGTGCCTGGCTGAAAGCAAATAAATAAACCGGTAGCAAAAACAACGAAAACACAAAACGCAGGTGCGCCAGGGTCGAAGTACTGGGAATAAACTCTTTTACTTTCATTGCACTAATGTAAAATTAGTAAAGCATAAACCATTATGTTTGTTTAGTGTTTAGGGGAGTAAAACGTCATTAGCAATGAGTTTAAACGCCGATTGTTTGTAACATGAGCGGACTCTCCTAAGGATAGTCTTTAACCCTTCTCCTTTGGAGAAGGTGCCCGCAGGGCGCATGAGGCAGTTGAGCCTTAAAGGTTTAAACCCATCGCTACGATGGAAATATAGGAAAAGGATTAAATTTCTTTAAAGTACTGTTTTTGATAGAGGCCCACTAAACCAATACGGGCAACGCCTGTCATAACCGGCACGTAATAACAACATATAATACAACACATGAAAAAAGCACTTGCAGTTGCAGCTTTAATAATAGCCATTGGCAACACCACATTCGCGCAAACAAAAAATAGCATAACAAAATCTGCCGTTACCTTTAAAATTAAAAACCTGGGCTTTAATACCAGGGGCAGTTTCGGTGCTGTATCAGGCGATATCCAGTTCGATCCGCAGAAACTTGCCACCAGTTCTATAGTGGCATCTATTGATGTGGCAAGCGTAAATACCGATAATGAGAAACGCGATACCCACCTCAAAAGCGAAGATTATTTTGATGTGGCCAAGTACCCTAAGATCAGCATGAAATCTGTTTCATTTAAACATGGCAGTGCCGACAACTATACGGGCCAATTTAACGTAACTATAAAAGATAAAACTAAATTGATAAGCGTACCTTTTGTTTATACCGAAGCCGGCGGCGCGGGTTTCTTTAAAGGGAGCTTTAAAATTAAACGTACCGATTTTGGCATCGGCAGCAAAAACGTGATCCTTTCTGATGAGGCCACGGTTACTGTTGAGGCCGAAACGGGCAAGTAACAAATAATACTGAATGGGGAGTTGTATTAGTGCTATTGGCATAGCCAATCCGGAGAATAAAATACCACAGCAAGCTATTTACCATTTTATGGTGAATGCATTCGGATTAAACAGCACTAATGCAGCCCGGCTCAAAAGTATTTACGACCACTCGGGGATAGATTACCGCTATTCCGTGATCCCAGATTTTGGCAAAGCCGATGTGGGCGACTACACTTTTTTTGAGCAAACCGCCGATCTGGAACCCTTTCCTACTACCGAACGCCGGCTAAAACTTTACGGCAAGCATGCAACAGCCATAGCGGTAAAAGCTGTTCAAAATTGTATTGCCGGCCTCCCTGCTGATATATTGCAGCAGGTTACTCATCTCATTACCATCAGCTGCACCGGCATGCAGGCGCCGGGGATAGATATTGAACTGGTGGAGCAATTGAATTTAAGGCGCGATACCGAACGCACCTGCATCAACTTTATGGGTTGTTACGGTGCCATCAACGGCCTTAAAACTGCCGACTATATTTGCCGCGCCGAACCCAACGCCAAAGTACTGGTAGTAAGCGTAGAACTTTGCACCCTACATTTTCAAAAAGGCAACACGCTGGATAATTGGGTGGCCAACTCCTTGTTTTCTGACGGGGCCGCGGCTGTACTGGTAGAGAACGAGTTGAACCATACCGGCAACGCGCCATACATCAAACTGCAAAACTTTTATTCGGAATTTATCAGCGAGGCGCGCGATGATATGGGCTGGTATATTGGCGATACCGGTTTCCAGATGCGGCTTACTTCGCGAGTATCAAAACAAATAAAAACACATATTAAAGCACTTACCGGCAGGCTCACTGCCAAAGCAGGCATCAGCTTTAACGAGATTGATGCTTTTGCCGTACATCCCGGCGGCAGAAAGATCCTGGAAGCTGTTGAGGATGCGCTGGAACTTTCTGAGAACGCCAACTACCATGCTTACGAAACACTGCGCGAATATGGCAATATGTCGTCGGCCACTATACTGTTTGTGCTGTACAAAATGCTGCAGGCGCCGGGCATGGGTAATAAAAAAGTGTTAAGTTTTGCTTTTGGACCGGGCCTTACGGTTGAAGGCATGGTTTTACAAACGAGCCAGGTATGACCGACGTTATTATAGTTGGTGGTGGCCTTGCAGGCTTGTTTAATGCTATTTTATTAAACCGGGCCGGCTTGCAGGTAACTGTGATAGAGAAAAAGGCCTATCCTTTCCATCGTGTATGCGGCGAATACATCTCCAATGAGGTACTCCCCTTTTTAGCTTCGCTGGATATTGATCCCTTTGAACTGGGTGCATCACGTATCAACCGCTTAAAGGTAACAGCATCATCCGGCGCAAGCTTTTCGCAGCAGCTGGATCTGGGCGGTTTTGGTATCAGCCGTTACACGCTTGATAACTACCTGTACAAAAAAGCCCTTGCCGAGGGTGTAACTTTTATGCTGAACACCCGCGTGGAAGATCTTCGTTATACGCAGGCTCATTTTGAAGTACAAATTCCCGGTGAAATATTAATAGCGATGCTGGTAATAGGCTCGTTCGGCAAACACTCCAATCTCGATCAAAAACTAAAACGGCCTTTCTTTTTTAAACGCAGTCCGTATTTAGCAGTTAAGTTTCATTTAAAGATCGATTTCCCTGATGATCTTATCCAGCTAAATAATTATAAAGATGGTTACTGCGGCATCAGCAAGGTAGATGGCGGCAGGCATTGCATGTGTTACATGGCCCACCGGGATGATCTGCGCAAGTACGGCACCCTGCCAGAACTGGAAGCGAACGTTATCCGCAAAAACCCGTATCTTGATGAGATCTTTAAATCGGCCAGATTCCTGCTGGATAAACCTGAGGTGATTAACGAGATCTCCTTTAAGAAAAAATCACCTGTAGATAACCACATTTTAATGAGTGGTGATACAGCCGGTATGATAGCCCCGCTTTGCGGCAACGGTATGACAATGGCTATCCACTCAGCCAAAATTCTTTCAGAAAAAGTTATAGAGCATTATCACCGCTGCAAATTTACTCCCGCCTGCCGCACCGGACTGGAAATGGATTATACCGAGAGCTGGAACCACTACTTTGCACAGCGCCTATGGGCCGGCCGCCAGCTGCAGCGCCTGATGGGGAACGATCTAATGACATCCGCCATGCTGAAACTACTTGGAAAATTACCCGTTTTATCCAACTACCTTATCAGCAAAACGCATGGCAAACCTTTTAGCTGAAGATACTTTATAATCAATATGGTAAACCTGAAAATACGCCTCTACAGCCCGGAGATTATGGACGATTTCGATCTGCCCGCAGAGGAGATCATCCCCGTGCTGAAAGGCCTTGGCAAAGTGAATGCCATATTTGGGGCGCATGCCGCTATTATTAAAGCGTTAAAAAAGTTTCCTATCAAAAACAACCATACTATTGCCGACTGGGGTTGCGGTGGTGGAGATACCCTGATTGCTATAGCTAAATGGGCGGCTAAAAATAATTTTCCACTGAATTTTGTCGGGATAGATGCGTCCCCGGCAACCGTTGAATTTGCGCGCGGGCAATCATCCAACTATAAAAACATCCGTTATGTTCAGGCAGATGTACTGGATGATAAGGTTAAAATTAACACTTGCGACATCATTATCTGCAGCCTGTTTACCCACCATTTTAATGATGCGCAGTGGGTGCAGCTTATTAACAATATGTATCAAACGGCGGGCAAGGGAATTATCATTACCGATCTGCACCGGCACTGGCTATTGTACTATGCCGTGGTGCTCATCACTAAACTCACAGGTAACACAATGGTGCAAAACGATGGGCCATTATCCGTACAGCGGAGCTTTAAACGGCAGGAATTAATTACGTTACTCCGTAAAACACAAATTGATAACTTTAAATTAACCTGGAAGTGGCCCTTCCGTTGGGAATTGACCATTTACAAACCGTAACTTTACACTATGAATTTGCGCGTACTGGTTCTTATCAACTCCGCCGCTGTAGCCATTAGTCTTTCGGCCGTTAATTATTACTTTCAGCATAAGTGGTATGATATGATGATCACCTTTTTGGTGACGCTCATCAGCAGCTATATTGTTTTTTACTACCTAATAGAAAAGTACATCTACTCTAAAATAAAGCTTATTTATAAGCTTATTCATAACCTTAAGCTTGGCCGCGACTTGCGCGACGCCTTGGGCGAACACGTAAGTGCAGACCCTATCCGCGATGTGGAGCAGGAAGTAAAAGAATGGGCAACCATCAAAAAAAGCGAGATTGACGAACTGAAGAAACAGGAACGTTTCCGCCGAGATTTCCTGTCCAATATCTCCCACGAGTTTAAAACCCCGCTATTTGCCATACAGGGGTATATTGAAGCCTTGCAGGATGATGATTTTGAGGATAAAGAACTCGCCGCTAATTTTTTAGAGAAAGCATCAAAAAACGTTGACAGGCTGAGCTATCTTATTAAAGATTTGGATGAGATCTCCAAGCTGGAATCGGGCGAGATCCCTATTAATTATAGTAAATTTAAAATTAACGACCTCATCAAAGAGGTTTTTGAATCGCTGGAACTCAAAGCCAAGAACCATAACATCAAACTTACCTTTAAACAGAAGTATGATGATGGGATTTACGTAAACGGCGACCGCGAGAAAATTCGCCAGGTGCTGGTTAACCTGATAGATAACTCCTTTAAATATGGCAAAGAAGGCGGCGAAACTGCTGTGAGCCTTTTCACCCTGCACGAACAGGTACTGGTAGAAGTTACCGACGATGGTATGGGGATAGAAGAAAAATTCCTGCCGAGGCTGTTTGAGCGTTTTTTCCGTACCGATACCAGCCGTTCGCGCCAGATAGGCGGCTCGGGTCTTGGGCTGGCCATTGTTAAGCACATTATAGAGGCGCACCAGCAAACCATTAACGTGCGAAGCACTGAGGGACTGGGCTCTACCTTTGGCTTTACACTGCAAAAAGCCAAGCAAAGCTTACCTTTCCCCAATATACCAGTGTTAAAAAGTTAACATTAACTTAACATTGCAACCGTACCTTTACAGAAATTTAATAATCGAATGTCACTTAACAGTATCTTTCAATACTTTGTCCCTAAGGATAAAAAAACATTTTTCCCGTTATTTGAACAGGCTGCGGCCAACGTTGTAACAATGGCAACCATTTTGGTAGAGGCGGTTAACTCTAACAGCCCGGCTACACAGGAAGAACTGTTCAGGCAGATTGATAAACTGGAAAACAAAGGCGATGAGCTTACCCACCAGATCTACCTGGAGCTTGGTAAAAACTTCATCACCCCTTTTGATCGTGAAGATATCCACGCTTTAGCAACCGCTATTGATGATGTTGCCGATTACATCCACGGCGCTGCTAACCGCATGAGCCTTTATAAAATTGACGATTTTAACGAGCACATCCGCAAACTTAGCGACCTGATCTTACAGGCAAGCGGCGATTTAGAGAAAGCCGTACGCGAACTGAAAGACCTGCGCAACGTACGCGCTATTGCAGATTCATGCATCCGTATAAACAGTGTAGAAAACCAGGCCGATTACGTTTTTGACCGTGCCGTTGCCGATTTGTTCCTTTACGAAACAGACGCAATCCGCCTGATAAAATATAAAGAGATCCTTGCCGCGCTGGAGACCGCTACCGATATGTGCGAAGACGCAGCTAACGTAATGGAATCTATATTAGTTAAAAACGCCTAAGTAAACCTTTATAATTATTTAAATGGTTACCACCCTATTAGTTGCTGTTGTTGCCCTGGCACTTATATTTGATTACACCAACGGCTTTCATGATGCGGCCAACTCTATAGCTACTATAGTTTCTACCAAAGTATTAACCCCGTTTCAGGCGGTATTGCTTGCCGCGGTATTTAACTTTGCCGCTTACTTTTTTATAAAAGACCACAAGGTTGCCAACACGGTAGCCAAAATTGTGGTTGAGCAGTATATTACCCTGCATGTAATATTGGCCGGCCTTATAGCCGCCATTACCTGGAACTTAACCACCTGGTGGTTTGGTATCCCATCCAGTTCATCGCACACCTTAATTGGTGGTTTTGCCGGTGCGGGTATCAGCAATGCCTTATATTTAGGTGCACCTGCCCTAACTGCTGTTAACGCGCACTACATCTTAACCATTATAGCTTACATTGTATTGGCACCGTTTATTGGTCTGTTCATCGCTTATGTGATCACTATACTGATCTTACACATTTGCAAAAAAGCAAAACCTGTAGTTGCCGAGCGTTGGTTTAAAAGATTGCAGCTGGTATCTGCCGCTATGCTAAGCTTTGCACACGGTACAAACGATGCGCAAAAGGTAATGGGTATTTTATATGTTGCATTGGTTGCATCTAAAATAATTAACAGTGGTGCAGAAATGCCCGAGTGGATCCCGCTGGCTTGTTACTCTGCCATATCATTAGGTACCATGAGCGGTGGTTGGAAGATCGTAAAAACCATGGGTTCTAAAATAACTAAAATAACCCCGCTGGAAGGTGTTGCCGCCGAAACCGCAGGTGCTATCACCCTGTTTATGACAGAGCGTTTGGCTATCCCGGTATCAACCACACATACTATTACCGGTTCTATCATCGGTGTGGGTTTAACCAAGCGTGTATCGGCTGTGCGCTGGGGCGTTACCATTAACCTGGTTTGGGCCTGGATCATCACCATCCCAATTTCAGCTTTAATAGCCGGCCTTGTGTTTGTAATTATCCACCTGATAGGATAAACCCAACCTGGCAGTAATTTTGCTTACTTTAGCGTATGAAAAAAATCCTCCTGTTCCTTCCATTCGTATTCATCATATTTTCGGGCTGCGATACGCTTAGCCAGGTAGCACAAACTACTGCACAGCAATACAGCAACCCTACCAATACCGAAATAAGCAACGGCCTTAAACAAGCGTTGGAACTGGGCACCAGCAAAAGCTCCGACCAACTCTCTGTAGTCGACGGATTTTTTGCCAACGCTGCAGTTAAGATCCTTTTCCCGCCGGAGGCGCAAAAGGCAGAAAAAACATTACGCAGCATAGGCTTGGGTAAACTGGCCGATAACGTTATCTTATCGCTTAACCGTGCCGCCGAAGATGCCGCCAAACAGGCCAAACCTATATTTGTAAGCGCCATTAAACAAATGACCTTGCAGGATGTAACCAACATTTTATTAGGCAACAGGGATGCCGCTACCGAATACTTTAAGCGCACTACTACCCTACAGCTATCGGCCAGCTTTAAGCCGGTTATCCAAACCAGTTTAAACAAAGTAGGCGCTACCAAATATTACAGCGATGCTGCAACTGCTTACAATAAAGTGCCTTTTGCAACCAAAATAAACCCCAATATTACCGAATACGTAACCCAAAAAGCTATCGACGGACTGTTCTATGAAATAGCTAAAGAAGAGCTCAATATTCGCCAAAACCTTGGTGCACGCACTACACCGCTATTGCAAAAGGTATTTGGGTTTTACGATAAAAATAAAAAGTAACCTGCATTTAGGGATTTTTACGATTTAAAAGATTTTATGCCTGGTTCTTAAAAGAGCCGGGCTTTGTTTTGTGATAGAGATAAGAGCTTCTTCGCGCACGTAGCGAGGCAATCTTTGATAGAAAGGTAGGCGGCTACTTGCAAAGCGCCTACAGGCACGCCGAAGATTGCTTCGGTCCTCGCAATGACGCGTTTTTATAAATGCTGCTTATTCCTTATTCCCAACCTCAAACACTACATCCATAGTAACAACCTCTGCTTTTTCGTTAGCGTTACCTATCCAATGCGGGCCATTGCGGATGATGCTCACCGCCTGTTCATCGGCAACCGGGCTGAGGCTTTTTAGTATTTTGATATCTGTAATACTGCCGTTAGCATTAACCGTAAAGTTAAGCTTTACGGTACCGGCCTTAGCACCGGCAGGGAGCACGGCACTCTTTTTTAGGTAGCGCTTAAAATAACTCCACCCTATTCGTGGGCGCGCGCCAAGCGAAGTTGCTTTGTTGATGCCGGCAGCAGCCTCGGGCGATACTATAACCACCTCATTTAACGAAGAATTATTTGATTTGATACTATCCGTTGCTGGCTTTAAGTAGCCAAACATGGTATTACCTTTTACGTCTATTTTATCATCCAGGCCGGCAGCGCCACGGGCTGCGGCTTTTACATCGGTGTTTACTTTGAGTACATCATCGGCACGGCTGGTTACAGCGCTGCCCGGCAATACCAGTTGCCCCGGTTTTAAAGCAGGATTGATCGTACCCAGGTAGTAGGCGTTCTCACTTTCGCGTTTGCCTTGCCGCTCATTTACAATCACGCCTTTTGCCTTGCCGTTTAATGTTTGCGATAATGGCCTGGTAGCAATGGCAACTTCCTGCGGCATATCGGCACTATCTTTCTTTTTGGCCAACAGCTTCATCACCCTGTCATCAAAGGAAGAGCTATCTTTATTTGTGCCGGTGTTGGCGCTCATCATTACCTCTTCCAGATCCATTTGCTTTGCAGGTTCAGCTGCAGTATCATAATTAGACTTAACGGGCTTTTTAACCGCAGCAATCACAGGCGACTTTTTCCTGTCCGGGACTTGAGATGCAGGCACTTCATAAGCTATCTGCGGTTCTGGCTGAGTTGTTACAGGCAGCGTATTCCGGGCCGTATCAGCAGTAACGGGTGTTGCGGGCTGTTGCTTATTTAAAGCAGTTGTTTGTTGTTCTGTAGTAGTGGTCTGCTTGCTATTAAACAAACCTATCACCACCATAAAGCCAATTACACCGGCTGCAATAGCAATGGTAGTCCACGGGATTATGCGGCGTTTTTTTTTGTTAACGCGTAAATTAAGGCGGTGACTAAGATGGGTGAGGTTGTCCTGCTGATCTTGCCCGGCAGTTTGGAAACCTTCAATAGCGTCCATCAGAAACGGATCGTCCTGAGCTTCGCGCTCCAGGCGGTGCATAGCTTTGGCATCAAGCTTCCCGTTAAGGTAAGCCTGTATTTGCGATATATCTGCTCTTTGCTTATTCACCGTTCTTTTCAAGGCAAATTTTAAGATTGCGCTTGCCGTTTTGTATATAACTTTTCACTTCGTTTAAAGTATAGCCGGTTGTATCGGCTATTTCTTTATAACACCTCTCTTCCAAATAAAATAAACGCACACTTTGTTTTTGTGCCGATGCCAATTTATCTATGCAGTGCTCCAAAGCCTGCAGCGCCTGTTCCTTATTATTGTCAGGATGCACTTCAGGTACAAATTCCATAAATTCATCCAGCTCCACCGTTAATAATTTTTTACCGGCACGCAACTGCATTAAACAATGGTTGCGGCTAAGCACATACAACCAGCTCCTGAATTGTTTTATATCGTGTTGTTTAACCTTGGTTACTAATTCTTCAAATATAGCCATTACGGCATCACGTGCGGGCTCTTCATCCTTTAAGTATTTAAAGCAAACACCATAAATAAGCGGCATATACCGTTCATACAGCTTCCCCAGGAGGTTTATATCGCCGTTTGCACGATAGGCCTCAATTAGCTTATCATCTGCGGTATCGTCTGGTTTATTTGGCTTTCTGAAGAAGTTCATTAAAAGCCACAAAGTAATTTTTTTTTATGGCTTATGGAAATTATTGTTTGGAGCAGGCATTATCATACGTAAGCAGTCAGAGCTTAATCTTGGTTTGCCCTGCTAAATGCTTCCAGGTACTTATCTATATAAGCCTGTTTGGTTTTGCTTTTGTACTGCATAATAAAACGGGGGTGTTCCAATGCTACTACTTCTTTAAAAAAGGCATATTCATCATTTAGCTTTTTAATGAACTTTTCGTTTTGCCCCGTACCAAAGCAGTAGCAGAAATCGGTATTCACGCCCAATGCTATCTGCTTTTCAATGTTCTCTATAATATAAGGTGTTACCGTATTACATAATGCACGGCTATCGTAGTAGTTGTAATTCTTCTCATTCCCTTTATTATCATAAATAGTAAAGCCGAGCGGGCAAAGGGAGTTGATGTAAAACTTGTTGTAAAAAACCTCGGGGCCGCCATAGGCGTTGATCACTTCATACACGTAAACTGAGGATGGCTCATGCGCCATTTTGCCGTCGTAATTAATATGGCATTCAGATACGAGGCGCTTAGGATCGGTAAAGGGGATGCCGGTTAAGCCACCGCCAAACCGGCCGGGGTTTATACCGAGGATGATGTGCCGCTGGTTATTGTCGTTATAATACTTCCGGTAAAATTCTGATGAGATACGCAATGCCTCCGGCTCCTCCTTAAAAGGGTTCATGATGCGGATGCCCGCCGGCAGCGCCGGGCCGGTGTATTCCAGTTGCTGGTTAAATTGAATTACTTTATCGGCGAAGGACATGGTGGTTAATTTACTTTTGATGCGTCAAAAGTAACAAAAATGCTCTCCACAATTATGCTTCTTGCCGCACTGGCCTTTGCCTGCAGATCGGCCAGAACCACGGGCTGGGAAAGTTTGCCCAGCAACCGCACAATACCCGCCATGTTCTGCCCGCTCTCACCCGAGGCTGAACTGCTGAATGTAAAACACCATCACATTACAATGGAAGGCTCTTAATTTGTAGCCGGATCCTGGCCGAAGATGCGGCTTAACATGTCGTAAAGTTCGGGGTGCTTAGTTTGGAACTGGTCGGGTTTTTCAAAGAAATATTCTGATACTACTGCGAAGAACTCGGCCTCGTTGGTGGTTGCGTAAATGTTGATATCTGATTTGCCTTTGTTGATCTTGTAGATCTCCTGGTGCATCATTTTAACCCATGGCTCTACGTATTGGTGCTGCAGAAAACCTTCGGGGATACCGTCTGTTGCGCCGTCGGATTTATCTATTAGGTGCACAAACTCGTGGATGCCGGTATTTTCTTTTCCGCTGTTTTTAGAGAAGCCTTTTAACAGCGCGCTGCGCGAGAGGATCATCTGCCCGTTCATATATCCGCTGCCTACCATGCCCATAATATTGCGATCTTCGCCGCCCTCAAACTGAAAATCCTTGTCGAACGTATCCGGATAGAGCAACACATTGGTTATGTTGCGGAAACGCCAATCCTTAAACCCAAAAATTGGGATCACTGCGCTGGATGCTACCAGGATCCTGTCTACATCGTTCAGTTCCAGCCCTACGCCTTCTATGCGCACGTCATCTAAAAACTGCTCTATTTTATCCTCAAAGTGAATTTTGTCATCATCGCTAAGGCGGTTGTAAAAATCTATATGAGTAGCCAGCAGTTGTTTATGCGTATCGTTCAATACAGTTAGAGTTGGCGATGCATTGTCTTTTTTACGCCTGGTAATGGCTATAATGATGATGCAGATAAATAAAAGCAGGAATATGAGCATGATTTAATGTTGTAGCAGCAAGGTAATGAATAAAGGGATAATTATGTTTTAAAAAAATAGCGATGGATTTAAAACCCATCGCTATTAGTATTCATCAAAAAAGATTTTTGACTACCAGCCTATTTTTTACCGAGAAAGCTTTCTTGTAAGAATACCCCGGTAAAGCTGTCTTCTTTCTTGATCAGGTCTTCGGGCACGCCTTCAAACACTACGTTACCGCCGCGGTTACCGCCTTCGGGGCCAATATCTATCACCCAGTCGGCACATTTTATTACGTCCATATTGTGCTCTATTACAATAATAGTATTACCATGCTCTAACAATGCGTCGAACGATTTCAGCAGTTTTTTAATATCGGCAAAGTGCAGGCCTGTTGTAGGCTCATCAAATATGAACAGGGTTTTATTGGTGTTATTACCTTTTACCAGGAAAGACGCCAGCTTAATACGCTGCGCTTCGCCGCCAGAAAGTGTATTGCTGGATTGACCTAACTGTACATACCCCAAACCAACATCAACTAACGGCTTTATTTTAGCGATGATCTTAGGCTCTTTGGCGAAGAACTCCAGGGCTTCATCAATAGTTAGTTCCAGCACTTCTGATACGTTCTTTTCATTATAAGTAACATCCAATATGTGCTGTTTAAAACGTTTGCCACCGCAGGCTTCGCAGGTTAAAAAGATATCAGCCATAAACTGCATCTCAATCTTCACTTCACCCTCACCCTGGCAAACATCACAACGGCCGCCTTCTACGTTAAAGGAGAATGCGGACGGTTTTAACCCTGCTGCTTTAGCTACCGGTAGTGCAGCGTACAGGTTACGGATCTCGTCCCAGGCTTTTACGTAGGTAACCGGGTTAGAGCGCGACGAACGGCCGATGGGGTTCTGATCTACCAGTTCTACCTGCTCAATTTTAGCATAATCGCCGTCGATACTGTCAAAAGCACCGGTTTGTTCACCGTTGTAATTACCCAGCGCTTTTTGCAGGGCTGGTGCCAGCACACGCTTAACCAAACTGGTTTTACCCGAGCCGGATACACCGGTAACTACCGTAAGCACCCCTAACGGAAATTTGGCATCTACATGGTTAAGGTTGTTTTCTCTCGCGCCCTTTACTTCAATATAATCACTCCATTTACGGCGCTGTTTGGGGATAGCTATCTCTTCGCGGCCGCTGAGGTATTTACCGGTAAGGCTATTATCATCTACAATGATCTGTTCGTACGTACCGGTAAAAATAAGGTTACCGCCATGCGTACCGGCTTCGGGGCCAATATCAATAATATGGTCGGCGGCCTTCATAATTTCTTCCTCATGCTCTACCACCAAAACGGTGTTACCCACATCACGTAAAGAACGCAGTACTTTTATCAGCCGCTGTGTATCGCGCGGGTGCAGGCCTATGCTCGGCTCATCCAATACATATACCGAACCTACCAGACTACTCCCTAAAGAGGTAGCCAGGTTGATGCGTTGCGACTCGCCGCCCGATAGCGTGTTTGATAATCGGTTAAGTGTTAAATAGCTTAGCCCTACATCATTTAAAAACTGCAGCCGGTTGGTTATTTCTAATAACAGGCGCTTGCCTATTTTAATATCAGTTTCGTTCAATTGCAAGCTGCTGAAAAACTCCAGGGCGGTATCTAAAGGCATCAGCACAACATCGGTAATGGATTTGCCGGCTACTTTTACATACGATGCATCCTTACGCAACCGGCTGCCCTTACATTCCGGACAAGTAGTTTTACCCCTGTAGCGGGATAACAGCACCCTGTACTGGATCTTGTAGGTTTGCTCCTCCATCTCTTTAAAGAAAGCATCCAGCCCGCGGAAGTATTGGTTACCTGTCCACAACAAACGCTGTTGCTCCTCGGTAAGCTGGTTGTACTGGCGATGGATAGGGAAATCAAACTTCAGAGAGTTCTTCACCAACAGATCATTCCATTCGCGCATCTTTTCGCCGCGCCAGGGGGCTATTGCGCCCTCGTAAACGGTTTTGCTTTTATCGGGTATCACCAGGTCCTCATCAATACCAATTACCTTACCGTAGCCCTCGCACTTTTTGCAGGCGCCGTAAGGGTTGTTAAAGCTAAAAAAGTTTGCTGATGGTTCTTCAAAACGGATATCATCCAGTTCGAAACGATCGCAAAAGAAACGCTCTGTTTCCTGACTTTCAGTAGTCCCCTCCTCTGGAGAGGATTTAGATGAGGCATCTTCTGGCTCGCGGTAGCGCACGTAGCAATCGCCTTTACCTTCAAAAAATGCAGTTTGGATACTGTCACCTAAGCGGCTCACGGTATCGTCCTCATCGTTTTTGGTAACACGGTCGATAACAATACGCACTGGCAACAGATGTGTAGATAATTGCGTGTTATGTGCAGTTACCTGGCTTTCAGCGTTCTGACTGTCAATTTCGGCCTGTATGGCTTCTTCTGCCTTTTGCTTTTTTGTTTTTGCTTTTGGCTTAGGGCCGTCTGCAACTATTTCTTCTATAGTTTCTGTAAGTAAGTTTGCGTTAAGGGTTTCGTCTTCCAGTAAAGCCTCTATACGTGATAATTGCCCGTTGTACTCTACACGGGTAAATCCTTTTTGCATCAGCACCGCAAGCTCTTCTTTCAAACTGCGGTTATTGTGCGGATGGAGCGGACAAAGAATGGTTACCTGCGTATCCAAAGGCAGAGCCATAATAAAGTTGATCACATCAGTTACGCTATCCTTTTTTACGATGCCCCCTGATATAGGCGAGATGGTTTTACCGATCCGCGCGAACAGGAGCTTTAGATAATCGTAAATTTCGGTACTGGTACCAACGGTAGAGCGCGGGTTACTTGTAATTACCTTCTGCTCAATAGCAATAGCCGGTGCAATGCCTTTAATATAATCTACATCGGGCTTGTTCATACGACCCAAAAACTGGCGCGCGTAAGACGACAGGCTCTCTACATACCTGCGCTGCCCTTCGGCATACAGGGTATCAAACGCCAGGGAAGATTTCCCCGAGCCCGACATACCGGTTACCACTACCAGCTTATTTTTGGGGATAGCCACATCCATATTTTTAAGGTTGTGTACCCTGGCCCCTTTTATGATGATATGCTTCTGCGGATCTTTTTCTGCTTCTTTGATCATTGTATTTACTGATGGCTCGTGGAGATTTCTAATTGCCGACTTAAAAATAATAACAAGGTATTAAACCCTGGCTGTTATAATAAGTCTAACCCATAAAACCTGTTAACTGAACCGTTATTGTATTTATAAGTTTGAGGACTATTTTAACCGTAAACTCGTTTTACGCAAAAATCCTAAAATTTTTAGCGTTATCCAAATAGGTTGAAAGCTAATAAGTGGTTTGTTTGTTGATTAATAGAATACTTGCATTATGCTGACATGTAAACTTTATGATGATAACATGACATACCCCTCCCCAAAAAATATTTGTTTTTATTTTTGATATTATTATATTTGAGGATAACAAAATTCTTCACCCCGAAAAGAAAACGCTATAGATAGAACTCTACTTTTAATAACGACAGAAAATTTAATTTAGTTTATTAGTAGTTTCTATGGATTTTCAATTGAAAAGTGATCAGGATCTAATCCATTCTTATATTGCCGGTGATGAAGCCGGTTTGGTAGAATTGATACGGCGATACCAATCTAAAATTTACACTTCCATTTACTTGCTTGTTAAAGACGAAGCGCTTGCCGAGGACATTTTTCAGGATACGTTTATAAAAGTTATTAATACGCTAAAAGCAGGCAAATATAACGAGGAAGGCAAATTTTTACCATGGGTAACCCGTATTGGCCATAACCTGGTGATTGACCATTTTCGCCGTGAAAAACGCGCACCTATGGTTAGCAACGGCGACGACTTTGATATTTTTGAGGTACTTGGCAATTACGACGAAAGCGCCGAAGACCGCCTGGTACGCGAGCAAACACATAAGGACCTTAAATCGCTCATCCAGCTTTTACCATCCGAGCAAAAAGAAGTATTAATTATGCGCCACTTTGGCGATATGAGCTTTAAAGAAATTGCCGATGTTACCGATGTAAGCATCAACACCGCCCTTGGCCGCATGCGCTATGCACTAAACAACCTGCGCAAAATGATGCAGACGAAGGAGTTGAGTTTGAAGAATTAGTTCAATGAGTTGATTGGGTTGTATTCAGTTTGATTATGTTAATAGTTTTCGGCAAGTAATTCAATCAACTCTTTGTTATTTCAGTTTATCGCTTTTCTTTTTCTTGATAAACATAATATAACCATTCAGCAGCTTTAAGCATTGATCATGCCGTTGCTGAAAAGCCAAAAAGGTAGCTTCATCAATTAAATTTTCGTCTTTAGCTACTATCATCTCATCAAGCGTTTCAGATAATGAACCTCTGGCTATGATACAAAATCGTATATTATCCTGATAATGGTAACGCCCATGGCCTTCCGCTATATTATTTCCAATCGATCGCGAACATCTTATAATTTGATCTGTTAATCTAAATCTTTCATCTGCAGGAAATTTCTTAGTTAAGTCTGATATAAAAATCCTGATATCGCGTGCCTGCTTCCAGGTTTCCAGTTCGGTGAAGGATGCCATTAGTTGATAAGAGTTTAGTTGTCTTAAATACTATATTTAGTTATGTCTGTCAAAGCTTAAACATAACTAATCCCTAACTCAACCAAACAATAACCCATTCGACTTACTCCAACACAATCAACTTATTCAACCAAATCTAACCCAATCTTCCCTCCATAAAAATGCGTCAAATCAACACAATGACTTAGCGCTTACACAAACATTATCAGCCGGTTAAATACATGAAAAAAATTTCATTTAATTTTCATGTTCTATAAAATATTACCAATAATATGCCGTTAGTTATTTATAAATTAAAAAAAACGACAGCTTATGGGTGAAACCTTTACAACAAATTTTTATGCGGTCACTAACAAAGCTCAGATGAAAGAATCAGATGTGCAAGAAAACCTGGAGGCGGACGCAGTGATATTTTATCACAGCATTCGTGCAGACCTTGATCTTCTAAAGAAGAAGCCAAAACTGCAAACCATCCACCACATTCTTGATTATTCAAGGAGCCTGCGTTAAGTACAACGCCCTCAAAACTGGTTCATAGATCAATCCGCAAGGCAATGCGCCTAAGGTTTGGTTTATGAACCTTTCTAATTTTGATTTATTTGTTAATCGGTTCCTTCGTTCATTGGTGGATAGTTTGATAATTTTGCACCGGATTAAGCTGTTCGGGTTACCATACGGTACCGATGAACAACTAAAATAATGAACCACTGAACCAAGAATGCTAAAAGCCGAACGCTACCGCCATTTTTTAGAGTATTTTCAAAAGAACCAGCCGGCGCCCGAAACCGAACTGCATTACAGCAATCCTTATGAGCTGCTTATAGCGGTGATATTATCTGCACAATGTACCGACAAACGCATTAACCAGGTTACCCCTGCCCTTTTCAAACGTTTTCCCGACCCTGCCGCGCTGGCGGCTTCCGATGCCAACGAGATATTTAACTACATCCGGAGTGTAAGTTACCCTAATAATAAGGCTAAACACCTGGCAGGCACAGGTAAAATGCTGATGGAAGTTTTTGGCGGCGAAGTACCTTCGGGTCTGGATGAACTGCAAAAGCTGCCCGGCGTTGGTCGCAAAACTGCCAATGTAATTGCATCGGTAATATTTGCCGCACCGGCCATAGCGGTAGATACGCACGTGTTCAGGGTATCTAATCGTATTGGGCTAACCACCCGCGCCACCACGCCGCTTGCAGTAGAAAAGCAACTGATGGAATACCTGCCCAAAGAAACGCTGGGTGTTGCGCATCATTGGCTGATATTGCATGGCCGCTATATTTGTATAGCCCGCAACCCCAAGTGCGAGATTTGTCCGCTTACCTGGTTTTGTAAATACTACGCGCAACATAACACAGAAACCGCCTTGCTGAAGGCTGAAGCTTTAAAAATTCGCAAGGTTAAGGATGCTAAAAAGAAAAAAACACTGAACGCTATAAGTAAGGAACTTGCGAAGCGCAGTGTTGATAAAGATTTGAGAGAGTAGTTGATTGGGTTTATTAAGTTAACTAAGTTTAACCGGTAATAGGAATAAATACTTCAATAAAAAATATTACTAAAAAAATTAGCAAATAAATAAAAAACATATTTATATTTGTTCCACTAAAAAATAACATGAGCAATATTAACGCAGATAAAATGAAAGCACTCCAGCTTACTTTAGATAAGCTGGAAAAATCATACGGTAAAGGTACCATCATGAAAATGGGTGATACCGCCATTGAAGCTACCGAAGTAATATCAACCGGTTCTTTGGGCCTTGATATCGCTTTAGGCGTTGGCGGCTTGCCTAAAGGCAGGGTGATAGAGATCTATGGCCCGGAATCATCAGGTAAAACCACCCTGGCTATACACGCCATTGCCGAATCGCAAAAAAAAGGCGGCATTGCGGCCTTTATTGATGCGGAGCACGCCTTCGATCGTTTTTACGCAAAAAAATTAGGTGTTGATGTAGAGAACCTGCTGATCTCTCAGCCGGACAATGGTGAGCAGGCTTTAGAGATTGCCGATAACCTAATCCGCTCGGGCGCTATTGACATATTGGTTATTGACTCTGTTGCGGCCCTGGTGCCAAAGGCCGAGATAGAAGGCGAAATGGGCGATTCTAAAATGGGTTTACACGCTCGTTTAATGTCGCAGGCATTACGTAAGTTAACTGGTACCATCAGCAAAACCGGGTGCTGCTGTATCTTCATCAACCAGTTGCGCGATAAAATTGGTGTTATGTTTGGTAACCCCGAAACTACTACCGGTGGTAATGCGTTAAAATTCTACGCTTCAGTACGTTTGGACGTTCGCCGTATCTCGCAGATTAAAGATACCGACGAAGTATCAGGTAACCGCGTTAAGGTGAAGATCGTTAAGAACAAGGTTGCACCTCCATTCCGTATAGCCGAGTTTGATATTATGTTTGGCGAGGGTATCTCCAAAGCTGGCGAAATTATCGACTTAGGTGTAGAGTACAACATCATTAAAAAAGCAGGTTCGTGGTTCAGCTACGGCGAAACCCGCTTGGGCCAGGGCCGTGATGCGGTTAAACAAATCATATTGGATAACCCTGAGCTGATGGAAGAACTGGAAGTTAAAATTAAAGCAACCGTAACCGGCGAAGAAGCCTAATTGGGATTACATAGATTTCATTTTCTGGGATTACACAGATTTTGGAAAATGATTTCACCGATTTGAAATCTAACTGAAAATATATTGAAAAGCTCTCCTGAACAGGAGGGCTTTTTTTATGATATTAATTCGCTTTGCCATTACGTATAAACGCGAAGTATCACGCCTATACTGAAGTAGGATTAGTGTCCGCCGGTTTTCCAGTACATGTAAGCAATACAGCCTACAACGGTAACCCCCAGTACAATAAGACCGGTAACGCCCTTACGTTTATCCTGGCGCATCAGCCAAATTAAAAAAGCAACCAGCGGCAGTACAAAAACAGCCCAGAAAATAAGTGATGGAATTGACATGATTTTAAGTTCATAGCCAATGGTCCATAGTCCATGGCTGATTTATTATTTTTTTCTATGGACTATGGTCCATCGTCTATTAACCACTTACATTGGCATTCTCGCCAGCGGCGCTATCTGCTGCCCGGCAAATTCACCTTTTAAAAATTTATAGTAACCGGCAATAGCAATCATGGCGGCGTTATCGGTGCAGTACTCAAACTTGGGTATAAATACGTTCCAGCCTTTTTGTTTACCCAATTCGGTGAGGCCCTCGCGTAAGCCGGTATTGGCAGATACGCCACCTGCCAACGCAATATCTTTTATGCCGTACTCTTCAGCCGCACGCTTCAATTTGTTTAACAAAATCGTCGCAATACGTTTCTCAACAGATGCGCAGATATCCGCCATATTCTCTTGTATAAAATTGGGGTTCTTAGCCACGTTATCACGTATAAAATATAGGATGGCGGTTTTCACTCCACTGAAGCTAAAATCATAACCAGAGATCTGCGGCTCTGGAAATTTATAGGCATCCGGGTTACCGCTGCGGGCATATTTATCAATTAACGGGCCGCCGGGGTAAGGCAGGCCGAGGATCTTACTGGTTTTATCCATAGCCTCGCCGGCTGCATCATCCAGGGTTTGGCCAATTACTTCCATTTCAAAGTAGTCTTTCACCAAAACTATCTGCGTATGCCCTCCCGATACTGTAAGGCACAGGAAAGGGAAAACCGGTTTATGATCACCTATAAAATGAGCCAGGATATGCGCCTGCATGTGGTTAATATCAATCAGCGGCAGGCCTTTTGCCAGCGCGAACGACTTGGCAAAAGATACACCAACGAGCAAAGAACCTAAAAGTCCGGGTCCGCGCGTAAAAGCTACTGCATCAATATCATTTTTGTTTACTTTTGCGTTTAATAGTGCTTGTTGTACAGCCGGAACAATGTTCTGCTGATGAACCCTTGAGGCAAGCTCGGGGACAACACCACCGTAAAGTTCGTGTATGGTTTGGTTGGCAATAACATTGCTCAGGATTACGCCATCCACACAAACAGATGCGGAGGTTTCATCACAAGAAGATTCGATTCCTAATATTACTGGCACGTTAACGAATTTTGAATTATTGAATTATTGATTGCCTGCGGCAAACTATTAACGTACAAAAATGTATAGCGATATATGTTTATTGTACATTCAGTAAATCAATTAATTCACTAATTAATTTAAAGGGGCAAAGTTATTAAAAAACTACTCAAAATAGCGTTAAGCATCGTACTGATAATTTTGTTGCTGGTAAGCGTAATACTCATGCTTTTCCAGTACAAGCCTGTACAAACATGGGCGGCAAAAAAAGCCACAGCATATTTATCAAAGGAGCTTAAAACTAAAGTTGATATTAAGGGCCTGTATATAGTACCCTTCAAATCGGTTGTGCTGGATAGCCTGTACATTTTAGATAAACAGCAGGATACCCTCCTGAGCACCCCGAAGCTGGCTGTAGAACTCAGCGGTTTCTCCATATTCAATAGCATTAAGCAGCGGGTGATAGATTTTAAATCCATCCAGTTGGATAACGGTCAGTTCTATCTCAAAAAACAAAAGGACAGCACTACCAACCTGCAGTTTGTATTAGATTATTTCAACTCCGGCGATACCACCAAAAAACCTGCCGGCAAGCCCTGGACACTCAACTTCCAAAAGATCGCCATTAATAATTTTCATTTCAGGTACAAGAATAAGCTGCGTGATACCGTAATAAACGGCGTAAACTTTAATGATATTGATGTAAAGCGTTTCAGCATTGTGGTGCGCAATATGGATCTGAAAAACCATTTGTTTAAAGCCAATGTTACCGGCCTTACCCTGCGCGAAAAGAGCGGCTTTTTTGTAAAGAACTTTAACTCCAACGCTACTATAGACACTACAGAGATCCTGTTACAGAACCTCAACATCATTACGCCAAACTCTAACGTGAAGAACTTCTTCCGCATGCGGTTTAAATCGTTTAATGATTTTGACGATTTTGAGAATAAGGTTAATATGGATGCCGATTTCAAAACCTCGCACCTCTCTTCTAAAGATGTAGCCTATTTTACCAGCTCTTTGGGTAAAATAAATTTTGAACTGGGCATTGATGGCCGCATTCGCGGCCTGGTGAACAATCTTAAGGCCAAAAGTCTTACCGTTACCGCCGCGCAGGCAACATTCATAAAAGGCGATTTCAATTTAACGGGACTGCCCGAATGGGAAAACACCTTCCTGCAGCTAAAATTCGACCAGATTGCCACGAACAAAAAGGATCTGGATTACCTGTACACCCACTTTACTGGTAAGCAAAATGCCAAGGTTCCGGCAATAGTTGGCAAATTCGGCAACATCAACTTCAGCGGAAGGTTTACCGGTTTGCAGGATGATTTTGTGGCCTATGGTACATTTAAGACTAAGCTGGGCCGGTTCGATCCGGACATCAACCTTAAAATTAATAAAGCAGGCATACCCAGTTACAGTGGTAAGATCAGCACCAGCAATTTCGACCTCGGTACTTTAATTGACGATAATACTATAGGCCGCACCACGCTTACCGCCAATGTAAAAGGCAGCGGCGATGAGCTGAAAAACCTTGCGGTAAAAGGCGACGCACGGATTGCATACATTGGCCTTAAAGGCTACAATTATAATAATGTTGTGGTAAACGGCAGCTTTGTTAAAAAGATAGTAACTGGTAAAGTAACCGTTAACGATAAAAATGTTAAGCTGAACATCAGCGGCAGCGTTAACATGAACCCTACATTGCCCATTTATGATTTTAAAGGCAACATTGCCGATGCCCGCCTGCATAAGTTAAAGCTGCTAAAGGATACCATTACCTTTAACACTCAAATGAACACTAATTTCTCGGGCAATAACCTGGAGAATTTAGATGGCAGCATTCTGCTCACCGGCATTCGTATTACCGACCCGAGGAACAGCTACGTGGTAGACACCGTTTCTTTATCAGCCAACGGCAAAGGTAACGACCGCACCATCGCCCTGAAATCCGACTTTGCAGATGGCGGTATCAAGGGGAGCTTTAACCTGGCTACCCTACCCTCTTATTTTAAAACCATTGCCAAAAAGTATATCCCATCTTTAAAGGCTGATATTGTTACCCCCAAGCCCCAGCATTTTGATTTTAACCTGACGCTGAAAGATCTCGACCCGGTTACGGCTATGTTTATCCCAGATCTGAAGATTCCCGAACAGGGCTCATTTGTTGGTAAATTCAATTCCGACGAGAAAACGGCAACTTTAAGCGGTTTTGTAAAAACCATTAAGTACGGCAAAATAGTTTTCCATGATTTTATTATTGATGAAAGCACCAGCGACGATATGCTTGGCCTCAACTTATCTCTTAGTCAGGTAGATCTTACAGACAGCTTATTCATCAAAAACATTAACATTACCAACTTCCTTAAAAACGACAGTCTTAATTTCAACGTTAAGTTATCCGATAAATCGGCCACCAACCAGTTGGATCTTTACGGCCTGGTAGAATTTGGGCGCGATACCACCGCCAAGCTTAAAATACTACCATCAGATGTAATACTGGAGCGCGAGAACTGGAAGATACAGGACCAGGTGCGCATCCGCCTGCTGGATGGCAAAACACAGGTGGAAGGTTTTGAGCTTTCTAACGGCGTGCAGGAGGTTAGAATAAACGGTTTTATATCTGATAGCCCGGAAGATAAATTGAAACTTACTTTTGAAAAATTTAGCATGGCTACGCTTAACCAGCTTACACGCACATCGGGCGTTACACTGAAGGGGGCACTAAACGGCGATGTGATCTTTAGCTCCATCACCAAAAAACCGGGCGTGGATGCTACTTTAGGAATAGACTCCTTAACAATGAATAAAACGCTGGTTGGTGATGTGAAAATTAAATCAAACCTGGATAACCAGCGCGAGCAGGCCAATATCAAAATGAACATTACCAACCGTGGCTTAGAAACCATGAGCATTGCCGGCATTTATACCCTTGGGCACGATGCTGGTGATAACCTTGATTTTGATGTAAAAATGGACCGCACCGAGGCCGTAATATTTACACCTTTTGTAAAAGGTCTGGTATCAGACCTGAAGGGCACAGTATCTGCCAATCTCAAAATGTCGGGCTCGCCATCTAATCCCGAACTTAACGGCGATATTTCTTTAAATAAAACAGGCATCACGGTAGATTACCTAAAAACTGCCTATACTATTGATGACAAGCTGAACGTAAGCAACAGTGTTATTAATATTGATAAAATGGTGCTGAAAGACATTAAAAACGGGCAGGGCGAAGCTAACGGCAAGGTAGACCTGAACAACCTGGCCAACCCTACCATTGATATCACCCTGGAAGCTAAAAACATGATGGCGCTGAACACTACGTTTAAGGATAATCACCTTTACTACGGTACAGCATACGGTACAGGCACGTTTAAATTTAACGGCCCGGTTGATAACATGAAGATTGACATTAAAGCTAGTACCGAAGAAGGCACCATCTTTAACATCCCGCTTAACACATCCTCTACCGCCGCCGATTATGATTTCATCCGTTTTGTAAACCATAACGACACTACTAAAAAAGCGGTTGATAAAGTAAACGCATTTAACGGTGTAACCCTGAATTTTGACCTTACTGTTGACGAAAAAACGATAGTGCGCATCAGTACAGATTACGGCGTTTTAGAGGGTACCGGGCAAGCACGTAACTTGAAGCTGAATATTAACAGCCTTGGGGATTTTGAGATGTTTGGGGATTTCCTTATCACATCCGGCAAGTTTGAATTTACTGCCAAAGATTTCATCAGCAAGAATTTTGTGGTGAGCCAGGGTGGTACCATCCGCTGGACGGGGAACCCTTCTGTGGCTGAAATTAATTTAAAGGCCCTTTACGAAGTGCGTACAGATATCGCACCGTTGTATACCGCGGCGGGCTTGCAATCGCCACAGGGGCACAAGCAGGTATTGGTACAGGCAGAATTGATCATCACTAAATCGCTCTTGCAACCGAATATCGATTTTAACTTTAACTTCCCGGTAGATCCATCTATTAAGGATGACCTGAGCACTTACCTGGCCGATAATAATAACCGCAGCCAGCAGGCGCTGAGTATCATTGTTCGCCGTAATTTTGCATCGGGTACAGGCAGCAACCTAACTAACCAGGTACTGGGTACGGCAACAGAAGCGGTAAGTGAGTTTGCGTTTAATAAACTCAACAGCTTTATATCACAATCAAATATCAAGAATTTTGATTTGAACATCCGCTCGCTGAATGATGCCAGCGTGGGCTTCAGGTTTTGGAACGACAGGCTGATACTGAACGGAAGTTTTTACTCTAACACCGGCACAAGCGACCTGTTCAACAACCGCAGCAGCTTACTGAATACTGATTTTAGAACACTTACCAAGGATTACGAAATACAGTACCTTATCCGTAAGGATGGTAACCTGCGTGCACGATACTCCTACCGCGCGCTAAACAGCACCACGCTAAACACCATTAACGATGCATTGGGCGTGCAGTATGTAAACGGTGTGGGTTTAGTTTACCAGCGTGATTTTGATACTTTTGGTGAGTTCTTCCGTAACATCTTCAGGCAAAGCAGGCGCAGCAATACGCCTACAAACCCTATCCCGGTACCGGCAAATACTACCACCCCGGCTGTAAATAATACCAGCCCGGATGATAATAACGATAAGGAAGATGAAGCGCTGGAGAATTAATTAATGCTCGCGCATAATAGCATGATCCATTTTATCTCTCTTAGTGCGCAGGTAAACCTCGTTGTGTGGGTTTGATTCAATTTCTATAGGCAGGTTTTCTACCACTTCTAAACCGTAACCTATCAGGCCGGCACGTTTTGTAGGGTTATTGGTAAGCAGGCGCATTTTAGATACCCCCAGGCTGCGCAGAATTTGCGCACCAATGCCGTAATCGCGCTGATCCATTTTAAAGCCAAGCTTAATATTGGCTTCAACTGTATCCAGTCCGTTTTCCTGCAGGTGGTATGCTTTCAGTTTATTGATGAGCCCAATGCCACGGCCTTCCTGGTTCATGTAAACAATTACGCCCTTACCTTCTTTGCTGATGATCTCCATAGCCTTGTGCAACTGCGGGCCGCAATCGCAACGGCAGGAACCAAAGATATCGCCGGTAACGCATGAACTGTGCACACGTACCAATACAGGCTCTCCGGGTTCCCACTCACCCTTTACAAGGGCAAGGTGGTTTTCGCCCGTATCCATTTGAGTATAGGCAACCATATCAAAATCGCCCCATTCGGTGGGCATCTTTACAGACACTTCCTTACGCACCATAGATTCGGTATCCAGGCGATAAGCGATAAGGTCTTTTATAGAAATAATTTTAAGATCAAACTCTTTGGCCATCTGCAATAGCTCGGGCAGGCGGGCCATATCGCCGTCCTCCTTCATTATTTCGCAGATAACACCGGCTGGCTCAAAACCAGCTAATACGGATAGATCGATAGCGGCCTCGGTATGGCCAGATCTGCGTAATACACCCCCGTCTTTAGCTATCAACGGGAAAATATGCCCAGGCCTTCCTAAGTCTGCCGGTTTAGTGGCAGGGTCAATTAAGGCCAGGGTAGTTTTAGAGCGATCTGTAGCGGAGATACCGGTAGTGCAGCCATGCCCCATCAGATCTACCGAAACCGTAAAGTTAGTTTCGTGCGAAGTGGTGTTATTGGTTACCATCGGCTCCAGTTCCAGCTCGTGGGCGCGTTGTTTGGTTATAGGGGCGCACACCAGGCCGCGGCCGTAGCGCACCATAAAGTTTATAGTTTCGGGGGTAGCATTGCGGGCGGCAGTTAAAAAGTCACCTTCGTTCTCGCGGTCTTCATCATCAACCACAATAATGGTTTTGCCTGCTTTTATAGCCTCTATTGCTTCCGGTATGGTATTGAGCATTGTATGTATATTTTGGGGACTGGCGGACTTTGCTGACGAAAATCAGGTATGCCTTAGGTCAGAGCAAATTTAAATGATAATTAACTGAATAGAGTCGGTATTTTGTAAAACTATAGCCGGGCAGTTTTGCGAATGCGGAAGCGCTTAAAATAGCGTTTATACATATCCATATCAAACAGCGCAGAATCTGTAGCTGCTTTGTAGGTGAGAAACAGACCGATCGGAAATAGGGCAGCAATAGCCACCCAAGCGCCTATTAAAGGAGAGAGATCCCCCTCCTTTGCAGATTTTTCTCCAATGGTAGTAATGATATGATAGATAAGGAAAAACACTACAGATACTACCACAGGCAGCCCCAGGCCCCCTTTACGGATAATAGCGCCCAGCGGCGCTCCTATTAAGAACAGCACAATACACGCCGCACCCAAGGTGAATTTCTTTTGATATTCCAGCACATACCGCCTAACGTTTTTTGTGATATCACTGTGCCCGTTCGCCCGGTTCTTCATCATATCCTGTATCTGCCGTACCTCGCTTGATGAATTATTGAGCGCGTTAAGCTTATCATTTAAGCCGTGCAGCAACACGCTATCTGCCTTTATAGGCTTCACCTTTGCTTTCTGCGGCATGGCGAAATACTTGATAGATGGCGTAACCAATGCAAAATTGGTATTTAC
>Ga0247734_1000395_pt1 | contig 38738 bp, 41 predicted proteins | sample UWRJL103311B2_FD_180933 | JGI IMG/M metagenome (GOLD analysis project Ga0247734, IMG submission 180933) | Plant litter microbial communities from Arlington Agricultural Research Station in Wisconsin, United States - UWRJ-L103-311B-2 | ecosystem: Environmental > Terrestrial > Plant litter >...
TAAATACAATGGGGTTGCCCTGGCGCACATATGGCGTGTAAAGTTCGGTCAGTAATTTTTTTGCCCGCTCATCCGTCGTGCCAATTACAATACGGTCTGGCTTCATAAAATCTTCAATAGCCACACCTTCGCGTAAAAATTCGGGGTTAGATACTACAGCAACCTCCACGTCTGAATATTGTTGAAAGATGGCTTTTACCTTATCTGCGGTACCCACAGGCACAGTGGATTTGGTAACAATTACTTTGTAAGAAGAAATAATTAAAGCAATATCACGAGAAGCCCCCAGCACATAGCTAAGATCGGCAGAGCCATCGCCACCCGGAGGGGTTGGCAATGCCAAAAATATTATCGCTGCATCATCAATAGCTTTAGCCAAATTGGATGTAAAGTTTAACCTGCCCTCTGCAATATTACGGTGTAGTAAATTTTGAAGGCCCGGTTCATAAATTGGAGATTCCCCTTTTTGTAGCATTTCAACCTTTTGTTGATTGATGTCTACACAGGTAACGTTGTTGCCGGTTTCTGCCAAACAAGTTCCTGTAACAAGGCCTACATAGCCTGTACCAATAACTGCAATTTTCATAGTTGTTATATATAAAGTGATAATAATAAGTCGATAGGTATCATTCGCGCCGGGCAGATTTTCCCAGGCTGACCATGAATTTTTCGCGTGCAGTGATAACAGAAAGGTAGTATCGAATATAAAACACCAATAGCTTTTGCGCTAAGTGCATTTTTTTTCCTTTTAATATGATAAGCGGGATACTCCTGATGGGTGGCCGAAGGTCATAAAGTAATTTTAGCGCCGACTGAAAAAAGCCTTCGGATACTTTACTGAAATTAGCCTGCCCCCCTCCAATTCGTTTAGCCTTTTTCACCAGTTCAGATAGGTGGTGCCTTGCGGGGTGGCTTACAATAACATTGTCTGAATACTGTATGTTGTAATTGGCGTTGCGTGCCCTTACCGCCCACTCATAATCGCCGCCCGATAAAAGGTCTTCCCTAAACATGCCAACGTCATCAAAAACCTTCCTGAACGAAAACATATTGGCTGTTACGCCGGTGCCGTCTTGCTCAACATAAATATCCTGGTTAAATGCATATACCGTTTCGTAAAGCTCCGCATTGGTAAGCCTGTCAGATTTATAGTATAATCTTATCTTACCGGCAATTCGGGTAAAATTTCCATCGCTTTCAAAAGCTTGCACCGCATTGCTTATCCAGTCTTCGTCGGGTATGCAATCAGAGTCTGTAAAGCCAAGGATTTCGCCAACAGATGCTTTAATGCCTGCGTTACGCGCTACGTAAGATCCCGGCTGGCCTTCAACAATTATTTTACAATTTTTGGGAATGAAGTAATCATCCGGAATTCTGTCTGATGTGTAATTATTTACTATAATAATTTCAAAGAAGTTGGCATCATAGGTTTGATTTGCTAAAGATTGGAGGCATAACGATAGCCTGGCCCAATCTTTATATGTAGGAATGATTATCGAAACAAATTTCGGGGTCATAGATATAAAATAAATGGAAATTTCGGATGATTAAGATGCCTGTTTTAATTGCATTAAAAACAATTTAGCCTTGAACCGAATTTTTTTGAAAAGCCCAATACGCAGATTGTATTGTTGAAGCAGGCTGTTTGCATATTCCGGAAAGCTTGTATAATTGTTGATAATCTCTGTATAGATATAATTATCAATGGCCGTATAAAGTGCCGGCGTAAATAAGCCCCGGTATCTTAATTCGTTTTTTATGCGCAGCCGTAATTGTATACGGTTATTTATAATTTGTTTTAATTTCTCTTTATCAGTTGTTTTTGATACCGAATTAGATGAAAAATGTATTATCGTATTTAGCGATTTATCTACCGATATAAGGCATTTGTTTTTTAACAGCCTAAAAAGCAGATCATACTCCTGCGAGGAACTTAGGTTTTCGTCCCAACCCTTTACTTTTAATAAGGAACTTCTACGCCATAAATTTGAACTGGTTATCCCGAGATTAGAAGTTATCAGCCCTCTCCAAATATTACTATCTGTATGCCTTTTAACCCTTGTTTGGCCACCGTTATAAAAAAGCAGGCATTCGCCCGCAATCACATCGGCGTTAGTTTGTTCCGCTATTTTTAGCTGGTTTTGTATTTTCTCAGGAAGTAACTCATCATCAGCATCCAAAAATTGAATCCATTCGCCGGTTGCATTTTGCAACCCGCAGTTCCGGGCGGCTGGCGCGCCTCTTTTGGGTTCCTTAAAAACCGTTATCAAATTAGGAAACCTGCACTGCTGCGCTATTAAAGCCGGGAAAGTATTATCGGTTGAATTGTTGTCGACAAGAATTATCTCGGCCACTTTAAAACTTTGGCTAATAACGCTATTCACAGCGCGTTCAATAAAACTCTCGCAATTAAAACAAGGGATAATCACCGATACCATTTTTGTTTGATTAATATGATTAGCTTTTTCTTAAGCTTTTGTATAAAGAAGTAAGTTCGTCTTTCATAAAGAGCCATATCAGCAGCCCATAGCAAATGCAGGTTAGGATACCTACAATAAGGTAGTGCATACCCGCCCACTTTAAAAACAAGGCTACCACGGTTGTAATTAATGCGGCAATAACAGGGGCTTTTATAGCAATAAGAAATTCGGCAAAACTTATTTTAATGGGAATTAGGTAATTAAAGGTGTACTGCGCAAATAAAACCACTACAACCTTGTTAAGTAAAATTGCCCAGGCGGCACCGGTTATGCCATAATAATATATGCCTATTGCAAGTGAGGGTAAAAAAATGAGGGCCTTAAATATTTGCTGTTTCATTTCTAAACCAGGTTTGCCTAGCCCCCTTAGTAATGCCGTGTTGCCGCTAACCAATATATGTAACATTACCGACAGGGAAAGTATGCGTAAGGGAGCCACGGTTTCGTGCCATTTTGCACCGAATATCCCGACTACAAACTGCTCACCCGACACAATGAAATAAACCATGATGGGGAAGATAAACAGGCAGTTGAAAAGTATCACCTTTAGGTAATAACGCTTTAAAGCCGCCGGCTCACCCTGCTTTTTACCATAGATGGGATACATTACACTGTTTATTACGGTCATTAACCTACCCCTGAAAGTATCCGTTAACACAAAGGCAAGGGTATAAATACCTAACGATGAAGCACCTAACAGCTTACCTATTAAAAGGTAATCTATATTATTGTACATGTAGTTAAGTATATTAGATCCCGTGGTATATACACCAAAGCCGAACACATCTTTAAATGCCTGTTTTTCAATAATGAAAGCTGGTTTCCACTTTGTAGCATTAAAAAACAGTGGCATTGCAAATAGTACCATAGCCACGGAGTTAAACACCAGCGACCATACGCCTGCTCCCATCAAGGCCATAATAAAAGCAATTACACCAGCAGCTATGTTAGATGCGTTATCAATAAATGCCAGCTTTTTAAAGTTCATTTGCTTTGTTAACTGCGCCTTATGCACCAGGTTAACAGGGCTGAAGAGAATACCGAGGCTCAACACCGGGATTATCTGCATTAACATTGGCTCATGATAAAAAGCAGCTGCAAGCCGGGCAACACCCAAACTCATAATAATGTACAGCAATACCGACCAAATTACGCCCACCCAAAAAGCAGTGTGAAAATGTTCGTTCCGCAGGTCTTCGGCTTTTCTTTGCACCAATGCCCCACCAACGCCTAAATCGTTCAGCACCTGCACAAAACCGGTAAAAACCACAGCCATACCAACAAGCCCAAACTGGCTCGGGAACAATAATTTAGCAAGAATTAATTTGAGCCCGAATGCGAACGCCTGATTGATAGCCATTTGAAGCAAGGTCCAAACAATGCCACTGGCCACTAACTTTTTATCGGTTTGTATAATTGGCTTTTTTAGTGTAGTCTCCATTTAAATAAATATACTTTTTTACGTGCAAGACCAGCCCTAAACAATATGTGCCGGCGTTTCCTTTTCTTGCGGCGCTTTAAAGGCAGTAATAAATTTGTATAAAGCGCGGTGCTTATCAATATATTTGTCTACAGAAAACTTATCGGCTTCTTTTAAACAGCTTAGCTTCTTTTCTGTCAGTTCATCTCTATTGTTTAAAATATGAGTTACCTGCGCCAGTAATTGCCCCTGCGATGGCGAAAAAATCCACGAACTATCTGCACTGTAAAGCTCTTTTAAGCCGCCTCTGTCTGATTGAAGCACTGGAACCATATGTGACAAAGACTCTATAACAATACGCCCGAATGGCTCGTTCCATAATGCGGGGACTATCAAAATATCAATACTGCTGTAGAAATCTGAGGGTTTTGCCACCCCCAGGAATTCAAACTCAATGCCTGCCAGCTTGGCTTTAAGAGTGTTGATAAATTTGGCATCACCTTTACCGGCAAACACCAGTTTAATGTTGCACTTTAATTCAGGCTGCAACAGCATCAATTCATCTGCCAGGTAATCAACGCCCTTATCCACATCAATACGGCCAATATAGCCGAATATAACCTTAGCCATTGGGGCCTTAATTTTGAAAGAAGACGCGCCGCTTTCAACTGCGTTGTAAATTACACTGCTGTTTTCAAACACTTCTGTACTAAAGGCACTATATTTTTTTAAAATAAAATTGCTGATACCGATAAAATAATCCGGGTATTTAAAAAAGCGTTTTTTAACAGAGTTTGTAAGCCCGCAAGGCGCGCATAACGACTGGCAGTTACCATTATTATACATATTGCATTTGTGGCAAAGCATATAATAATCGCGCATGGAGTGTACCAACGGCAGGTTAAGCGATTTAATAGTCCGCCACAAATACGGAGAAAAGCCCTGAATGCTATTGGTGTGTACAATATCCGGCGCTATCCGTTTAAGTATCGCTTTTATTTTGTTATGGTATGAAAAGTTGAAGGAATCAAACAAGTGCCACAGCACTTTGCTCATTTGCGAATGCTTTTGCTTATCATAGCTATTAAAAATATTTTGCTGCTTTATGCTAATTACGATTACGCCGTTTACCATGTAAATTTTATTTTGTAAACCGGTTGTAAGAACGTAAACGGTATTTCCTGCTGCAAACAGCCCCTCAGCAAGCAGCTTTACCGAAATTTCGGCTCCGCCTACAAATGCCGGGAAATAATAGGTGTTTGTAATGAGGATCCTCATGCAACTACGGCTTTTGGCGTTAGGGTTTCAACCACCTCTGCTGGAACGCCGTTAGACAGGGCATATTTCCTGATAACAAATTGCCTTATCTTTGACACAAACGCACCCTCGTCAAATGATTCGGCATGGCTGCGTATAAAGTTGGGATCAAAATTCAGGGTTTCAAATGTTTTAACGGCAGCAGTAAGCGACTCTTTAGTTTGTTCATCAAAAAACACAGCGGTCGACTTTAAAGAATCACCTTCATAAGGTATCATGGTTTCCAACACCCCGCCCTTTCCGTATGCAATCACCGGGCGGCCGGAAGCATTTGCTTCAAGCGGTGTTATGCCGTAATCTTCAAGTTGCGGAAAAATAAAGGCTTTACAATTTGCATACACACTTGCCAGTTCCTGGCTGTTTAAACCTCTCAAAAAGGTAACATTAGGGCCAGAGTTTTTCTTAATGGCTTCCTCCTGCGACCCCTTGCCAACAATAACTAATTTCTTTTCAGGCATACCTTTAAAAGCATCTATCACAAGGTCAACTTTTTTATAGGTTTCAAACCGTGATACGACCAAGAAATATTCGCCATTTTTACCAGAAAGGAAAAAGTTACTGCACTTAACCGATGGGTTAATAATAGCCACTTCATTTTTAGGTTGGTAAGCTGCTTTTATTCTCGGCAACACTTCCTTAGAGTTCGTTATAAACCAGTTAGTTTTGTCGGCAAAACCTTTATCAAGGCCCTTTAAAAAACCTATCACTCTGTTGTAAATAATTTTTTTCACAAAGCCAGATTTAAGCACTTTTTCGTAAGACTCAGAACTCCAAACCAGGCGAAAGGGGTTATGGCAATAGGTGATAATCAGCGTGCTGGGGCTTGTTTTGATATATTTAGCACAATGTGTGGTAGATTGCAATACAATATCATATCCGCTTACATCTAATTGCTGCATGGCAATAATGCCCAGGGGGAAGTAAAATCTTTTACAGTTTTTTTCGCTGCGGATAAATTTTCCAAACCAGCTGGTTCTTACGTCGCAATCTTTAAACTCCGGATAAGTGTTTTGCAAATCGTAACTTAACGTGTAAACGGGCGCTTCCGGAAAAGCATTATGAAAACTAAGGGCTACTTGTTCAGCGCCTCCTTTACACACAAGGTTGTCATGTACAATTGCTATTTTCATAGTTATATATTGGTTTAATAAACAGGTTTTGATATAATGGTCCGAAGACTGTAAGCGCGCGCATACTTATAACGCCGTAAAAAACGGGCGATAAATAGCTTGAGAATTGTGCGTTAATTTATTTCTGGCTGGCCGAACTTTCAATGATTTGCCGATAGCCCCTGTAGGCATCTTTTGTAACGAATTTTCCAGAATCGTCTTTAAATACTAATCCGTAATAAGCCTCATTCGCGTCTTTTTCTTTTAGTGCCGGCTGGTCGTAAAGTTCATATATAAACAAGCCTGTAACGCCCCGGGACACCATATCTGGTATGCTTTCAGTAATGTATTGGTTTTGTTTGGCAAAATCAACCTTACCGGTTCCTTTGGAGTGGTTAAACTCTGTTACCCATACGGGCTTGTTAAATCTCTTTTTAAACTCCGCTAATACATCATCTCCATGTGGCTTTGCAGCGCCTATCGGCCCCATGTTTGAGTACCAGTGGCAGCCAATAATATCGTAGTTAACGTTATTATCTTTAAGCAGCTGCAGATAATAATAGTGAATATAACTAACCGAAAGCGTGACTTTGATGGCCGGTTTTGCCGATTTAAGCCCGTCAATAAATCCTTTTATGGCGGCTATTATCCTTTGCGATTTTTCCAAATTGTAGTCACTTTTCTTTGTGCCGCTTGGATCGCCGGGAATCATCATTTTGTTATCAGCCTCATTGTTAACCTCAACCACCGATAGGTACTTTCCGTAACGCGCTGCAAAGTTTTGCCCTTGCGTATAACTTTTTTGGTATACCGCTGTATTATCCAGTCTCTTTAAACCGCTTTGCATCAATACCGGCAGTACTGTTATCTGGTTGGCCTTTAGCCTGCCAAGTAGTTGGCTAAATAATTGTTCTTTTTTGGCATATCCATTACTATCCAGCAAAACATCAAACCGGTAACTTTTAAGCTTTAAGTCATTTAGCCGGTCAATTTGGTCATCAATATTTTGATAATAGGCCAATTGTGTAAGCGGATGCCCGTTTATTCCCCATACAAACCGCCCAGGCGGTACCTGCCCGTAACATTTGCAGCAAAAACTTACTACAAAAATTGCGAGCCATAGTCTTAAAAGGTTACGCATTGCTTAACATTTTATTAGGGATAGCATAGTTGTAAACCGGCTGCTGGTAAGCCGCAGACTTCATTGTAGTTTGCAACACATAACCCAGGGCTATGTATATCCATAGTGAGGGATAGGCAAACTCGGGCACCGTCGCCATCATAATTAAATACACCAAGAACAAACCTGCCTTATAACAAATAGAAACTAATTCTCCGGGGATTTTAAGCCATAAATTTCTGAGGACAAAGGTGGTAAACACAATGATGCCGACAAGCCCGTTGTTGACGATTATAGTTGAAAAAAAGTCTGTTGAGCGAACATAGCCAAAGCCAATTCCGAATGCCTGGCTAAAACCGTTAAGGCTTGCCCAGTAAGCTACATGGGTTGAAAAACCATTGCTCCTGTCTCTCGCAGATGCACTGCCTTCCAGCTTTCCTGCAAATACGAAATTGTAAATGCTGTCCAGCAGATGCTGAAACATGTCTAATTGGAGCACAAAGCACAAAGCTACTATAGCTATGCACAGGTAATAAAATAGTTGAAATTCCCTGCGGTAGATGATCCAGAAACATCCGAACAATATCATACATGCGTATGCTGTGGTAGAGAATGTTAAAATGAGGCAGCCAAGCAGCAAATATTTATCAAAGGTTCGGTTTAGCCCAAAGGTTAATGCCCAAAACGGGAATACCGTGAATACAAACATGGATGGTTCGCCCGTATAACTTTTAAAACGCATCATGCTGATACCGCCGAGGTTCACCGTTTGAAACAGCGACGCAGATTTTTCGCCTTCTCCAAAGGTGCGGTTAACCATAAAATCGCCGTTTTGGCCGGTTAGCATGTAAAAGCAAAACTCATATAAACCGTAAAGACAAAGCAGGCGTAGGCCCCAATATATGTAGTCGATTATTTTATCGGTAGAGAAATACCTTACGTAGGCGTATATCACAAAGCCAACCAATAAAGGCAGCGTTTGTGTAAGGTGCGATTTACGGTAAAAGGTTTTTGTAAAATCGTTATGATTAATCAATATAAGCGGTTTTATCAGCTTTAAGTTAGTAACCAGGTTTATAAACTGTGAGCAAAAACTCATGGCCGTTATTACACATATAAAGTAAAACAGATCCCGGTAAAACAAGTACTTATTTTCTTTAAGCGTAGATAAAGGAATTACAAAAAACATGAGCCCGGCCAACACGGTTATGATGGTTGTACCGGGTATAACCGGCACCAATAAAAATGCAGTTACCGGAAAAAACAACATCAAAAAGTTAACGTAACGGGTTATAAAGCTGCCCGTTGCGTTAGCTGTTTGCCGCAGGAGGATATTACTGGCTATCATAATATGTTAATGCTTCAGGTTTAATTCAGCTTTTCCCCGTAACCCATGCCGTAGCCATAGCCGGAGTACCCCTTGCCCGAGAAATCGACATCATTAATAACCAGGTAAAGATTTTCTACGTTATCTTTAGTTTTAATGTCGTTGAGTATTTCCATTTGGTTTTTGTCGGTATAGTTATGCCTGCAAACAAAAATTGTCATGTCAACATGCTTTTGAATAACCAAAGCGTCAGACACCAGGCCCACCGGCGGACTGTCTACCAAAACAAAGTCAAACTGTTTACGCAGCTCGGCTATCAGTTCTGGCAGCCTGTCGCTAAGCAAAAGCTCGCTGGCGTTTGCAACAACCGGGCCTGATGATATTACAAAGCATGAACTGTGCATTAACGGTAAAAATTGATTTAAAGGAATTAGTTTCCTGCTAATAAAACTGTACCGCATAAGATATTACCACTCAAATTTCACAATCACAATATGGATAAACATTACGGCCAAATTGTAGAACTTACAATCAGAAAACAGGGTTTTAGCATAAGCGAACTCGCGCGGCTTGCTGACATAAATCGGAAATGCGTTTATAACTGGTTCAATCAGAAATATTTAAAACCAGAAATAATTCAGCGCGTAGGTAGTTTTATCAAGCATGACTTCTCTGTAGAATTTCCGGAACTATTTACTGCCGAAGATTTTCTTCCCGGCGAAAAATTGAAACTAAGCCTTGGCCAGGGCCTTAATGAACCTGAAAGCGAGCGGGTTTGGAAAGACAGATATATAGACCTTTTAGAAAGGTATAATCAATTGCTTTTAGAACAGTATGAGCGAAATATGTAAAACTTAAAGCAAAGCACCCGCATCAGTACTCATACCTAAACTTTGTCTATAATTATTCATTAATTCTTATAAGATATTTAAGCATTTACCTGATAAAATCCTAGGTTTCATTCTATCCTCCTGTTTTAATTCCCTGCTACTTTTGCCTATGGCTATGGCAATCCAGTATTGCTGCTATTAAGCAGCGTATTTTATTTGCATGGTAACTAATTAATTGACTATAGAATGGACAAAATGTTAATAAATAGTTGACGATTTATTTGTCGCTTAAATTAACGCAACCGCAAAAGGCAAAAAAAAGCAGACTGAACATTTGCTCAGCCTGCCGGAGGATTGATTAACTATTAACTATCTTAAATATATCATAAACTTTATCCATGCTTAAGGGATTACAACTTTCGTTGTCCATGTTTCGTTTACCTTTTTTAATGCAGTGTTACGGAAGATTTGTTTTTCTTCGCGGCTGTAAACGTTTATAACGACATTTTGGTCAACATCTATGGGGGTTACGTTTAACGTTAACTCATAGTTTCTTTGATACCTGATGTAATAAATTGCCTGCGAGTTTTCTACATCTATATCGCTAAAGGTGCTTCCGGTACCATAATTTACATGGCACTTGCCGGGGCATTCCACGGTTAATTTCGCGTAGCCGTAGTCTCTGTCGGCGACCGTATTCTCAGATTTTTTACAGCCGCTATTTAATAGTAATACTACTGAAAACAGTGCAATACTTTTAAAGGCAAATGAGCCAATAAACTTCGGCCATTTTTTGGCGCGAAGTGTTTTTAAATTGTTTTTAATATTTTTCATCTGTTATTTTTTTCATAAAAGTAGGCCATACTTTTCGCAAAAAAACCCATATCCCAATAGTGTATAACAGGTTGTGAAATAGTGTAAAACTGTATAACTAATTGAGAAATAAGAGTTAAAATAACCTGTTTTTCATCCATCGATAATGCCAGATTAGACGAGGAACGCTATAACCAAAAGCAGCAATTGCCCTGAATGTGTGTATTTACTAAGGCCTTATATCAGCCTGTATAAATTGCCTATTACTTAATTATTACAAGTTGCAGTTAATAAAAAAAATCGAAAGGAAAAATTACAACTTTAATACCTTAGGCTTAATAATTTTGCAAACACGACCTAAAAATATTCCCGTTAATTAAAAAACCGTATTTATCCTGACAGAATACCGTAGTAATACGGCTATGTATTTTTCCGATTCTATAATTTTACAAACAATACGCTTTAACTTGTAGGTTATATATATTATCAAAACAGATATTATGGAAAAACATTACGGACAAATTGTTGAATACCGGGTACGCAAAAATGGATATAGCATCAGCGACCTTGCCAAGAATCTCCAGGTAAACAGGAGGTCGATTTATAATTGGTTTAATCAGCCCCATTTAAAGAAAGATATCATATTTCATATTGGATGTCTGTTAAGGCATGATTTCTCTGAAGATTTACCGGCGATGTTCTCGCCTGACGATTTCAAATCCTTTCATAAAGTTCCGCCAAAACACAACAGCAACGTTGCAGACTACAACGAGGAAAATGAGCACTATAAAAACAAGTATGTAACCTTGCTGGAACAGTACAACAACTTGCTTGTCAACGCCATTTTGCCTGTACATGATTAAGCTTGGCTTTGCTTAACAAGGTAATTCATTGTTTTTTTAAATTTCACATTCACTGCACATATTGGGTACAAAATCCAATTATGGTGCTCATAAAGGAAGGATTGGTTTAATTTTGAACTGTTACCAGTTTGCGTGGTAATCTTAATTTCTTACTCATGCCGCTGCCAGTCACAATGTTACACCGGGGCTATTTTCGTTTAACTTGCTTAATCATCAGTGCAGTTATCTCGTGTATGATTGCCATAAATGTCCCGCTCGAAAACGATGAGCTCAGGGCTCTTCTAAATGTTTATTTGCCCGTTTTTGTAGGTTTCGCTACCTTATTATTTTATAGCCTCGTTTCGCTTTTCAGTAAGGAAAGTAATATAAAGCTGTTGATTTTAGTTTTCTGCGTTTGTGTTAACATTTTAACAGGCTTAATTTTAAAGCTAAATTTCAATAGTTTTCATAGCGGATTACAGATGGAAATTCCAATTAGTGGCGTACCAAGCATTTCATCACTTAACAATAAATTAGCCGTACAAAATTTGGATGGCTTTCCTGCTGATAACAGGGCTGTGTTCTCATATACCTATTGCCCGGGCCTGACGGCTAAAAGCGTAAGCCTCAAGAATGCCATTATTAACCACGATATAAGCACCATTCGGATAAAAAATCCAAATAAGAATAGTGTTATTATAAGCAAAGCCCTTTTTTCGAGTAAAAACATGTGGCGTGTTACAGTTACTAACACGCAAAAAAAAATAGAATCATTCCCCATCACCATTCCGGCAGGCGGTTCGGTAGACCTCCAAATACAATTCACTGCAAAAGCTTTAAATAAAAGAGTTGAATCGTTTTGGTGGAAAGCCATACTTCATTTTCAACATTCAGCTATATCTTTTGGCCATAAGCTTAATTACCAGCCGCCCTATGGCAGCACATGTTCAAACATTAACGGAAAGTTGTTGCTGCAAACCGGTAATGGGCATAGCCAAATGAGGCCAATTTATTTAAATGGTATTTGGGAATACTGCTATGAAAACGATTGGGAGCCCGGTTTACAGATGATATTAAAATCATTGAACTTTAAAACTAAAGTGGGCTTTACTTATTTTGACAATGGTTTAAATGGTGAAAAAACAACTGACGGTTCGGATGAGATAGCGGCTGATTATTTTGAAGCCGCAAACACTAACCTGCCTGTAAAAATCAGAAAAATAGCATCGTACCATGGATGCTGCACCATTGAAGATGCTGACACTTTAGGTATTTATGACCTCGGCGAACAACTTACCAGGCATTTGCAATACTCAAATAAGCATAGCGGCCAAATGCTGCTGCCGGCCGCTTTAGCGTTACCCGGCTCTAAACACCTTGATAAGCTTTCGGGGCCGTTTGCCATAAAAATAGGATTAAACTATACTGACAGGGCGCGGAATCATAATAAAAAAATTGGGATTAGGGTATGGAAGGCAATTGATGCGGGAGGCAAGGTAATAAGCAATGCATACATATTGGGCAGTGACTACCTTGGCAAAAAGGGAACAAATTACGATTACCAGGATAACGTATATTACATGGAGAATATTAAACCCTATGCTAAAAGCACGCTTCCATTGGTGGCAAAAAAGTAAGTTGCCAGCCCCTGTGTAAACATTGCACATAATATGCACAAGAAGTGTAATTTATAAAACCAGTTTACAATTCTTGGTATTTTTAACTGCTGGCCGTGAAGCCAACAATTTTATTCTATCAAGATGATGAAAAAACGTGTTACTTATAAATTGCTTTTTTGCCTTATTATGGCTTCGGCCCTCCTACAGGCATGTAAAAAGAACATCGAACCCATAACGATTGATGAAGATGACCGCAAATTAATGGTTGCACCCGCTACCATTTATAACGCACAACCCGAAGATTTCAACATGCTAAGCTGGGGTAGTACTAAAAGCCAGCCAACCCCTACACATGAAGTTAATGGCGAGGTAGTGAGTAATAAGTTGTATGTGTTTGGCGGGCACGACTATTTAAAACGCCCAACTTACTGGAGCCAGACTAAACGCTCATACGTTTATAACCCTGCCTACAACACATGGGCTGCAATAACAGATCTCCCGCATTTGCCAAGCGGCAGCAATTTTGGCGGCGTAACAAACGAAGGGCTAACTAACGACGGCACATTTATATACTTGGCGGGCGGTTATGTATGCAACGCCAACGGCACAGGCCAGGTATTTGGCACAAAGCAAGTTTGGAAATATAACACCATCACCAACGCTTATGAGCAATTGCCCAATTTACCCCGCGCACTGGCTGTAGCACAGCTAAAATACTTAAACGGTAAACTTCATTTTATGGGTGGCGCAGACCTTTCAAGAAATGATGTTGCCAGCCATTACGTATTAGACCTAAGCAACTTGTTGGCGGGATGGAAAACCGCCGCTCCTTTATTAAATGCGGTTAATCAAGCCGGCTGCACAGTTTACGATGGCAAAATTTATATAGTAGGAGGCGCCCGTGGGCATGATGCCGCCGGGAAGGCGCAAAAAACACTACAGGTATATGATGATGCCACAAACAAATGGAAACTTTTAGCGGAAATACCAACCGCAAGAGACCATATTGCATCCTCGGTTACCGTAGTGGGGAACCGCATACTTGTGCTGGGTGGAGAAACATCTTATAACGTTACCTCTAAATTGGTTTCGGCATATACGCTGGCAATCAACACCTGGGCCGAACTTACTCCAATGCCGGCAGCACGTTCCGGCGGCTTTGCTGCGGCAATTAACAATACTATTTATTACTCAGGTGGAAATTTCTCTGTAAACAATTATAAAGGAGTTCCCTTACTTTCTGCAACGTCAACCGTGCTGGTGTCTGTGGATGATGCCTACACCCGGGACGGTAACTACTCGGCAATGCACTATGGACTTGATACCAGTCTCCTGGTTAAAGGCTCTGCTGTAAGCGGTTACACCAGGTCAACCTATTTAAAATTCTCACTGAACGGAACCAAATATATATCATCGGCTAAACTGCGCCTGTTTGCTTACAATGCCGACAATAATAACACTATCGACCTTTCTTGCTTTGGCATTCCGGACAGTGGCTGGAGCGAAACCGGCATCACCTATAACACGGCGCCTGCTGCCCAAGCAACGGCATTGGGTGTAGCTAAGGCAAACAGCCAGCCAAAGTATATTGAATTTGATGTAACAAATTACGTTATAGGTTTGCTTTCCTCTAATTCTGCAACAATTAGCCTGATGATTAAAGATGCATCTGTAAAAAACAGTACCGTTGTAATTAATAGCAAACAGGCTTTCGCCAATTTTCCCCAATTGATTTTAACAGCAAATTAATTTCCCCGATTAATAGCAATTAATTAACCTTTGGCGCGCTTCCCTTGCCGTATGTTTTTAAATACCACACTTTAATATACATATGCAGAACGATTTGGCCTGCCGCTCGTCATTAGGCATCAAATACTTTAAAATTGCAAAAAATAACGAATTACCCAAACGTCGCGGTACTGGTAAATAAGGCAATCCCTTATCTATTGTGTTTAAGCCGGTTGTAAACACCCTCCCCTGATTAATTAAGCAAAACGTAAATCTTCCGTTTCTTTAACGTCTGGCTTTAATTTCTTTATGAAAAAGTTTATCTTCTTATTGCTTTTAACTTCACAGGTTTTCTGTGCCTTTAGCAAGTTTATTAATCATCCGGTTCAAGACCCCTGCAGCCCGGTTAGTACCCTACCATGCAACGCCCTAAAAGTAAGCCTCCCCTATAGTTTATCTTTTGGTGCACCGGTAAGCGGCACCCTTACCGACCGCAACGGCCAAGGTACTGGATTTACCACGGTAAATACTTATACAGGCACTAGGCTTGCGGCTGATGGTTCGCCGCCGGTTTTGCAAGTTCCCGGTTACGAGCCTTCAAAAATTACTATAAGCGGCGGACGCCTACAGTTAATAGCAAACAAAGGCATCGACTTTCAAACCAATAATAACCAGTTAAATGTTTTGGGGGTAAAGGCGCATGCAGCCGCTAAGCTACAGTTAGAACTTCAAGTAATTAATCCTTATAACAACACGCAATCGCAACAAGGCGGGCTATGGTATGGTTTAAACGATAAAACCTATATCAAATTAGGCATAACAGGCAATAAAGTGGAATTGCGTAAGGAAGTGAACGATGTAAGCAGTACCATTTCTGGAACAGCTAATCTGGATCAGAGGATAACAGCGGTTATTGCCGGTTTAAGCACAAAAACCGTAACCCTGCGGCTGGTTATAGATTCGGCTGCTCAAACGGTGGAAGGCTTTTACTCTACAGATGGCGTAAATTTTAGCAGTGCGGGCGCTACGGGTTACCCAAATTCATTTTTAAACATCCAAGGCTCGGGGCTTGCCGCCGGCGATATATATGCAGGAGTTTTTGCCACTTACCGAAACGGTAGCAGCCCTGTAACCTACACATTTGACGATTTTAGCATAGTTTCAATTACTCCCCCGGTGTTTAACGATGTGCGCCGTTAAGCACTTTATCATGCGCAGCACTAAAGGTAAGCCTTCCTTTCAGTTTGCCGTTCAATACCGCTGTTTCCGGCACAATTGCCGATAGAAACGGGCAAGGCACCGGCTTTACCACAGTAAATAATTATACGGGGGTACGTCTCAGTGCCGACGGGCGGCCATCCATAATACAAGTGCCAGGATATGAACCCTCAAAAATAACTTTATCATCGGGCCGGCTACAATTAGTTGCCAATAAAGGCATCGATTATCAGAGCAACAATAACCAGCTTAACGTTTTGGGTGTACAGGTACAACCATTTGGAAAAGTGCAGTTAGACCTGAAAGTTATAAACCCTTACAATGGAACTCAATCTCAACAGGGCGGTTTGTGGTACGGTTTAAGCGATAAAACCTATCTTAAATTGGGGATTAGCGGCAATAAAATAGAACTGCGTAAAGAAGTAAACGATATTACCAGTACTATATCCGGTGCTAGCAACCCGGATCAACGGATAACTGCAGCAATTGCAAACTTAAGTACAAAGACAGTGCATTTGCGGCTGATTATCGACTCGGCTGCACAAACCGCCGAGGGCTTTTACTCTACCGACGGCGTAAACTATACCAGCACCGGAAATTCGGGTTACGCCAGCCGCTATGTAAATATTCAGAATACCGGCATGATATCAGGCACCCTGTATGCGGGTGTATTTGCCACCTACCGCAACGGAACGAGCGCTGTTACTTATACTTATGATGATTTCAGTATTTTGGCAGTGTCGCAAAACGTAACGCAACCACCGGCAGAAAACACCTTAGCTTTTTCTAAAGATACTTTAAATTTCACTGTATTGAAAGGTGCCGCAATTATTCCGCAAGCAGTTAAACTAATATCAACACCCGCTACGGCTGTATTTACATTAACCAAAAGTGCTGCCGATTGGCTTACCCTGCCAACAAATCACGCCGATAGCTTAAAACTTAGCGCACAAAACGTCAATTCGGATATGGCCGCCGGCAATTACCAGGCGCTTGTAACTTATGCATCTGATGGGTACAAACCGGCTACCCTGCTGGTTACGCTTGATGTTGTAGAAAATATAGTGCCCAAAACAATTAACATCAATTTCCAAAACGCGCAAACTGTTCCCCCGGCGGGCTACTTTATCGACTATGGCCAGCCCTTTGCTGATCGTAATGGATTGTATCAGGGTGCCTTGCTCCGTTACGGTTGGAGGAAGAAATCTGACGGTACACCGCTAAACCTGGCAGGCAACGGCCGGCTGCGCACCCTTCCTGAAGATATTTTGCTGGCGACTGTTTTCCATATGCAAGCTAATAACGTGCCGGGTACCTTCCAGGGTGTAAAGACAGAAGGCTATTGGGAATTAAAAGTACCCAACGGTACATACGATGCTACTGTATCAGTTGGCGATGGCAACATTTCTACAGCGCCCGAAATTCACTATGTTAATATAGAGGGCGTAAATGCAATTAGTAATTTTAAACCTATTGGAAAGCAAGGTGATATTGGAAGGTTTAAATCTAACACCATTAGAGTTAACGTATCCGATGAGCATCTGACTATAAATGCCAATGGCGGTACAAATACAAAGCTCAATTTTGCAAACATAATACCAGTTAGTACCGCACCGTATCTTTATTGGACAGCCGACAACAAAAACTTAACGCTACATAAAGGCGCCAATGAAAACACCTCGTTTACCGTCGTGCTTAGCAGCTCCAATAATCAGGCAAGAACTTATCAAGTCAGAATAACATTTCCGCCAGGCAGCCCGGCATGGCTTAGTAGTGCCTCAACCGTAACAGGCATTCAGCCGAAGATTATTTTTAATTACGCTTTGGCAAAGACCCTCAATGTTGGCATATATTACGCCACTATACAGGCAACTTCACCTGCGTTTACCGGCGCAGAAGTCGCTGTGCAACTAAATATTGTTGATGATACACGGCCGTTTGTTATTGCCACCACTCCCGCAAACGGCGCTAAGGATGTTAGCTTAAACACCGTAAGTATTGCAGCTAACAGTTTACATGTTCCCGCTGTACCCGGCTATCAGGGCGGAGTAGATAATCAAACCATTACCAATCCCACCGTTAAACTATTAAAACAATTAGATACATCCTTTATCCAGATTCAAGGCACGGTACAGGGCACGGGCGGTGGCGATGCGATAAGCTTTTCACCAACCAAAAGCTTAGAGCCGTACACCCAATACATGTTTGTAATTACTTCGGGCGTTAAATCTTACTCTGGCGCAACCTTTGCACCTTACGAAATGAAATTCACTACGGGGCCGGCAGTTATCGATTCCAGTACATTCTTAAATGCCCAATTCAAAAAAACACCCGTGCCCGGCACACAAAACATCAAGTATTCTTCACTCGCCTTCGGGCCCGACGGCAAATTTTATGCATTAAGATTTGACGGGGTTATAGAGCGTTTTACCGTAAACCATACCGTTGGCACCCTATCCGGAAAGCAAACCATACCAACCCTTGTAAACAAATACGGCGAGCGCACAGCCATAGGGCTGGCCTTCGATCCCCAATCCACCGCAACCAATTTAATATTATGGATATCCCATTCTTCCGGCGGGCTAACCGCTGCACCTGCTTTTGACGGTAATATTTCCCGTTTGCAAGGAGACAGCCTGCAAAATGAGCAACTGATGGTTACCAAGCTTCCACGGTCTACCAGGGACCATATGGTAAACAGCTTAAACTTTGGGCCCGATGGCGCGCTATATATGCCAAGGCAGTAATACTTCTGCAGGCGATTATGATGCAGACTGGCAGAGGGATGAAACACTACTGTCGGGCACCGTTTTACGTTTAGATGTAAACAAATTAAACGGCTTTGTTTTGCCTTTAAATGTACAAACAACCGCAAATCAAAGTTTGATCAATGCCGCACCGGCCGTCTCCGCTAAAATGAGCGATGGAACTTATAACCCTTACGGCACTGCGTCGCCCTTAACTATTTACGCTTCGGGTGTGCGCAATGCGTACGATTTGGTTTGGCACAGCAACGGGCAACTGTATATCCCAACAAATGGATCGGGTGGTGGCGGCAATTCGCCCGCGTCTGTAATGGGTACCAGGCGGCCCAACGGCACCTTTTATAATGGCCCTGCAATAAAAAGCACTAAGGGCGTTAAAGTGCAGGACGACTGGCTCTTCAGAGTAAACCCCGATAACCCGGTGGGGTACTTTGGGCGCCCTAACCCACTGCGTGGCGAATACGTAATTAACCGCGGGTTTGCCGATAACCCGCTTTATTCTCCAGCTGTTGTTGCAGATTCTAACTACAGGGTTGCTTATGATTTTGGCTTAAACCATTCGCCTAATGGCGTGCTGGAATATAAAAGCAATAACTTCAATGGTGCTTTAAAGGGCAAGTTATTAGTTTGCCGTTTCAGCGGCGGAGGAGATATTGTTGTAATGGAGCCCGGGTCGGTTACCAATACAACCTATGAAAACAATGACGATCACATATATGATATAATTAAGGTAACCACCGGATCGAGCAATAGCGGCTTAGTTGGTATGTCGGGCTTTACAAACCCATTGGATATTGTGGAGGATATAACTAACGGTAACTTGTATGTTGCCGAATTTAACTGGAATGACAACCCTAACCTCACAGCGCAAATAACACTTTTGCAAGCACAATCACAACCGTCTCCCCCGATTGCAAAGTTGGCTGTAACGGCAAATTTAGACGCATCTGTAAGCGCATACGACAGTAAAAATTACTGGGTTACAATAGCTAACCAGGGCGAGGGCCCTTTAAATGTAAAGCGCATCAATTTAACTGGTGCAGGCGCAACGAAATTTAAAATTGCCGGATTACAGTTACCCACTGCAAAACAACCACTTGTTGTGAGGGAAAATAGTTCAATATCTTTCAAAGTAAACTCAACTACTGCCTTTGATAAATCAATAATTGCCAAACTTAGCGTAGTAACCCTGGAAGATACCGTAAAAGATGTGCAGATTGACAATATAGGTGCTGCAGACAGTGGGCAAGCTACTGTTACAATAACTCCGCCGGCAAATAATAATACTAAAACAACCCCCGTTTTAACAGTATACCCCAACCCAAATCATGGCGAACCGGTATCCGTATCTATAAAAAATTTAAAACCGCTCGAAAGCGTTAATATCTATTTATATAACAGAAACGGACGGCAACTCAAAATATTAAAGGCAAACGCAGACAACGCCGGCACTTGCAACACAAGATTTATGCTCGAAGGAAGCGAAGCTGTAGGCTTTTATCTGGTTAGAGCAGAGTACCCAGGGGGGGCAAGGTAGCGAAAGTGATTGTACTAAAATAATAGGAATGGTGTTGTAACAAAAATCAGGAAATGTTTTTTTATTTTCAGGCAACAATAAATATAACAAAACGTATAAAATGGAATTCCCCATAACCATTAGCATGAGCCGCGAACCACAAGAAATTCAAAACGCTATATTAAAACTCGAGAGAAATTTAAAGAATTGCGCACCCTACGATTGTTTTGGAAATGATAACAGGAGGCATATAATTATTATGCTGGACGTTATCAAAAACAGGCGGCTTAAAGTATGGATCAACTCTACATATTTAACAACTTCGGAGATGTTTCATGAGCAGCCCGATAATCCCTTATGGCAGTGCGCAATTGATGCAAAAGATTGGCTCAATGGTAAATTTGCCATAGAGGAATTGTTATTTGGAGAGGTACAGCTTTCGTCTCATAAACTATTTGAAGGCATTAATTTTAACCGATAATTGCAAAATACTTCCTACCAAAAATTAATAAGGATTGTTCTTTTTCAGTTATGCGCTAAAGTGAATACCGGTGGTTTGAAGAAGCGATGATAGATAGGGTGAAATATTTAAAGAATACTGTATCTATTAAATCACAGAAGCTTTCTTAGCAATAGCCCATTCAAAAGTACTGATTAAATTTAGTTATTATAGTCATAATCTGTAAGTACCTCTTTATACTGCTCCAGGATATATTCAGGTACATTTCCCCTTTTCTTTAATCCGCTCAAGAACCTGGTAGCGTCCGCAAAGCAGCCTTGCTCAAATTGCAGCTCGTTCTTTTTGCCATGCCTTAAAGTAAGGCTAATATCTTTGCTAAAAATGATAAGCGCGAAGGCTTTGAGCGCTACTGTGAGTCTTTTCATTTCATTAAATATGTGAATTGTTATACGTTTTTGTTCCAATTTTGTTGCCATACAAAACATATATTATTAAGAGAATCCCCAATTACCGGCCAGTAACCTATAAAATGTAAAATGCATTGTTCAACACGGCTTCTAACTATAAAACTAACGATAGAAAATAACCGAAGCCCAAAGAACTCCGTGGATAAAATATGTGTATAGGTTACATCTTAGCTTTAGTGGTTATTTTTTCACAGGTATTTAATATTTTTACTAAAACGAAACTCTGCGAACAAAATAGTTTATATGGAAAAACACCACGGCAAGATAATAGAATATACGCTAAGGAAAAATGATTATAATATCAGCGACCTTGCTAAATCTATGAAGGTAAACAGGCGAACACTTTACAACTGGTTTACCCACGAAAAAATAAAAAAGGAAATTGTATTTCAGATAGGGTGTATTATACGGCATGATTTTTCACAGCAGTTTCCTGAAATGTTTTCAAGCGAAGATTTCACTATCATTAATATGCCTAAAAAAAGGCGAATAGCAAGCGATGAGGGAAATTTTTGGAAAAACAAATACTTGTCTCTCTTAGTTGAATATAATAAAATTGCCGAACGGCATTTGAGAATTGTATGATAAACTGTCCTCCTAATGTTCTATTTTTAATACTATATCATCAAGCTGGATAAACGATCAAAACAACTGTTAAAATTAAGTTAATATTATGGCATGGCGTTTTTATTAGACGCATAAGAACTTTTTCGACTTAAATACTATGTAAAGTATTAATCTTTTATGAAATTAATTACAAATTAGTTAAATGGTGCGAAATTTGTTTATTATTCGCGCAAACAATAAGTATATGGAAAAACACTACGGTCAAATTGTTGAATACCTCGTTAGAAAAAATGGATACAGTATAACCGACCTGGCAACAGAGTTGGATGTAAACAGGCGCTCTATTTATAATTATTTTCAGAACGCGTATCTTAAAAGCGACATCATCTTTAAAATAGGCCGTGTTATAAGGCATGATTTTTCGAAAGAGCTCCCGGAGTTTTTTACCCCAGAAGATTTTGCGCCTGTTTATAAGCATGGCGACTTTAAAGTAGTTTCATCTCAAGCGGAGAGCGACGTTACAGCTGAAGAACTTTGGAAAGATAAATACCTGAATCTTTTGGAAAGCTATAATGAAGCTTTATTGAAAAGGCTTAGCTTACAGGAAGAAAGGCAAAGCGTAGATAAAGCTATTGCAAACTAATCCCCCCCTTATAAAAAGTACAATATCTTCCGCAATTATTTCCCTTGTAATTGCTTTCCAATAATTTATAATTGGTATTATAATATTATAAATAAATCAGGCAAGTTTTTATCTTCGCTGAATTATTTCACAATGAATGAACGAGTTAATAAATAATTTACGGTTACAAACCGCACAATTTAATAATTTTTTGATTGAAAATTATTTATCAGGGGTAAAAAACATAGAAGATTACCCACAACCTTACGAGTATTTATTTGATTCGTTTAAAACTCAAAGTGAAAATGTTTCTTTCTTAGGACTTACGTTTGCAAATATTGATGATATTGAAAATATTGACCTTATTCCGTTAAAAGAGGCAATTAATCAAGCAGCAGGCATAAGCTATTTAATTGAAAAGGCTGCAAACATAGACGAACTTGCTTTAAATATTAATGGCATAAACACGTATAACTTAAGTAATACCGTCAACAACATTATCGCTTACGGCAAAGAGTTTAATCATGATCAAACGCAAACAGACGCCGAGATTGAGGAACTAAAGCAGGATAATACATTATACTTTGCAGACAATGGCACTTATAAATATAGCGCTTATCACTTATCTACAGAAGAATCGCTAACTTTTTTAAGTAATAATTCGGCTACGGCGCAGGTTAGAACAGCGTTTAAAAGTGCTACGAAAACGTTCCGGTACTTCTCGGCCATCATCTCCAGGCCCCAGAACCTAACCACAAACTACACCGGTGATAAAGCTTTTATAAGCAGCCTGTTGAATACACTTACCGTACTTTTGGTAGCCATTAGTTACATCGAGCCTTTTTTTCAAAAGCCTTCAAAAGTTGTACAACTTTTTGAACAACATATTGAGGAGATATCGGCTATACAATCATCCCTATTCGCGACTTTGCGCGGTTAAGCGCTGTGTTATTCAGCACCTATTGGTTTTAATCTCATTTCTACCCGCCGGTTTTTTTTGCGGCCGTTATTGCTTCTGTTGTCTGCTATAGGAATAGTGCTGCCAAATGCAGTGGTTACTATCCGCTCTTCAGAAACCCCTTTTTGCACTAAATAGTCTTTAATAGCCGCCGCTCTCTTCTCAGACATTTTCCAATTGCCAACGTAACTGCCAATGGCATCGGCATGGCCCCGTAAGGATATTGCATATTTGTTATCGGTGAGAAATTGAGCAAGTTCATTTAACTGTATAGAATAAGCAGGCGAAATATTAGCCTTGCAAAAATCAAACTCCACATTTTTAGTGAGGTCCGCTTTGGTCGGTTTAGCCTTTTTAAAAGTTTTAGGGTTCTCAGCATTGGGTGTTACCACGTGCCCTTCAGCCGAATGAAAATGCAGGAACAATACAACTGCACAAATAAATAAAAATTTATTTTTCATGATTTAATGGTTTACGGTAAACCCTCACAAAAAGAGCCAGAAACGCCGCAAAAAATCATTTGTATACCGCAATGTATAATGTTACAATTGATGTAAAAAAACAACCTCTTGTCGCCTCATAAATAATTATGGTACAGGAATTTACACAACTTTTGGCACAAGATTGAAAACTACTACAATCATGCCGGCAAATAGTGTAATTGCATCACAATAAGATCACTTACCATGAAAAAATCTATCTACATGCTTTTGCTGGTTGGCTGCGTTGCCGGGTCCTGCAAAAAGGACGAACCTATTACTCTAAACAACTTAAATAATACCGATGAGCTGGCTGTAAAGAAAGTGGCTGTGGAATCTATAGGCGCTCTTTACACTGTACGCACCATTGCAGGAATCTTCGAATCCACGCCGACGGAACCGCGCCTGCTTAATGGCCCGGGGCCAAAAGCTAAATTTTGGAAACCACACGGTATTACGGTTGACGGCGATGGAAGTATCTATGTAGCCGACTTTTTCAATAATGCTATTCGAAAAATAACCATACAAAATAACGTTTATACCGTGCCCCTATCCTATAATACGCAAACCGGCGGCGGCCTATTACCCGAAGCGGTAGGAATTTCTCCCGGTGGCACGCTCTACATTGTTTCAACGGGGTACGGCATACGTATATACAATAAAGAGAGGGGTATAGACATATATAATAGAATTGCAAACAGTGACTCGAACCTGGACATTGAAAAAGACAGTAAGGGAGTAATGTGGTTTGTAAGCGATGTAAGCCTCGGCAAAATTACCGGGACAACTATCCAACGAAACGTTGTTAACTTTTCTTCGCTGCTTGCACCTTACGAATACCTGCGCGGAATAGCTAACGGACCAAACGGGTTAAAATATGTAAGCACTGCTACCCAATTGTTTAAAGTGACAAAGGAAGGCAAGGTAACAAGGATCTTTCAAAATGAAAAATTCACTTTCATTAGTGGAATAGCAGTAACCAAAGACGGTAACACCATTTACCTTGCAGATGGCAACGCCGTTAAGAAAATTAGCGCAAACACTATTTCAACCATCTGTGGCCCACTTTCATCTGCAGATGGAAGAGATGGCGTTGGCGCAGCAGCAGACGTTGTAGCCGCAAATATTGCGTTGTCTAATAGCGAAACTGCTCTATTTGTAAGTGACACGCGCAATACAATTAGAAAAGTAATGCTGCAGTAACGTATTGCTTTGTCGAAAATCAAAATAAAACTGCCGATAATTTATATTACCGGCAGTTTTTATTTCAAATAACATTAGCAATTCAGGCGGCCAAACAGTCATTTATAGTCTTTAATAATGTTTTAATATTAAAAGGCTTGCTTAAAAAGGCATCAAACCCAAAGTTACCAAACGACATTGCAAAATCCTGATAGGCGGTTAACAACACCACGGGAATATGCGATGTGGTTTTATGGCTTTTTATTACGGTACAAATTTTGCCGCCGTTCATCCCCCACAGCAAATAATCTGTAAGTATCAAATCGGGATGATGTTCTTCTACAAGCTGCAAAATATCATCAGAGCGTTCCAGCCCAACTACCTCAAAATGATGGTCTTCAAGTATCGTTTTTACTACTTCCAATATTTCCTTGTCGTCATCTATAACCAATATTTTCTTTAACACCTTTTTCATAAACGTTTCTTATTCACAAACTTTATTTTTTTAATGGTAAATGGCGATCTGACGCCGATGATGCTATCTCGTAAGATCAGCTTACTTAATTACTTTTATTATTGGTAAATATCTCTTCTGTTACCTAAGTAATAACTTCCTTACTGTAGTATGTCCATCAGAAAAATATAACGTACCCTCATCTTTTGATAACGCCAGCTTGAATGCGTAAATATCGGCTTTGGCGCCAACGCCGTCGCGGCCCTTTAATTCTTTATGCGGTCCTACTAAATAGGTAATTTTGCCATCGGTAATAGCTTTTATGGCACCTTGCTCGGCTATATAAAGTGTTTGGCTGTCTTTAGTAGCTACAATATCCGAGATCTGGTAAAATCGGTGGTTGCGGTATAATTCCTGGTAAACACCTGATGGGGTAAGCTTATATATCTTCTCAGAGTGGATAATAATATATTTCACTGCGTTGTATCCGCAAAACAGGCTTGTTACATCAGGTATGGTTGAAAAAGCAGGCTGCGGAAGATAGATTGCGTCTTTGCCGTAGCTGCCCTCCGCATCCGGTAAAAATTTTTCAATGATTGCCTGTTGATAATCATTTCCGTTGGTAAATGTGTTTTTTATCCCCCCTATAAATAAATAATTGTTATAAGGGTCTTTTTCCAATTCGTAATAAGTGTAATCTGCTCTATGCCTTATTGGGGTTAATGATGTGCTACTTCCCTGCTTTACTATCCAAAACTTGCTGTGCAAATTTTGATATTCATATGGGGCAGCTAACACATTTATAGTACCGTCTTTTTGTACCCTTACAATACTGGGCTGAAAAAGAGACTCTCCTGAACTACTTTTAGGGATTTTAATTGTAGAAACAATATTGGGCATGGTTATTTTCCGTATGCGGTGATTATATGTATCTGCCACATAAAGGGCCCCGTCGTCTGCCAAGTCAATTCCCGACACGCCCAACAACCTCGATTGGTCTGCAACCCCATCGGCATACCCCTCAATGTTATATTTACCAGCTATGGTTATAACCGTTAAAGGCAAATGGCCATCGGGTGCTGCCAAAGCCATGGTATTGGCCGATCGAAGCTCTTCCCCGCTTAACTTATTAGACGGTTCTTGCACGTCTTTCTTGCAGGAAGCAAGAACTATCAGCGCAGTAAAAAGTAATGATTTGTAAATTTTCAACCTCATAATATTAACAATTAGTAGTTTGAATTGGATTAGCCCTGTTTAATTAGCTGTAAAAATAGATGGTGAAGAAACAACTCAGGTACCCAATTTTAGCGCAATTGGTATACATTCCCGTCAATTTATCGAGCCGTAAACGCCTACGTGTAAGTGAACCCGTTACCTTAAAAATGTGCTCTCCCATAAATTATTAACGTCCCGCCCTGCGGTTCTTTTTTAAAAACGAACTTTGAGGTCCCAGGCGCATTAACCCCGTACAGCTAATTAGTTCTCATTTTGGGGCAAAAAAACGTGGTAAGTTGTTTCAAATAATAATTATTCTTTTGAATAATAAATAAGCGAAGGATTATAGCAGTTTATTAAACAACGCATTGTACTATGACAAAACTTTTTGTGGGCGGTTTTCCCTTAGAAATTACAGAAATGAGTTTGGTAATGCTATTGAGCTACCACGGCGAGGTTTCGACGATAAAGATAGTGCGTAATAAGCTGACAAGGGTTTGCGAGGTTATGGTTTTGTTGAAACTCTAAGCGCCGACGATGCAACAAAGATGGCAAACGAGTTAGATGGTACTACGTTTGAAGGGCGGGAACTTACTGTGCGGCTTGTTCCTGAAACGAAAGTGACAACAAACACAAGGAATTTTGGACAGGCAGGAATATCTGCCAAAGCAGCAAACATTGTTAGCACGCCACAAAATACAAGGACAAAAAGGCCACGGATAACTTTGAGGAATGCATGAGCGCGTTCTTATATTGCCAATAGTTAATCAAAACTAAACTGAAGATATAGCGTTTCAACTTTAAATAACAAAGCGTTAAAAATCTGCAAAGCCGTAATTATTCATGCGGGTAAATACATCTATGGAAAACATACATTATAACGAAGTATTGATACATGCAGCCCGAAAAGGCGAAGTGGCAGTAATGCAAGAGCTTTTGGAAAAGAATGTGGATTTAAACTGCAAGGACGAAAAAGGTTACACCCCTCTGATTATTGCCTGTTATAATAACCAGGCGGAGGCAGTCAAATTTCTACTTGATAATGGAGCAGATATAAAATGGCGCCGACAACGGCGGCAATACCGCACTAATGGGCGTTTGTTTTAAGGGCTACACAGACATAGCCCGTTTGTTGATAAAAAACGGCGCCGATTTAAACCAGGTGCATGGCAACGGCGGTACGGCGTTGATGTTTGCGGCAATGTTTGGGAGGAACGATATTATCCGGTTGCTATTGGAAGCAGGTGCCAACAAAACACTGACCGATGTACGCGGGCAAACCGTTTACGATATTGCACGCCAGCAAGGAAACCATGCCGCGGTAAAAATACTTGATGAGGTTTATTTATAATTTATTCTACTGAATCTTAGCACAAAGTATTGCAATTATATTGTGGTGACCGGCTCAAAAGCTGCCCTGCAACTTTGAAGTACTATTTGCCAGAAACGTATCCGGCAAATAGTACTAAATATTCAGTTGCTGCCAGCGTTAAGCCGGTATTTTCCGAGCCCTTTCCCGTTCCCAAAAACGGTGTTGTTTTATGGCTGTTATAAATTGCTGAGCCAGAGACTCGGCATTATCGCCAATCAGCACACCTTCATCAGCTTCAGCCTTTTTACTGAAGTAGGTTGCTTCAATCACTTGCACTGCCGAACTATCTGCCGCAATGGGTTTGCAATGCTTAAAGGCTTCGTTCAAAAAGTGTACAGCATCGGCGTCTGCCTCCAGTGTGGCAACACTGTTTGCTCCTCCGGGTACGTATACCGCATCAAATAATACCGAAGCAGTGGTAAGCGTGGTATCATCTACCTGTATCTGCTCATCGTTAAGCGAAGTGATAAATCCCAGGTGCATAGATACTACTTCTACTGCACCGCCTTCTGCCTCAATGGCTTCCTTCATGGCATACAGCGCTTTTTCGTCTACCCCATCGGCAGCCAAGAAAGCAACTTTACGGGATTGTATTGAATCTTTAGATGTGTTTGCCATACTTAACGCCGGCGATATTTTAAGCGTGCCCTCAACGTTCACCGGCTGGTAGTCTGCCGGGTCGGCATCGGCCGGTATGTTTTTGTTCACAGGTTCTTCGGGCGGGTGCGGCACATGCAGCCCAAGTGCAACGGCCACCTGCGCGGCCAGCCCCTTATCTACCAGCGATAGTATTCCCAGCACGCGTTGCCTTACAGCTATTGTTTTTACTTTTCCTAATTCAAAACACAGCGCCTGTACCAGGTGGTTTTTCTCGGGGTCCGACTGGCTGTTGAAGAACAGCTGCGCCTGGCTAAAGTGGTCGAAGAAACTCTTACTGCGGGTACGTATCTTATACCCTTCCACACGTTCGGGATAAGCGGTATAGCCGCCTTGCGCCGCAATAACCTGTTCTGGATAATTATTCCCTAATGAGTTGGGGCTGTAGCTGGTTTTACCGCTATCTATATTTTGGCGTGAAAAACCATCGCGTTGATTATTATAAACAGGCACTACCGGCTTATTAATTGGCAGTTGCTGGAAGTTTGGCCCGCCGAGGCGCAATAATTGCGTATCAGTATATGAGAATAGCCTGCCTTGTAAAAGCGGATCGTTAGTAAAATCTATACCCGGTACTATATGCCCCAAGTGAAAGGCTATCTGTTCTGTTTCGGCAAAAAAATTATCCGGGTTGCGGTTAAGCGTTAATTTGCCAATACGCTGCACCGGCACCAACTCTTCAGGGATAATCTTGGTAGCATCCAATAGATCGAAATCAAATTTAAACTCATCTTCTTCCGGTACAATTTGTACTCCAAGTTCCCATTCGGGGAAATTGCCGCTTTCGATTGCATCCCATAGGTCGCGGCGATGAAAATCGGGGTCTTTGCCGGAAATATTTTGTGCCTCGTCCCAGGCCACCGAATGAACGCCCAGCAGGGGTTTCCAATGGAATTTTACAAAACAGGCCTTACCCTCCGCATTCACAAAACGGAAAGTATGCACGCCAAAACCTTCCATCATGCGGTAACTACGCGGCAGGGCGCGGTCACTCATCAGCCACATGATCATATGGGTAGATTCGGGAGTAAGCGAAATATAATCCCAAAAGGTGTCATGTGCCGATGCTGCCTGTGGAATTTCGTTATCCGGCTCGGGTTTTACAGCGTGTATAAGATCGGGAAACTTAATGGCATCCTGAATAAAAAATACCGGCATATTGTTGCCCACTAAGTCGAAGTTGCCCTCCTGCGTGTAAAAACGCACCGCAAAGCCTCGCACATCGCGCGCCAAGTCTGTAGAACCACGCGAACCGGCTACAGTAGAGAAACGCACAAAAACGGGTGTCTCTGCTTCTGTGTCGTTAAGAAACTGTGCTCTGGTAACATTAGCCATAGGCTTATAAACTTTAAATATACCATGCGCACCCGATCCTCGTGCGTGCACTACCCGCTCAGGTATGCGTTCGTGGTCAAAATGGGTTATCTTCTCCCGAAGGATAAAATCCTCCAGCAGAGAAGGCCCGCGCTCGCCTGCTTTAAGCGAGTTTTGGTCGTCGTTAACAAAAAGCCCGTTGTTTGTGGTCATTTGCTTGCCCTGGGCATCATCTGTATAGGGTTCAAGCTTTACACGTTTTATATTAGTAGGTTCCATAGCCGGTTTGTCGGCTTTCTTTTTTGCTGCCATGTTATGCTTCGTTTGCTGCCTGGTAATTAATATCGTTTTCTGCCACGCCGGTTAATAGTTCATCAGCGGTCTTTTCCTCGTTGAGTGTTTTGCCTAAAATGTTTTTCACATCTTCGAGCCCGAGTGTAGCCGCTAATTGCGCCAGCCCACCGTAGGTAGCAATCTCGTAATGCTCTACCTTTTGCGAGGCCAAAATTATACCTACATCACGGGTGGCGGTGCCTGGCTCTGTAGATTCTACTATCTCCTGCCCTCCCAGCGTAAGGCCTTCCATGGCATCGCATTTTTTTGCCAGGGGCTCTTCCCCAAGCAGCTCAAACACCTGTTCCAGCCGTGTTACGTGCCCTTTGGTTTCCTCCAAATGCGTGGTAATGGTTTGCTTCAGCACCTTTGATGATGCCGCTTCAATCATTTTTGGAAGCATCTTTACCAGGTGGTTCTCGGCCCAGTAAATGTCCTTAATGCCGTCTTTTAACAGTTCTAAAAGAGCCGGTTCCACCTCCGGCGATGTTTTGGTTGCAAACTTAAGTTCGCTGCTGGTTTCGTTTTTCATAGTATATGATGTTTTAAATGGGTGCTTATAATATCTGTGTCGGTGCACACCGTTTGATGAACAATACCGTCAATGCTCCGGTAAATACGTGCCGAGCGCTTTAGGTTTGTTTTTAATAAAGGCATGCATAAACAGTGTATCTACCAGCTTCCCGGCGGTTTCGCCTCCGAGTGGTTAGACACGCGCCGGCCAACCGTCTGTTAGATCGCATATTGCCCGTAACCCTCCGTTCGGCTGTTAATTTAATGCATGCTAATATGCGTTGCTCTACCATATTTACTTCCGGTTTCTAAATTTGGTGCATCAACCGGTTTTGATTCCGGTGAGCCTTTTTGCCTTAAAAAAATGGTTAACATTACTATAGATACTACGGATAAAAACTCGCTTTGCCAGTTTTGGAAAGTGTCAAACCAAAACCGCGGCTCCGTTAAATATGTGCCAATTGCCTGCGCAGGCTTACCTTTCATTGCTTGTTCGGCGTTAAAATCAAGGCAACTATCATAAAGGTGCATTCCCCAACTAAAGAAAAACAGTATAAAGAACACGATAGAAAGCGAGTGACTGTATAATTTAAGCCACCATCCACCCTTTTTTACCGGCCAGGGTGCATTTTTATTTGGCCAGGGTTCTCTATCCACCTCCTCCGGTTCGCCCAAGCTTTTAGATTCTGCCGAGCCCTGCTGCCGAAGCCCGATAGTAAGCACTACATATAAAGCCATTTGCAAAAATTCACTTTGAAAGTTTTCAAAAGTGGCCGATATAAAATGCCCTGTGTGCAGGTAGGCACCTAAAGACAACTCCGCAACATGCTCACCATTTAACTCTTCATTGTATTCTTTCCATTCCGTGAAAGCCTGCCCGCAAAGCGCCAGCACAAAAAGAATTATAAACACCAGGCTAAGCCCATTGCGATAAACGAAGCTTTGTTTTTTCATACAGGTTTTATCAAACCGATAATACAACCTTTAGCTGTTATTAATTGTTTTGTTTTTTTAATCCAAGATTAATTATTTATCCTACTAATAAATCATTGATAAGAAAAACGGTACTGGTCAAATACAAGCGAAGTAATAAATCACAAGTCTATAGTGTTTATTCAAAGGATAATTATTTAATTATAAATAAAACAAATTATCAAATGACACCTTATAAACTTATATAACCAAATTTGTAACATGAAAAAGTTCATTTTAATAGCAACGCTTGCTGTAGGCATGGCGGTTGTTGGCTGTAAAGGAAATGGTAGCACCAGTGCAGGGGGCGATGTTTCACCTTCCGATACTACCAAAGGTTTAAACGACGGGAATGGCGCGCCCGGATCTGGTTCCGGATCAGCAGGCGCGGGAACCAGGGGCGACACTACGCTGACCCCACAGGACACTGTTAATGGTGCGCCGGTACCAAATGGTTCCGACACTACAAAGCATTGAGCGGCTTAAAACCCGCTCAAAATGCACTAATCGATTTACGTATTTTATAACGAACTTACTCTTGCCAATTAATAAATTACATTGAAATTTGCGCAGCTTGCGTTCAGCGTAAAATTTGATGGTTATTTATTTCCGCAATCCCCGCATTAATGCCCCTGCAACAAGCCCACCAAAGGTATACCAAAGCACAGTCATTACTTTAGTTTTATCGGTCTTCGTTATAGGTGCATCACTAAGTCCCATGTTCTTAGTAAGCATTATAGCGCCAATTCCTGCAGCTAAGCCGGCAACAGCCCCAACAGTTATGAGGTTTTTCCGTTTAGCATTGCCTATTAGACCAAAATAAGCTGCATTACTAATAAGGTCTGAAGCAAGTGTTGCCCCGAACAAAGCATTTCCTGCCGGTGGTTTAATACTTATACTTTTAAGGCCTTTAGATAACGCTTCTTCCCCAACAAGGTCAACGTGTGGTGCATTATGGTCAAGGTATTTTGCTGCCTGGTGCAGTATGTTGAGCGCCGTTGCGCCTGCTATACCACCTATAAGGCAAGTGGCTAATTTTTTCATGCGTTTTTTTTATTTTCGAGTAATTGTAAAGTACGCTGACCACGTTCTCCGTTATAAAATTCATCAAGCACCTGGCCAAACACCGGGGAGGTTGCGGGTACGGCATCAAACAAAGTCATCGACGATCTTAACTTCAAGTCATCGGGGCTGCCGAATATCGACTGTGCATCGTTTGTTGGCAATGCAAGCAGGGCTTTGCAAATATTGGTCAGGCGTAAACTCGTTTCATCCATTAAATAGCCGGTAGCTTCTTTTATATCTTCAATTGCGTAATAACGCGATGTCTCCGTCATCCCAAGCCCTCCATCTGCGGAAAAATATACCACATCCAATGGCTCCGTTTCCGGCCGTTGGTATTTTCCAGCAGGGCAGTTTTGTAATCTTTTTTCTGCGCTTCATTAAATCTCTCTAAACCCATGATCATTAAACTTTACCTTTATTGTCCCAGTGGTCTTTTATTACATTACCGGTTTCATCTGTCAGCAACCGCCTGGTAAAGCGTTCGCCTTTGATCTTTCCTGCCGCATCGGCTTTACCTATAAACAGCATCATAGGCCGTCCGCCTTCGTCAGTTTTAAAAGCCAGATCATACCTGCCAAAGCGCTGTTTAATCATCTCGTTAGCCGCGTATGATTTGGCTAACAGCTTCATTATTTCCGGGCCGATCTTCATATGATTTATATAAGGTTTTAAATTGCACTATGCCGCATTTTGTTTAGCATTACTCACATATTACCATGCGTTACAACTTTATCTTCATAAGCTATACCTAACTTATCGGCTATCTGTTTAATTGAGGTATAATGCTGCCTAAGTTTTGGCAGTGTTTTAGAAGCAAAAGACTTTATTTGCGGGTCTGGCGAACTGGCGGCTGCGTGCTCAAATAGCATTATCGTTTTTTTATGGTCTTTTATCATCATGTTTACGTAGCTATTGTCAAAATCGGCGCCGGTACTGCCGGTTAACATTGCATCAGGCGCAACAACGGTGGCATCCGGCGAAGCAATCTTCCATCGCTTAAGGGTTACAATGGTTTTAAGTTCGGCATTGGCTTTAGTATGATCGGTAACCATGCGTGCACCAAATGCTTTAACGGCGGCGCTTTTACCTTTTTTAATGGCGAGTTTACCCGAATTTACTTCCATCAGTCCTCCTTTTGTTGCGTTGGTAACAAAGTTAACAACGGCGGTATCCGGGCTTGCGGTTTGCGCCTGGCTTCCTACCCAAAAAAGGACGGCAATTGCGGTTAAAATTACTTTTTTCATAGTTATATCTATTTACTGTATTAAACTAAGGCGTTATTGTTTGGGTTTATTAACATGTCCAGTTGGGTCGGCATTGCCTTTACTCATCGAATCGCTTGCGGGCATGCGGGCAGAGTCCGCACGGTCTTTATTGATGGTGGCGGTATCCCGTATAGGTGGGCCGCCCTCCCGGTTTACATTGCTGGTATCATTGCTGTTACCAAGTGTTTTTTGATTATCGCTTTGCCTACAGGCTGAGAGACATAGCCCCAATGTGAAAATCATCAGGTAACGGTAGATATATTTTGGACTTTTCATAGCTATAAATTTATTTTTAAGCTTTTGTGACTAATTTCATGGCTTCCAACTATACAACCCCTCGTTGTTTATTTATGTTTTTAATTAATTAAATAAATTAATAAGAAACATTAAATCAGCATTTAATGGCAATATACCATCCATAGCGTATGTGAGTACCTTAATAAGGTATGGCTAAGTCATTAATAATTCCTAATTTTAATTTTATCTAAAATTGACACAATGACCGATAAACTGCCTAAAGCTAAAAAATCAAGAAAGCCAATAGTGGAAACAGACAATGCAGCAATCGTAAAAGGTAGTAAATCGAAATCTTTTCCAATTATCGGCATCGGCGGTTCTGCCGGTTCATTTACATCGTTCGAAAAATTCTTTACGCATTTGCCTGCCGATAGCGGTATGGCATTTGTTATTATACTTCATTTAGACCCGCAACACAAAGGCCAGGTAGCCGAACTGTTTAAAAACTACACCGCAATGCCTATAATTGAGGCGCACGACGGCGTAGAAGTTGAAGCGGATAAAGTTTATGTAATACCGGCCAACAAAGATATGGGGATACATAACCGCAGGCTTTTGCTGCTTACACCTGCAAAGCCAAATGGATACCGCCAGCCAATAGATTATTTTTTGCAAAGCCTGGCAGACGACCAATGGAATAAAGCGGTAGGTATTATTTTTTCTGGCATGGGGTCTGACGGGGAAACCGGCATCAGGATGATAAAGGAAAAACTGGGTATGGCCATGGCACAGGACCCTGATACCGCCCAATATAGCAGCATGCCTTTGGCTGCCCTTAGCACCAATCTGGTAGATTATGTGTTGCCGCCCGAGGAAATGCCCTTAAAGCTCATTCAATACCTCAACCATCCGGTATTGGCCGAAGAAGCATCGGAACAAGTGCGTACGGCTATACAAAACTCCAACTCCATCCAAAAAATATTGATGCTGCTGCGTTCGCAAACCGGCCACGATTTTTCCTTATACAAAAAAAGCACCATCACGCGCCGTATCGACCGACGGATAGCATACCACCAGGTGCCCGATTATTCGGCTTATGTAAACTTTATGCGGGAAAACCCGCAGGAAACTGATATACTATTTAACGAACTACTTATAGGGGTTACCAAATTCTTTAGAGATGCGCCTGCTTTTGAATCGCTTAAGACAAAAGTATGCGACCTTATTGCAAAAAAAACTACCGATGAGCCGGTGAGGGTTTGGTTAGCGGGCTGCTCTACCGGAGAGGAAGCATACTCGGTAGCAATGCTGCTTATAGAATGTTTGGAAAAAACGAACAAATCTACATGGCCAAAGCTGCAATTATTTGCTACCGACCTTGACGCCGAGGCTATTGAACACGCCCGAAACGGAATTTATTTTAACAACATTGTTTCTGATGTATCCTTGACCCGTTTAGAGAAGTTTTTCAATAAAAAGGACAATACCTATCAGGTTAAAAAGGAATTGCGGGAAATGATTGTTTTTGCGCAGCATAACCTGATAAAGGATGCGCCATTTACACGGCTGGATCTGCTGTGCTGCCGCAATGTAATGATATATCTGACTACCGAATTGCAAAAAAAGATCATCCTCATTTTTCACTACTCCTTAAATTCAGGCGGTATTATGTTTATGGGCCCCGCCGAAACCATTGGCGGCTTTACCGAACTGTTTATAGCGGCAGACCCTAAATGGAAAATATATACCCGCAGGGATGGCAACGCACTGGTAAGTAAAATGATCGACTTTCCTTTCCATGTAGCCAGGCAATACCCATTAAGCACCATGAAAATTGACGATGTAGAACGGCAGGTGAACAAACGATCGGTAGCGGATACGTTTAACCGCATCCTGCTGGAAAACTTTACGCCATCATCTGTACTGGTAAACGAAAAAGGCGACATACTTTACACCAACGGCAAAACAGGCAAGTTTTTAGAATTGCCCAGCGGCGAGGCGGTGATGAACATTCACAAAATGGCGCGCGAAGAATTGCGTTACGTTGTGGGCAACATTATTCACCAGGCACGCAACCTGAAAGGCGAAGTGGTTATCAACGACATTAAACTAAAAGACGGCGACCAGGTAAAACTGATAAACCTGAAAGCTACGCTATTGGAAGAAACGGGTTTGCAGGGGCTGGTATTAATGATTTTTGAAGATAAAGGCTACATAAAAAAAACCGGCGGGAGGCCAAAAAGTACCGACGAAAAAAGCCGGGTAGCTGTAGAAGAACTGGAAAAGGAACTGGTATATACCAAGCAGCAGCTTAACAGCACCATAGAGCAAATGGAAACATCGCTGGAAGAGCTAAAATCTACTAATGAGGAGCTGCAAAGCACCAATGAAGAATTGCAGAGCACCAACGAGGAATCGCTCACTACCAAAGAAGAGATGCAATCTCTTAACGAGGAGTTGATGACCATTAATATGCAATATCAATCTAAGGCCGAAGAGCTTACAAGGATAAACAACGATGTAAAAAACCTATTAGATTCTACCGAAATAGGCACCATTTTCCTTGACCATAACCTCGATATTCTGCGTTACACGCCGCAGGTGCGCAAACTCTTTAACCTTATCCCTACCGATGTTGGCAGGCCTATTACGCATGTGGTGTCCAACTTTGACAATTCTACCATAGAAAGCCAGATTAAAGACGTGATAGACACGTTGGCAAATAAGGAGATAGAAGTAAAAACCAAAACCGACGAGTGGTACCGGGTGCGCATTATGCCCTACCGTACGCTTGATAATTTTATTTCGGGCGCTGTGCTCACCTTTACCCTAATAACAAACTATAAAAACATGGAGCAGGCGCTTGCCGATATCCGCCGCAGTGTAGACGTTTTTACAGGGCTCTACCCTGCTCCGGTGTTGCGTTTAAACAGCGACTATATTGTTTTGTCTGCCAACCAGGCATCTGGCCAGTTGTTTGATAACAAAGCGAATGAGATCATCGGAAAAGATTTTATTTCCTTTATCTCGCAATTTACCAAAACAGATAAGCTTAAAAAGTTGTTAGATGGTGTAAAAAGCAATTCGGGCGCCAAAAACGCCGACCTTATATTCGCAGATCCTCTACCCGGTACTTATAACATCAACATTATTGCTTTAAATGACCACGATACGGGTAAGTCGTTCCTGGTTATATTAACCCTCAAACTAAAAGGTGTTGAGAAATAACGAAAATAGAATAAATGACGAATTAGCCGAAGGTTTACGGCAAAAGGCAGAAAAGATGCTTTCAGACATCGGGCAGCGAAAAACACTCGTAGCCGATGATGATATGCAGGCGCTTTTTCAGGAACTCCAGATACACCAACTGGAACTTGAAATGCAAAACGACGAACTGAAGGTAGCTAACGAACAATTGGAGCTGCAGCAGTTAAAGTTTTCGGGCATATACAACCTTGCGCCTCTGGGCTACTTTATTTTAAACAGTTTTGGTGTAATAGAGGAAGTAAACAATGCAGGTGCGCATTTAATTGAAGGCGGCAAGGCCGGCTTGATGGGAAAAAGGCTTACACAATTCATATTGCCCGAGTTTACAGATGTGTTTTACCAATTTTTTAAGGATATGCAGGCAACACACAGCAAACAAAGCTGCCAGCTGCAAATGAGGTCGGGAGATGGCGTAGCGTTTTATGCCCAGGTAGAAGGCAGGGCCATAAGGCCGCAAATAAACGCTCCTACGCAGTATTACATTGCCGTTGTTGATATAAGCGAGCGCATAGAGGCCGAAAAAAGCCTCGCGGCAACCAAAGAGCGCCTGGAACTTTCATTGGAAGCATCTTCCGCCGGTACCTGGGAACTGGAACTGGAAACCATGAAGTTTTACCTGGATGAATTTAACTACCACATATGCACCATACCCGAGGGCGGGTTTGACGGCCGCTATCATAGCTTTCTCGACCTTATCCACCCCGAGGACAGGTTAGGGATAGACGAAGCCTTTAGAAAATCTATCAATTACGAGAAAGAGATAGATGCTGTATGCAGGCTTATAAACAACCACGGTAAAACATGTTATGCAGCTATACGCGGGCATTTAATAAACGGGCCAGGCCAAACAAAACGGCTGGTAGGCATCATGATTGACATTACCGAAAAGAAAAGCAATGATGAGGAAAAGATGCAACTGAAGCAAGAGCAGCAAAAAGCAGTTATGCAGGCTGCACTTAATGCAGAAGTAAACGAAAGGCAGCGCATTAGCGATGCATTGCATGATAGTGTAAGCCAATTGCTTTATGGCATAAAAATGAAACTTGGTGCCCTCAATCTGGGCCGCAGCGAAGCCCATATGGATATCAGCGAACTGATTCACCAGGCGATACAGGAAACCCGTAATATCTCTTTTGAACTGGCGCCATCTATCCTGCTCGATTTTGGGCTACCGGCTACTATAGAGGAATTGGTGAAGCGCCTCTCCACACCCGGCATGCAAATACAGGCCAAAG
>Ga0247734_1000396_pt1 | contig 38698 bp, 27 predicted proteins | sample UWRJL103311B2_FD_180933 | JGI IMG/M metagenome (GOLD analysis project Ga0247734, IMG submission 180933) | Plant litter microbial communities from Arlington Agricultural Research Station in Wisconsin, United States - UWRJ-L103-311B-2 | ecosystem: Environmental > Terrestrial > Plant litter >...
CGAGGGCCGCAACCCCCAAGACCCACCCAGTGGTAGTTGCCACAGCGATGGTTAGCCCCTTTCCAACATCTTTCAATCATGCCTTGCCTTGCCTTGCCTTGCATTTGCTTGGTACGGTACACCACTGCATGTAATCCATACTGTACAATATTGGTTAGTCGGCTTTTCCATTCTTTTTTTCTTCACGGGTTGGGGGTACAGCTGTTGCTATATACTTAGTACTGTACTTTTGATAAAGACAAACTTCATGTCCTTGGCCATGGCTGATGAACTGACTGACCTGACTTCACATAGATTACAGTAAATCTGTACGCTTCAGTATAGACCATTACCACGACCAATTAAGGCCTGAGCCCGCCTCATGCAAAAAGTATTCACATGGATATCTTCCCTTTTTCTCACGCCTATGCGGACTATTACGTCCTCCCCAGCCGCAATGGCTCTACCTGAACACTGTACTGTATATCGTTTACGTACGGAGGTACGAAAGTACGAAACAGAGCATGGCCGGGTAAAAAGGGGGCTCACGCAAACGCGTAACACGAAGAATTATGGCCCCAAAAATCGAAGGAAAGTCACTGTCTTACCCGTATGTTGCCGTGGTGGATACCGTATGTACACAGCTTTACCAGAAGTGATATGAAGAAGCTGAGCAGATCGAAAGCTGGTTCATGCCATGAGCAGGCAGGAAATGGAACCGAGTCTCGCATAGATAGAGGCAGTTCGCTGTGGCCAGCAACCCCTTAGAATCATGTTGATGAAGCTGGGGTGAGATATATCAATATTGATGAGCAAGAACTGATGAACAATTCATTTCGCGTACCACGGTGAGTTATAGACGACATTCTATATTCTATATTTCTGCAATTCTTTTCTGGGGCTTGGCTCAACCCGATTCTCATTTTCAAGGTCACTGGCATTACCAAACGTCTATGGACAAATGTTACACAAGCTTATTCATTTACCTTTCTGGAATATGCAGGTAAATTGTCTTTGTTTATATTTATGTTAACATCTGCAGTATCCTTACTTTGAAATACCCCTTTGTGAAATTGAAGTGTCAATCAGAATGGCCACGCCTTACGACAGTAACTGCAACCTCACCTCATCCTGGAACCACTTTGGCTAACTAACCCCATTTCTATTTTCCTGCGATTGTAATTCTAGATATTCCATAAGTAAAGCATTGGCCCACAGTTGCACTAGGTATACGTATCATGTACAGTATTTGCATACCCAGTCTGCCATACTGGTTTCCATCATCCACCACACCCACACACCCAGAGGAGTGCCTATAATTCCCGTATTTGTTCCGCACAGATCTTCAGACTAGTGAAAAGCTATGGCCATTACCGGCCTTGTGAATTTTGAATTGTGATGTTACAGTGTCTTTCGTACTGGACGAGTTCTGCTGTACCTCGTGTAGGTACTTAGCTTACAACTGCGAGTCCGCTGGACGAAATAAATACCTCGACCCTTCGTATTCAGTGCAAAAATCCCCATCGCCAACGGACATAGCAGCGATCCAAGCCAAGGTGGAGTCGGATGTACAGTACTATACTGTAGGTGCGGAGCGGCTCTTATTCTTATTCAGGGGAGGCTGAGGAGAGGATCGACAGAGCATGGGTAAAGGCGACGTTCATACAGTGCAGTCCAGGAATAATCCAGGAGTCAGGAAGGTTTGGTTTAAGTATAGACAGCGCTAAGTAATCTAGTCAAGTAAAGCTTTTGCAAATCGGGAGGATCTGAGGCTACTACACTTACTAACACTACCTACAGTAGGCTAGAGCCGAGGTACCCGTACGTACCCGGCACGTATTACTCGACAATACAGCACAGTAGTATTTTAGGTATTATTGTATCATTATGATTGAGGTTATTCATCAGCAAAAGCATGCTATGAATAAATAATAAGACGCTTGTAGAGTGGGCCGTGTTTGCCCCTTTTTCCCCTTTCCATCTCCATTTCCATATTTCCATTATTTCCATTATTTCCGTGACAAATAAATGGGTTCTCCATCACTAGATAGGTACGGTACGGTACGGTGCTGGACGTAGGGCAGTATTTCGTTCTACTTCGTTCTACTTCGTATATACGAGATACCATACCGACTATACAGCACCGAATAAGCACGCCTTTTTCAAGTCATTGAGGGTTAATGCATGAATTATAAACCTCCATCTTGGTTCTCCCTCCAGTAAAACCCCCCAGCTGTGCACTTCAATCCAGCCATCCAGCAGCCATCAGCTTCTTCGCCCCCCCCGCATTTTCATATACTTCTGGTACGGAATAGAGGACAGTCTGTACCGCCCCTCAACCGTCAGTATCTTCATCCGCCCAGACCGCCACGACGCACAAATACCACAAAAAGGGTCACCAGGGCATCTCCATTGGCCTTGTCCCGCAGCCCTCCCTTTCACGAAGAGCAGGGTTCTCCAACAAGAACCACCAAGACTGGAACTGACGTGATGAGAACATTCAAGCAACTTGGTTCCATTCCAGTCCACATTCCTCGTGGGAACAGAGACCAACCCAGAAAGCCATCAACTATACGCCATCGCCTCACGCTGAGATTGGTTCACGAAAAAGAATTAACCACCGCCTCAGGACAATAATAATATCGTAACACTCACCCTCTACGAAATCCTAGCATCGCTCACTCCACCTCTCTCCACCAGCCCGCCATTCCAACAAGGATCTACCTCGTCTGCTCTGCCTCCTTAAGTCTATGCTTCTGCGTACGTGAAACAACTGTGGCCTGCGTCGCCGTTTCCGGAAATCTAGGAATCAGCCTTCTTGTTTGCATTTGCGGAGATCTCTGTGTGATCAAGATCTACGGAAGTAAAACCCACAGTTTCTAGCCCGATTCCCACTGAAAGATTTGGAAAGGCATTTCGAGGCGGTAGGTCACCATCATTGCTCTCTCAAACAATGTCTCAGCACCAGCTGCTCTAAGCTTTTACAAAATACTGATTGATATCTCCCACTAGAGAACCTGAGCTTGCTCCCCTCGCCATCATACTTCATTGCACTGAGCCGTCACCGATATCCTTGAAAACGATACCCCGCGGTGAAGTTCGTTACCTATACCCATCGAGCAATAGCCTCTGGGTAAACAGTCCGACCTGTGCGGAGACTTACAAAGCGTCATAGAGGGGAAAGGATTATAACAGCCTGGTATGTGAGTTGGGAGGGTTCATTTTCAAGCTCTCGTCCTTTGTTTGGTGACGCCTGGATTTTTGCTGGTTAGCTGTACTGATTCTGAGTTCTTGCAGACTCCCACCATGTCTGCCCCTGCATCTCCTCAGGCTGCTAGAAAGCCAGTCCAGTATCTACCCTCTGGGTCGCCGACCAAACAAAACGGCTTTCGAGAATCCCGGGAAAACGTTGGACGAAAGCCTTTACCATCTATCCCAATACCTCCAACAGGGCGTATGCAAGATGCACCTATCTCTCCTGTCAGAATCAATGTCCAATCCGAAGATTGGCCACCCCAAGCATCGAGTGGGCATATAGAAGGAATAGGAAAGCTAAATTTAGATCATGGAACCTACAACGTTCCCCAAGCTATGTCGTCAGAGACACGAATGGGAGCATCACAGGAAGTACCATATCGACCTAGCCACAGCAATGGCGCACCGAGCACAAGATTCCAAGAACCCCAGGTAGGCATAATATCATCTGGGGATAGTACAAGCTCGAAGTCGACATCAAATGAGATCAAGGGAAAAGGAACTCCAAAGATCACAGGCCCTGAAGGCGCTGATGCTGATAAAGAGCCTCAAGAAGTGGAGCAGTCAGTTCCACGACTCCAATACCACCATCAATCTCATCATTCAGAAGGCGGAGGAGTTAGAGGAAGGCAGCAGAGCCTGTTCTCGTCTCCGCAACCAAATGAATTAGCCGAAACTGGAGCCTCTATAAATCGACACTTAACACCAACTTCACAGATGGCAAGACGCACACCTGCCCAAGGGCAAAGGCCATTCTCTGCATACTCTGATATGGGGCCACGAGGTGGCTCGCCGGGAAGTTTTCCAAACACCCCCAACTTGCCCTCTCCACGGTTCCGAGCACCTTCAATCGGATCTAGTTTATCTTTTGAGAATCGGCCACTTTCCTACATCGATCTAGCAAATGTTCAATACCCCCAGGCACCGCCGGCCGCAATTTCTATGGACAACTCGCAATTAAGGGCCGCGGTTGGAAGAAATGCGTCTCTTCTGAGCATGAATAAAACCCTCGCTATGTACCGAAACAACGTCAAAAAAATGACGGATGTAGAAACACAATACGCATTTGCCATTTTCTTGATACAGTGTGCGCAAGAATTGGGTCCTGGGCAAGAAGTCGATGGGCCCATACAACGAAAACCCAGTCCTAAACCAGGTCGTCGAGACTCCGAAAGCCCTTATGTCGAAGCCCCTCAGTCTTCCCCACAGGATCTGATACGAGAGGCAAAGCAAATTCTTCAAAAACTTGCAGATCGAGGTTACCCATTTGCGCAGTATTACCTAGCTGACGGCTATTCTTCTGGTCTTTTCAGTAAGGGAAAAGAAGATTACAGTACAGCATTTCCCCTCTTTATATCCGCTAGTAAGCATGGGCATGCTGAGTCTGGATATCGAGCTGCGTTATGTTATGAATTTGGCTGGGGTTGTAGAAAGGACCTCGCCAAAGCCGGGCAGTTTTATAGACAATCTGCATCTAAGAATCACCCGGGAGCAATGACACGTCTTGGCCGTGCATGTCTGACTGGTGATCTTGGAGTGGTCCAATACAGAGAAGGATTGAAATGGCTCAACCGAGCAACAGAGTCAGCAGATTTGCAATATAATGCAGCGCCATATCATCTGGGTATGCTTTACGAAAGTGGTGACGGGCAAGATGTTTTCAAGGACGAAGCATATGCAGCAAGACTTTTCACGCAAGCAGCAGATCTAGGACATGCAGAGGCAAGTTATCGTCTAGGTGATGCATATGAACATGGCAAATTATCATGTCCGAGAGATCCAGCTCTGAGTGTACACTTTTACACCGGTGCTGCTCAACGCGGACACCCCACAGCAATGATGGCCTTGTGTGCGTGGTACATGATTGGCGCCGAACCTATCCTCGAAAAAGATGAAAATGAGGCATACGAGTGGGCGCGCCAAGCTGCTGAGCTAGGTTAGTAATATTTTACCATGATTGTTGCCCATTTCATTAACCAATTCTAGGTCTCACAAAAGCAGAGTATGCTGTCGGATACTTTACGGAGATGGGCATCGGATGTCGCCGAGATCCATTAGAAGCAAACGTATGGTATGTGAAGGCTGCAGATGCTGGTGACGAACGAGCAAAGCACAGATTGGCAGCTATTCGTGCTGCCGCTAGTGGAGGTAAACCAATGCATGTCGGTCCTCCAAGAAACGGCCCCAAAACAGAAAAAGCCAGTGCGGTGAATGGAAAAAATGTGGCTGCAAAGCCGGAGAAGGAGAAGACGGAGAAGGAGAAGACGGAGAAGGAGAAGACGGAGAAGGAATGCACTGTCATGTAGAAGGAATCTACTCATGTAAGGTTTATAAAGCATAGCTCATCCGTCTTCGAGGCCAGTTTAAGGAAAGGAGCCTTGGTGATATTATTGTATAAATTTGTATGGGGAAATATGGCATTGCAGGGTAGTTCTTTTCACATAGCAGACGGTATGGTTTGGGGCATTATGTGGCGTTTTCAAGATGGTATTTGTGCATAGCATCAGGGGCGATAAGACGAAAATAGATTAATAGAATGACCACTTTCAAGCCTTAAGATATTTGCAACTATTAAGACACTGTATCACGACCAGGAAACTGCTCATATTTGCCGTTCGTAGGCGGGTTAGGATCTCGGAGAAGAGAGGGAGAAAGAAGCACGTGGCAGTAGAAATTCCATTCAACTACTACGGAGAGACATAAGTAAGCAAGAAAACCATCCTACTTCCGGCTTATTTCTCCAGTGACATGATGAAATCGTGAAATCGTGAATTCGTAAGCGTGAGTTGTGATATATCGTGAAGCATGAAGAAAACTGTGAAAGGGACTGCAATAATGGCGAAACCTACTCTGTATATCAGCATTGGTAGGGACATAGGGCTATTAGAAGAAAGATTACTCACCGAACACAAAAATCCAAATGGCAGAAACCAAATCAGAGACGATACGTGCTGTAATCCGTCATTTTTTATGCTCTTGAAAGAAGACGTGCTTTATCTGTTAGTTCTGGTCCACAAGAACGTGCTTGTGAACTGTGACTTACCCAAATTGCGGTGCCAATGGTGCCAGAAGCAACGCCCAAGAACGCCAGATCTCGATCTATGCCCTCTCAATGCTCTGCATTATCGACGAAGTCCTGGGGAAGACGGCCGTCTTTCTTCATCTGGTGGACGGCGATGGCGCGGGTGATGCCGGACTTGCGAGCCTCCAAGCGGATGCCGTCCGAGTTGAGCTTGTCCTTGCGGCCGCAGAGCTTGTTGATACTGGTGCAGACCATGGTGTCGGCGGCATTGTAGGCTTTGACATACTTCTCGAGGGACACGCCCTTGGGCGTGTTGCCGCGGAAGAGCCCCCATGGCTTGCCATCGCGCTGCACCGTGGCCGTGTAGTTCTTCTGCGCCTCCTTCTCCGCCTTGGTCTGCTTGAACTTGCGCGCAACCGGCGCGGCTTTCGCCTCCTTCTTCGCCGCGGGGGCGAGAGGCTTCTTCTCCTTCTTGGCGGTGGTAGCGGAGACTCGAGGCATGATTTCGGCTGTGTTGTGCGAAGTCTGTGGGAAGTTTGTGGTGGATTTATAGGAAAGCTGCTGGCAAATGAGAATTTTGAATAATGTGTGGATAGTAAGGAGAGTTTCTTAAACGTGGCCTCTTTTACGTGATTTAAACGATTTAATTAAAAACACGCTAGGAGCTAGTTCAGCCTTGAGGAGCACCGTACAAGGCTTTAACATAATGCCTTCGCTTTAGATTTATATGTTATCTGATATAAAACTACTTACCAGACGCTGAAATAGGCAGTAGCATTCTATAATTCGTCTTTATTTAAATAAGTTTAAGTAAAATAATAAGATTCACCTCTAAAATGTAGTTTAAAGGCGAAACGTTAAGTAAAAGGGTGTAGGTGAATAGAAACAAAGGGGGTGCAGTGAAATCTCGGTTAATTTAAAGGGGCTCACTAAAAAGCAGATTTTAAGAATTTTAAGTTTCGGGACTACCCTACATATTTATATACTAGCTGTATCTTGGCACAAATCAGTAATGCCTATGATTTTTAAGTTACCAGATCTCCCGAAATATTAAACCAGAGTACATAAGTTGGTCAACTTCAGCAGCTTTAAAGTTACCAGATGTTCCGAAATATCAAAACCAGAGTGTGCAAGTAGTCAGCTCCAGTGGTTTTTGAGTTACCAGATCTCCCGGATTATTGAAACATACATGAATATATAATAAATGACAATGGTTTTTGAGCTATCAGATCCCCCAATTTATTAAAACATATGTGTATATGTAGTAAATACCAGTGGTTTTTGAGTTACCAGATCTCTCGGATTATTGAAACATATATGCAATGTAATAAATAACAATAGTTTTTGAGCCATCAGAACCCCTGATTTATTAAAACATATGTGTATATGTAGTAAATACCAGTGGTTTTTGAGTTATCAGATCTCCCGAATTATTAAAACATGCATGCATATATAGTAAATGCCAGTGGTTTTACTATATACTTAAGTTACCAGATCTCTCGAATTATTAAAACATATATGCATATATAGTAAATGCCAGTGGTTTTACTATATATTTAAGTTACCAGATCTCTCGAATTATTAAAATGAAGTGAAATCCTCAGAATTGGTAGGGTTGCAACCTTATTTTGGGTGCCCCGAGTAGACTGACTGTGAGAACTCAACGTCCTCATAACGCTATTGGCGTTGGCGTTGGCGTTTGGACTCAACGTCCAACGCACTTTGCAAAATAGTATATTTTAGATAAGAAGTCACTTGAACCTTTTAGAAGAATCAGACACTTTTCGCCATTACAGTTCCACATCCGTGAGACCTGATACTGACAGACCTTTGCAGACTGTCCCAAGGAAGCGAGAATTACAACGTTCAAATCCTTTAGGCTTGACAACCACACGAGATTGTTGTTCTTTAGAGATATTGATTCTAAAGAAAGACTCTACATTCCACAAAAGCTCATTACACAAGTCCTGTGGGTGGGATACGAGGATCGTGCCCATGTGGGTACAAGACGGACATAAGAATATCTACGTCAATACATTTTCATACCACGCCTTTTAAAAAGACAGCACTGTGGGTATCTAACTGCCCTATCTATAAAGCCGCAAAACCAAGTTACTGCGGCCCATTATCGAGAGTCACGAAGGTGATTCTCTGAATAGTGTGCAACTGGCTGGATTCTCACCTCCGTCTGAGGTCTAACTATATGATTGTGTAACTATCGTTGTGGAAGGATCGACTAGCCTCTCCTGAAACTGACATAGTAAACCTGTTGAATCAAATAGCGTTCCAGCCTTACTTCAATTGTCCTGATAGACCAGTATAGAGAATCACTAGGTAGGATTTTCATGCATAAAAGCAATGTCTTGATTCATCATGTCCAGATATATATTATGCTTGGTGCTACCATAACAACCTGCCCCCCACCCTGTGTTGGGCAAGCGTACATCCCTAGATGAAGATGGCTCTTCTTCCATATTATTACCCTTCGTGTTTGTTCTAATCATTGAATCGCCGTACTTAAACTCGTTGTCATTGTCAGCGTCTGAGATAGGTGGTTTTACGTCTTGAATGCTTTGCTGTTCGGTTCCGAGTACCGTCTCGAGTTGGTCATAGAAGTCCTCGTCTCAATTTTCCTTTCCCTTGCTTTTATCTGTGTCTTTTTTTTAGCATGCGTTCCTTTGCAAAGGATGCGTGCAGTTTAATCCAGGGGAGGTGTCTAATATGGTTTGCGTTTAAGAAGTCCTGGCATTGCTTTCTTAGGGCTTTGGTTCCTGCAGAGTTCTGATTTCACACCTTTTAAGTGTCCTCTATTGCTTCATATGGGGAGTCAATTGTGGTGGCTCTTATGTACTGTCACGATCCAAGGAAAGGGAGCACCTTCCTGCCTGTGCAACAGTAGCAACAACCACAATCTAGACGTCGGACATCTAGAGACATGATGATTTAGATATTACTTCTATAACTCAAGAACCCCACAAGGTGATTCTCTCTATATAAGGTAGTAATATCTTGATCCTCTCTGTCTCTAGACAGACTTTTGGATATATAGTGATAGCTAATATCAATGAAGTGGAAGTTGCAACTGCTCGTGTCTGGTGACATGTCTCGTAACAACTTCGTCCCTTAAAACTGGCGAAATGTCTACTTATGTTAAGAATCCACGACAGACTATCTCACCTGATATTATGGTGTGTTCTCTATGACGGACTAAGGAGAGGACACTCTGTCTTACGTCAAATCCTATTCAGGTAGACGGCCGAGAAGTGATATAGACGAAAGGATACAGATGCACAACGTTAGTCTCCCTTCCAAATGGGCCAAGGAAAGAAAGTCTTGCACTTGAAGACATCATGGCATATAGAGGCGCCATTTATCATAGTCACCTGGCACCTTTAACTTGAACACAAACTTTCTTATATAAGCGGAGTCATCGTAACAAAGGACTATCCAGGAGCAAGCTTCAGCTTCCAGAGTCATGTCAAGAGTTTAGTCTATTTTATATTCGTCTCTCTAACGATTGTTTAATGTTCGTGTAGTCAACTACGGCATCATCTATTAAGCTTCACTATGAGTGTAACATGGATGGTAAAAGTGTCTGATTCTTCTTCGGAGAGGTCCTGTCTGTCTCAAATACTGCTATGCCAATATATGAATGGAGGGTACGATTGGACGTTGAGTCCTAACATCATCTCTGCTCAATGCTAATGAGCAGCCACACTTCCTTCTTCTGTAGCTCGATCAGTGAAATGACAAGTAAATCCCGTATACATCCGCTACAGCGCCAAGCAACCGAATAAACCTCAACATTCATGACCAAATGCGCAAGTTGCTCTGCTCTGTTCAATTTTACCCCTTTACTAAGCGACCACGTGACCTCGCTATATCTCCGTATCGAAACGCCACTCATACGTTTGATTCACGAAGAGTTTCTTAGCAAAGTTAATCAAACCTATGAGGGTCAGTCTCCCATACTCTCTCGGCAACATGGGATGTAATAGACAAAAAATGATACCCGTAAGGTTTTAATTGATGGGATCTTGGGTTTTAGAGCATAAACAAGAATGCCAATAATTTGTGGCCCCCGGACAGGTTTTCAACAACAGTTGCGTCGCCGCATGCTTCTTATTCAGTGATACTCATGTGCTAAACGAACGGTCTGTGTTGGTGGATTTGCAACAACTCTCAATTTTTGGTTTCGGTGTTGGATACATGATCAGTTCTGGAATTCTTTCCTCTCGGGGCCAGTCAAACTTGTGCAGCAGGCCATTCAGATGCTTAGTCGAGGTTTAAGTTAGTTTCTCTGATTCAATCTAAAGCAGTGTTCCCAGGCTTTATAGCTTGTACGATGAATTATTGTTGCCCATCGCAGCCTCAATGGAATTTCTGCCAGAGATTATTTATTTGAAAGTCATGGAAAAGGTTGACTTTTTCTTCCGACCCGTATCGTCGTACATCACCTTGGCAGTTTTAGTGGGCTGGGATACCCCCCTCCCCCTCCTAAAAAATAATTGGCCAAAAATTTAAAAACATACAACAGTAGGGATTCGCTGGTGGTCACCCACCCAACTACTAGTCTACCGATCTAAGGTTTATGTATGGCAGAGCGGACGGGATGCCCAGATTTCCTTAGTCTATGGTCGTATGTACCGGTATCTACGGTGTTTGGGTATATACAGAGTGGGAGTCGGAAGAAAGGGTTTTCTTTTTGCTAACGTCGATGTTTCAGGAAATCACCATGCTCACATCCAATGGGCCTAAAGCTTCTTTATCTAATTTTCCTTCCCATGGATTGACAGGTCGTCGATTTTCAGTTGTTTTAGTGTGGCGTGTGGCAGTTTCAATCAGAATAACTATAAGTGTTCATGAAGACATGGAGGTTCTTCTTTTCCTTGGGATCCTGCATGATTTACTCAAATAAATCAATGGTATTAGGCAGACGTAAAAGTTCCTCCTATAAGGCAGGCTTTAGTACAATACTGCACCAGAATACCCTTAAAATAGAATCTTCCAATTACCGGTGTACTGAGTATTTGGCTTGGGTGTGGAAACTTGCACATAGTTTTCACAGAGTTAAAGAATAAACATTAACCATGAAGTCAATAGAGGCTTGGTGGTCTTAAGGCTAATAGCTCATATTGCTTTGTATCTAATCCATGATACAAGACTTTTCCAAAATTACTATTAATGCGCCAACCGGCCTTAAGAGGCGTATCAAGTTCCCCTCCCAAGCGCGTCGTTGACCGGTTGCAAAGTCATAGGCTTCATTATTATTAGCACAGCGGCGATGTGAATCCACACTCTGTTCTATAGGTTCTCATTGTTCTAGAGGAAAAATGCCAATCCGGCAACCAAAAATAATGGTAGTACTGGCACCATAGGTGTGCTTGTACTGCCGATTCCTTCAAATGGGATAGGAATTGGGGTGGGGCCTACAGTTGTTGGCATGGGCGAATAAGAACCCGTTGGTGCCATAGAACCTCCTCCATTAGTTCCATTCCCACCGACTGGGACAGGACCAAGCTTCGAGAAATTGGCACAAGTAATGCGCGTCTTGTTCGCGAAGTGGATGACGATGGAGCGATTACCAAAGAAGGCACCAATGCCCTCTTGTGTAGACGAGTAGAGGTCCGTGTAACTCGCAGTGAAAGGATCGGAACTGATCGTTCCAAATTTGCCAGAAAGGTCGCCGACTTGGCAAGTCTGCGGTGCTGCCTTGTTACATGGGGTAGCCTTAATAAAAGTCAGTGATTTAGCGCATGTAAGTGAAAGGATTTGAGACCAACCTCTCCACGGATGAATGGATCAAGATGAGCTAAGGTCTTGGTGCAGTTACCATCTTCTGGGACAGGATTAACGTGGAGATGGTAAACTGAAAATAAGTTAATACATTTAATCGGATAGCTGAGAAGTAGTGCTTACGGAAAGGACCACCACTGGTTGGAAGGTTCGAAATGGTGATATTATATATAACTCCACGTCCATTTGGACCAGCAGTGGTAGAGATGTCACCCTTCACACTTCCACGGCCCTCCTCAGGTTTGAAAGCTTGCTTGATTGGGAGGGTAGCAGTATATGTGACCCCTTCAGGATTGGTGGAAACAACAATGGCATCGCCCAATGCGCCAGTATCGTTTGCTTGAGCGCGAACCGTGAGCGCCGCCGCAAGCGCAAAGGTGAAGTTGACAAACTTCATTTTGTATTTGGTATGCAGTTTTGAGGTCGAACCTTGAGATATTCGAGTACAAAGGGTTTGGTTGAGTTTTCTGCGTTTTAGGACGTTGGTATGGTTGCGAAGCTGGTATTAGGCTGGTATATCATATACACCTACCAGCATGGTAAGTCAGTGAGTGAATCTAAAAGAATGGACGAGTGAATGGGACTTACGACTAAAACTCAAGCAGGTCGTGAAAGTAGTGAATCAATGGGCCGCAGAGAGTAGAGTAGACGCGAGAAAAGGAAATCTACGAGGACCTTTTATACCAACAGAAGCGAGCGTGGCGGGAAAACAAGAATGGGAAGTTGTGAGATCAAATTAGGATAAAGCAAGAGTTACGGAGGAGGGCACGACACTAATCTTATACAACTGGCCAACGTGGTACAGTAGTGGCAGTAGCCCCGCAGTATGAATATAATCGATTGCGCAGAGGGCAATCGACTAAATTAGTACGGGGCTCTTTTCCCTTGGGATTCTGGCTTCGTGCCCGGGAAAGCTGTGCCTGATCTACTTCTTTGTCGCCGTTTAAAAGGTGGTTGGGTTGGCGTTGCTGGATGAGGAACGGTACTCGTGGAATCATTCGTTCAGGCATTCCGAACAAGGCTTGCCTAATTGTCGATCACTAGCCCAGAAAACTCTCCCCCATCCTTATTGACCTCTGTTTCCAATCAAGCCCCCTGGGTCTGAGAGCCTTTCCCTTCACTTCCTGGCTGGATGACTGGATGAGCACCTCACCAGGAACCAAAATATACAGACAGGGGCAGCTCCAGATTGTTTCGTTTCAACAGCTGCAGGTCTGACGGCATGCAATGCCAAGTACTGTGGTGCTCTTCCGGTGAAGCTTGAGATCCATCGCACAGCCTCTATGTGAACGTGTCACAAGCAGCAAATATGAGCTGGACACCTGCGTGTGTGAGAGGGGCCTGCTTCTCGCGCATCTCTTGGATATTGAATCGATCACTTGCAATCATTAGATATCATCGATATCGGAACGCAGCCTACTGTACTGTAAGAGCACCAATAAAATAACATGGGTGAGAATGGCGGGAAGCGCTGGCGTGGCGGCTGAATGTTTGTTATGTGGAAATCAGCTTGTGGTTGATTGGTTGGTCTCTATTTTGGTATGTTGGTTGGCTTGTATCAAGCTTTTCGGCTATTTAGCCTCAGGGGTTAAGATGATTCCCAAGCGCTACTTACAGTACAACCAGTTCCGATGCGAGCTATGAAAGTACTTACGACCGGGAGCCTTTCGAGCGTAATCCGTGCTGTCCCAGTCAGTTCTGTACTTGTCCCAACGTGTTAATGGCGATCGTCGAATCATATCAAACCAGTCCGCGACTATACCCACCTAAACTTCAGTGCTTTTCCACTCGGGCTCCCCTCCGTGGATTCTTTTAGCAACCATTGTATATAGTTTGTAGTACAAATAACTAACCTGGATCCATGTTGACGATCCGTTTCTCACAGCTACATCAAGCTGATTGTGCCGGCTCATTTTCCATCTTTGTAATACTTGTTTTGATGTGTCTGCTTACACTAAACGGACTTTTCCCACACAGTTCAGGTTCTCGCTCGTAAAGCTTCTCGTAAAGGGTTGTTTCATGACGTGTTAATTGGCGCCTATGGCGTCTCAGCCACATACCTTAGCGCCATGTTCAGAGATCTCACTGTGTTGTATTTTTGGGGGTTTCCATAAACGATTCAAGAGGAATCTCACCTGCAGACATGAGGTGCCGTTCACCTGAATCCGACGGGTCAATGCAATATCTCTCTCAGGGTAATCCCGTATAGTAGCTTGTTTGTAAATGTTTGCCAACCGTGAGCTGTTAAAGTTCGTTCTCAAAAGCTTACTCGTACAGTACCTGGTTATCATACAAAAATGTTATTAACTTGATGTTAATCAAAAATCAAAGCTATCAGAATCAAAGCTATCGCTAGTTGAGCAACCATGAAGATTTTCGGATTTGAAAAAAGAAGCCGCGCAATCGAATAAAGTACTGATAAATTTTGTTTTTTGTCAAAGTGGATTTTGCCAAATGGCCTTTTTCAAGACAACTTTTTGGAGTTTTGGAGAAGTCATAAAGTTGAACGGGTGTTAAATTCACGCCTGCATTTCAAGAACTTTTGGATATCTGACTTCTACCTGGTGGCAAAGCCTAGCAATAGATTATATCACGCATATAATTTTTTTTCATTGATATGCAAGACAATGAATTGCATGGTGGTACTATCATAGAAGGAAAATTAGAGTAATCAAGTTGTAAGATGAAAGCTTCAGATAGAAACAAATGTCAGTTTTGCTTCTTTATTCAACATTGTCAAAGCACAAGACATCCCGAGAGACAGCACACAACCTAAATCAGTGTATCTTACGCCCATGTCTTGAGGAATCTCAAATTAGTCAGATACTTATCTTGCTGCCAGCTCACTTGAACTGCTCTTTGATTGACTGGCCTTCTAGGCGCTCCCACCGAGAAGTCCGCAGAAAATTGCCCGAACCTAATAAGTTACTTTTGAAATAGCTTGTTCATAAAAGTACCGCCTCCCTATTTTATCTTTTGAAAGATGATAGACTGTATTTTTGTAATTTGCGAACGAGATGGATATAACATAAGCTCAACCAATGGGCTCTTTATGTTTCCTGGTATGGCAAAACATAAGGGGAAAATCCTCAATATGAACTTCACGACCTCAGGTCATAGTCTCAATAAGTAAATTCAAATGCCATTGAGTTTCCTGAGAAATTGAATTTGTTGTGCTGGAAGCAATGAGGCGAGGATGTTTATGCCAAGCATTACATAAGCGTGACATAGGTCAAAAAAGGCTTAGGTAGCTTGACGACGTCGACTTCGTCACAGGCGGCAGCTACATCTTATACCATCACTACCTTTACAAACTGCCCTCGCCAATCAAAGTGATCCGGGTCGCCGCATTTATCTAAGGGCCATTGCTGCAAATCCAGCGCTCAAACTTCATATACACAACCGCCAAAATGAAGCCAGTCTTTGGTGTAGGGCAGGCATGGTCATGGTTCGTTCTACTACCGGAGGTGTTAGAGGCTCAAGCTAACATCTGCTTAGCATTGTCATGTCTGCGTTTGCAATCGTTATTCTCTCGGTCATCGGTGCGCTATTCAAATCTGGCCATCATTCGATGATGGGCTCGACAGAAGATCCTAAAGATGGGGCTGCAGTGGCAGCTACAGTTTTTGGGGCAGTGATCGTTTATGCCGTATGTATTCCATTTCCAGCATCAATTTTGTGACGTATACTAATAAGATACAGGTATTCCTGGTCGGCTGTGGTTTTCAAGCATTTTTGCACATCCGCGATAATCGAAGAGGGGCGATCACGTTGTCGTAGTTGGGAGAGGCTGGGTGTACAGTACATAAGTGATAGAGGAGGACTGGTAGATTGGCGTTTGGCGTTTATCGATCCTTCATCTGGGAGACTGTTTAGTGCCAGGCTGGGAGGCTATGTTTACTACATAGTTAATCGTGCATATAGCATGCCGATTGCTCCCTTCAGCGCCACCGAAGGCAGACGAACCATCTGGCATGCTATGCATGTATCGATAAGAAATATTGTGTATTTGGCCCGGAGAGAATTCCTCAACTTATAGGGATATGGTCGTTATGGGGAAGGTAGTCTAGATTATACTACAAAATTTTCACTATTGACGATTCCTTACTGCAGATGCTCGTCTAGTTTGTTTTGTTTTGAGATTGATGACAATAGAGATAAGATCTTTGGCCTTTCTCAAGCAGGCTTTCCTCTCTGCTTGCTTCCTTTCTGGAAGTAGTTAACTTCCTAGGTATATAACGAGTACAAAATCTTAGTGGAAACTGAACGCAGTCTTGCTTCGTGTGATTTACAGTTCGAACATGTTACAAGCAAGCATGAGTAGTGCATTGCGATACTTCAATCTTCGAAGAAAGGATTGCCAAATACGGATCTTCTGAATAGGAAGGCGTTGAAGCAATTGGGTGCAATAAGTAAACTGGGGTCTGCTGTAAAAAAGTTCGTCTGCTAGCTGTACCTCCAAGACCTGCTCGCTTTTCCACCTTCTATAGTATCCAATTAAACGCTGTCTAGAGACTCGCCAGTTGTAGAATCAACTATTGGAGATAGCTAACTCTTGTTGCACCACCTACCAACGTTACAGGTTACTTTAAACCCATCCAAGGAATTATGTCATTGCTGATAACAGTGTGTAGCCGCGCAAGCGAGGACTTCTGTGGTGAACAGTAACGATGATGAAAGGTACATTCAATTCCCTGGCTTGCAGTAATGTCGCCAGCCGTGCTTTAACATCCGTCATCACGAAGGCGCTTCTTAACCACGTAGGACTCCTTGTTTCTGGCAATAATTATTGAAGATCAAATTTAGGGCGAGGCTGACATCTAATCTACACGGAAGCCGCCGTTAAGCAAAAAGGGAAGGTTTTCACAGGGAGTGAAAGTTTACATGATTTAGATAAATTCCGATCTCACTATTCTCAAGTCTAACAAATAGCTCAAGTTCTACAGTGGAATCGATTCGACAGGAAGCCTTGCGTTTATTCTGAGCCGATACTGGCCATTCCATTTTGGCTTCAATAGAATGCCACTGCAGCTTCTAGACTCGCTGGAGAGTTCCAGAGACCAGTCTTTACACATTCGCGGGTCGTTTTGATTTGGCTACCTGTAATGGTATCCATTATAAGCGACCGGCAAGTTGGAAACCAGTTTGATAATTTGACAGGTCACAAATGACAGCTGAGCCCAAGTCTGGTGTATCAAAGTAATTGGAATTGAATCCAATACCCATTTCCTAAGTTGTTAACTTGTTGGATTTCTTCCTTTTGATACCTTAGAAAAATCCGGCTGATATGTGCAGTTCGCCTATGTAGGATAAATTAATATAGCAAGACGATATCTTTTAATTCATTATACACGAGCAAGCTTTAGAATTCAACCAATAATCCTCTACAAAACCCAACAAAACCATCCTAAAACTCTACTATTATCACTAGCACCTGGAGATAGTATATTACGTATACTTCCCTAAACTTGCAAAATGCTAAAGCCGGGAGATGGAGAACCCATCCAAGTTTTTTGCCATACGACTTTACTACTAATATAGCCTTTAAACAGCTTATGCTCATCTTCCAGATTCATGCGGTTCATGGGTATTATTTAGTACAAATGCATCCTATATAGGCAATGCGATAAGTTCTTGACATATGCGAGAAGAGGTACAATGAAGGAGGAATAGTTTATTCACTCTGGAGGGGCCATGCTGTCTGAGGTACGGTAATGACAGTCCTGAATGAGATGGTTTGCAGGATTTCATTGGAGCAGCTCTAATGAGAAACCCCGGTTCCCAGTTAGCATTGCAGTTGGAGTTGCAATTGTACTGTACTTCAGATCCTCGATTCTACGAGAACGATGATAAGGAGGGAATGCAACATGTTGAAAGTCACCGTGAAGCGGCCACAATGCACGCAGAGATGACACGCTACTTTGTTCCTTGGAAGTGATTGTTGATAAAGAAGAGCGAAATGTTGCTTCTCCAAAAATGAATGTCGTACAATCATCAAATCTTTACTTCAGCACCCGAGCATTGGAAATATTCGGCCCGTGAATCCGTCTTCGGCACATCTCTCGAGATGGGAGCAAGTATTCCTAGATTAATCGCTTCATCCTTTATCCTCTCTCATTGTAAATCGAAGTCAGATTGCCCCAAAGGTTAGAGGCCTCGAAGGTGGCATACTTTGTAGAATTTTCATCCTTGACCGCATGTCCATTATGGATAACACAGGTTTTCCTTCGTGGGACATACGGATGATTACCGCTCTGCTATTACGTGTATATTGATATTCGGAAGAGTGGATGTAGGGAAGATGCTGTCAGTTGGCACTGTAATATAATTAGTTGAGAGACTTGTTGGCTAAGGTGCTGGAATTAAGGCACTTGCTACTTAAGTCGACCCGAGGAGATTTGACCTGCCAATGACTCAAAAGCAAAAGCGCTTTGCATAATAGGAAAAGAACAACTAGAAGGTTGGCGAGTATGTGGGTGCTAAGTTCTCGTTGGAGCAAGAGAGAAAATGAATTGAGGTATGGAGCGTTGCACTGTTGGCGGTATTTGATCATAGTGTAAAATAGATATACTTGGATACCATGTGAGCTATCGCGAGGCGTTTCGCAAATAAAAAGATGATGCGTAGAAAAGTGCATAATACAATGCTTTTTGCATTCATAACGATAATCTTACTACAATACATGTCCATTCAGCCTTAATCTCCCCTTAGGGTTCCATATTTCAGCTGGATAAGGTGCTGGCACATCACTAAGTGGTGATCTGGCGTAGCAAGAGATGAGGCTATATGGGCCACTGCCATAGTTAACACATCACGGATATTGATATCTAAGCTTTTATTGCCAAGGTTGCTGAATTTGGAAAGCTTGAACTTCCACGTTTGGATGGTGGACATTGCAATTTGAATTCGCATACTTAAAAACTTGCTTTGTATGATTCTCTGTTACATATACAGTAAAGTACGTGACGTTAGTAAGGTGCCCTTGCCTAGAAAAGTATGCTTAAGACAAACGTTGGTAGAGCATGTGTAATATTTTCTATTTTAGAGCCCAAGTTGCTTTTTTGTTCCTGATGATTTGGACTTGTTTACAATGAAATTGAGCAAACACGCAACTCAAAGTTCTTTTTCGGCATTTGAAATAGATGTGATAGTATTTCTATAATTCTTCCTCTAAATGGTAGACATAATCTCGCAATTTTGATGTGTTTTCATGGTAAGAGTGAATGCTTTAACTTATTAATCTCTACTTCCTAAACCAAACAAACTATGCTCATGTACATGTTGTACATGTAAATAACAGGATGAAGTGAATTATGATACTTGTAAAGTATTGCATGCAAATGATGTCAAGGAGGATTATGTTGAGCCTCAATTGGGTATTCGTTAATCCCTGCCTGTCGGGGGAAGGCACGGAGGGAAGTTATCCCTACAAATTCCCAATTTAGGAAGAGTTTGTAGGGGTATTTTAGATCTTACTTCATAATTCACACATACAAAAAGCTCATAAGATTTAAAGCCCCCCACGGTGCGCTGCATACAGAGCTGTAACTGTTCTACAGGCTCCCCATTGTAGGCAATCTCATATCCAGGGCAGAGCTCTATGTATTGGATACTGGCGCAATGTTAACCCCTGATAAATGTCAAATGAAGGGGTCGGGACTTGAAGCAGTATGCCTGATTCTGCGACCCGTTTAGTATTCGTATAAACCCTTCCGAGTCTGTCATTCAATAGACTGGTTAGGGAGGTAGCTAAGGTAGATCTTACAGAGTAGTTTATACTGCGCGAGTAGTAGCTCCTAATTTGGTGGCATCGTGGTTGTCGCTGCTTGAATAGAGCATCCATGCTGAGAGACGCTGCTTTTAAAAAGAAAGTATGCCAAATTTAATCGTTGTCTCAGATATATACTAGTTCACCAGTTAGTATGCAAACCTTCGGCTATACCCACTTACTCATGGGCAATTGCGTGAAAATCGTTAGGCCTGTGTGGCTGGTACGAGCGCGGATATGTCGCCGGTAAAGTTTATGGAGTAATTCGTTGCTGAAAATCTTTCCCCATCAACAGAACTCAAACACAAAGAACGTGGCATTATTCTCCCAAAAGCCGGAAGGGATCTACTTGTCTCATTTGCACTGAGTATATAACCTTAAATCTGCCATAACTAGAGCTCCTGCCTTTTCAGCATCAGGTACTGGTACTGGTACAGGTACCAACGGTGGTGGGTTGCAGCAGAAAGCCCGTAGGGACGCCTCACCGGTTCAGATAAGCTTCACAAAATCACCAAATTTCCTATGATCTCATAGGCCGTGGATTTGACTATCTATTGACAATTAGTCAAAATAAGTCCGTATCAGGCCACATCTAACCTCCATCCGTAGGAATCCAGGGTTTCTACAGTATGTGAAGTTTTAGGGGACCTTCCAGGAACATCGCGTGCGCCAGATCGGCTTCTGGAACGGCCAGCTGTGTGCCAAGTGTGAAGTGACGGATGGTGCAGTGCCTCTTGACTCCTGATTCAAATTCATTTTACAGAATCATTGACCACGACGACCCTTGACAGCCAAATCCGTAGGGCCAACTGGCCAGGAAACTATTCCGGCATTTCAGTTTTTGCTTTTGTCACCGATACTTTGGTTGCCGAGGAAAAATGTGATGTTGAGTTTGAGGAGCACATGGCCTACATGCGCGCGCGGCGACGGGGCCACGTTATTTCCAGCCTTGCAGTTGCATGTTGCATGGGATCGTTGGACTATAAATAACCTGCGTAGAATAGGTTCTCCCACAGAATGGATTTCCTCATGTAAGAATTGACTAGAGCCGATTGTATTGTTTGAATGGGTCCCTTCACGGTGCGAGGAATGGACTAGTCGTAAACATCGAACCATTATCTCGACAGGAGCCAATGGTCATATTTGACAATCTCCTATTTGAGACCCTGAGAGCTTGGAGCTTTGAAACGGTTTGGATGATGAGGTGTCAAAGCTCTCATTTCCAATTTGGTGAAGAGAGTTTCTTCGCTTAGCATGTCCCAATAGAGAGACAGTCTCGAATGAAGTTCGCTAACCCCATCCTGATTATTTGCTATGCACGCAGGTGCGTTATAGGGCAGTAACAGTAGATCAGCAGCGACCCTTGCTTGATCGATTAGATAGAAGTGGGATGCTTGTGGGAACTAGGAAATCGTCCCCCAGCAAAGCCGGCAGCAATGGCCAGCACGCGCTTAGAATGATGGTGGACGCTTTTTTGGTACCAAGACCAAATAGCTGGAATACCGTGTATAATCATGTCTATTCCTTCCCTGATATCAGGCTTGGGAGAGGAGGAGCCAAGGACCCAGAGGAGATCATGAACTCTAACAAGGTTTGATCGACAGCTTGAGCTTAAAAGCTCGCAAGGATCAAGGTTGGGAGGGACGTGGGGATCACATCTTCAACCCTCGTCTATGATTTCCATTGCAGGAAGGGAGATGAATAATAATGTGGTAGTGTACCAGAAGGTAGGCAGCTAGCTGTCTATTCGACCCCATAGATAGATACTTTGAGAAGAATCCTCTTCCCAATATACAATAAGAAGGAGTACAGTACAGTACATACGGCCAGCGTCGACAAATTGGATGTGTTGCTTCGGTGGGAGGGTGAGAGGGTGTAACCTCATACGGTAATCCTTTCATAAGCGAACTCCTTCCTGGTGTGGTGGCTCCTGATGCACAGTGATGCAGAGGCTCAGATGGAAAGTTATGACTGGAGTGTCTAAGAGACTTGTCGTGAGAAGAATTTTCCAAGGGATACCGCATTATGCACGTTTTACTGCAGGATAGGTAAGCCTTCAATTTATTAGGCTAGCTATTACCGTCTGAGTAAGAACTGGTAAATTTGAAAGTTGTTAGGTCCCTCGTATATCGTATTACTTACGGCTGTGTATCAAATATACGCTTTATAGGGGATCCGTATCAAAGGGGGGAGACCCCGTACAGTACCTAGCGAGCCTAGATATCTATACATGTTAACAGTTATTACCTGCCTAACCCCAGCTCTCGGAAATGCCCTCCGTAACCATTCCCTGACACCCTTTTTTCCTTTCATCGAATGCTATGCTATATTATCATTATTATTATTATTATTATTATCCCCTTGTGAAAATACTCAGATGAGGCTTCTGGGTATGATTGTCCCTTCTGTAACACTGCCCGTAATTGGCCTTGACGTACTTGCGTATATTATCTTGGCTGACTAGCAGTAGCGAATGGCAGGAGGGCAGGTCCACACTCACAACAACAACTTCGCTTAGCAACTCCAAATGAACGTCTGTGGCGGCCAAACTAATCTCACTATTGAACGCCGGATGACTTTCCAAAATTCAAGAGTCAAGGGCCAGTGACGACTATAAGTGGGCTCTTTTGGTGCTGGGGAGCTGTCAGATACAGATTGTAGATGGCCATGAAAAACCCAAACCTCCACTTTTAGCCCTAGCTATGAGTTGCCTGTCTCAAACTGCACCTGAAGTAGAGTAGTCTTTTAGGGGCAATATAGCCAGAGTCACAGGGAAGAAGACCACCGAAGCAACAAAGCCATCTTCAAACCAGGTGTCCTCGGCTCAAAGAGATCTACCGGCCCCTCTCCGTTTTCCCGGGTTTGCCTTGATGTGGTCTTGTCTTGCGATCTGGTTCAACACAGACATAGGAAGTATACTCGTCTATGATGTTATGTCAGCCGACAACAAACCACCTGGGAGGCCATCCCTCCTTCACTTGACGGATCCGCGCCACTGACTACTGGCGGTACTTTGGCGAGTAGTCTGATACAAACCCATTTGTACACTTCGAGACTAGATACATCGCTGGAATACGGAGCACCTGCACCGGAACCAACACCAGAGCAAATGGCGCAAACAATGGGGTATCACAATCCTTGTTAGCCCATGTTAGCCAATGTTTTCCGGGAGCTGACAAGCATCTTTTTGAAAGGCTCAGGGGGCGGGGGCCTGGCAAATGTTACTCAATCTCGTGGCGTCGCAGGCATTAGGGATAGGGATGAACCTCATTGTGCTCCTCTCCCAAGTGTCTTTACGTCGGGGCTTTATGGTGATCACCAACAGATGTGCTTTTTCTCAAACTCATCCCCCAAAACCATACTACCAAACCATCCCATACCATTTTGCCCACTGGCTCTCCCTAGTTGGTCTTAGATCTTTGACAGTGATCCGTGCCATGCTATACCATGCCACTGATCCTGATCCGCTATTTACATCTTCCTTTCTTCTTAAACCTATCCACGCTCGTCAGGACAAGAAAGCAAACTACAATCCCATCATACTGCCATTCTTGCTTGCAGACTCAATCCCAAGACAATCTTCGATGAGGTGGCGTGAACTATTCCTCTCCATTCGCCATTGAAGCCGTACAACTCCCACGACGGAGGCTGCTTATCCCACCAGAGGAGCCCCAACTGGTCGACCTGCCGCCTGCAATTAGCACTACACCTCCTCCTGCTCCTGCATCGCAAGCCACATACTCCTAGACCTCTCCCGCAAGTTCTGAGAACATATTGAGCAGATTCCTTCACCATCTTTAGACCAGCTTATGCATTTGGGGTCGCCCGTTATCACCACCATTCGCCGTTCTACGCCGTTAAAGTCCCGCAGCCTGCTTATTTCGACTTCATAAACTGGTCTGTAGAGGCTTGCTTCTTGAATGTAGGCTGTTTTGCAACTGCAACAGCACAGCAAGTTTGACACAGCAACCTTGGAAACTGTTATTAAGTGAAGACTTGTCACACCACCTGTATGACCGGGGGCACTTCATACTTCTACCACCAGAACATTTATTGATTTCCAAAAAGGGGGGGCGGGCAGCTTATATTCAGACCAGATTCTTCGCGCGGCAGCAGATTACACGAGATACTGTTGCAGTTGATGGCCGTCTCAGTTCAAACACAATATTATACAAAGTCCGTATGGAACGGCGGTGAACCCCAGTCCCCATATTCGATCTTTATATCGGATGCGCCAACAGCTGCGACAATGGCGTATCAGTATCCTTTGGGCTCGACGGGGTCAGACCAGTCTTCTAACATGGCCCACAGCTTTCACCATCATGCCCGAAATAACTCACAGACAATGTCACCAGCACTCGCAAATGAACCTTCGCCTGTGCCAAAGAATCGAGCGATGACTGCTAAACCGGCAAAGATTAAGAGGTCAACTTCGACACCGAACGTTCGAGGACAGGCTTCAGCGGATGCAGCAGCACTTGCCTTATCGGCGGAGAAGAGGAGAAACAAGCTGGGTTACCACAGAACTTCTGTAGCATGTGGTGAGCCATAAAATTTCGACCATGTTAGATTTTTTTTAGCCTTGTTCACTGACCCATGGTTATAGGACATTGTCGCCGGAGAAAGATCAGATGCATCCCAGCACCTGCGGATCCACAGAATCGTTGTTCAAATTGTATCAGGTTAAAGAAAGAGTGCAATTTTTACCCGGTTGATCAACAACCTCAGGTAGAACCTCGAAGAGCGGGCAAAGCTCATAGTGGAACTGGAGGTATCTCCGAGTCATCTTCACCATCGACTTCGTCTGGGCAATTGCCAGACATGCAATCCGGCATACCGTATTCTCATATGAACATGCCATCCATTCAAGATCTCGGAGGACCTCAGATGAAGCGGCAACGAACCGAAAGTTTTTCTCCGGAGTCAAAAGGTTTGCCATTCCTTCCAGGCGCTTCTCTTCACCAACCTGACAACACACCAGTGGTCACATCTTCTCGCAATTACGAGTACAGTCATGGCAACCAAACGAATTGGGTGCCTCCCGATGCTTCTCCAGCTGTGAGATCTCATCCCGAACTTCCTCAAGCGGATGTTCCAAATATGTATTGGAAGGGAAATCATCAAGAGTCGCCCATCACCCCGGCATTTTCACCCTTCACGCCCAGTGGACCAATTCCTCCTGTGCACACCTGGCCAAATAATCAACCAGAGCCTAGTCCGAGGGAAGATTTGTCATGGTCAGTTCCTCAAAGGTCGATATCGTACAGCAATCTCGAAGGGATTCCAAATCAATACCCACAGTCATATCAGCCTTCCCCTCATCCACAAAACCACCCGGCAGATCACTATACTACGAAGCCACGACTGTCACATTCCGGGATATATCCTCCTCCGATCACAACGACCCAAGGCCACTCAGCCGGGGACTACGTGGTTGCCACAACGAGCGAAAATCCTCAGCACGCACAATCAGCCGGTGTACTCCCACCCGCTGGTTACTCCCACTGGCAACAGCCGTATTCGTACCAGAGACCCGTCGTACCTAGCAGCGAGCCATACGGTTCTTGGAACCCTTCACAACCTCCACACCACATTCCTGAGGAAGGTCATGGGCAACCTGCGAATTACGGAATACCAGATCCAAATTACCACTATCCACACACGCAAGGGCGATAATAGACAAAGCACTGGCGTGAAAGAAGCAAATAAAACTTACAAAGAAGCGACCGCTGTATCTAGGAAGGCCCGATTTCTCATCTAAGCAAGCCGAAGGGATTTTGCTCTCTCAGTGAAGGGGGAGGAAGAGCGACCTGGACTAAAGGATACTCAGCACTATAGCATCCCCAGAACTATAGCACCCTCAGCTTGGCTCCAATGTACATTGTAAGATTAAAATTATGTGTAACGAACTTATTGAAAGACCGCGACAGCCTGCATGCATTAATGGTTGGGAATTGAGCTCAAATGGAGTTTCAAAGCTCCTTGGAGATCTAAAAGCGGGGATCCATATTCAAAGCAGCTCCAGGCAGTCTCTCGATACTGTATATATATGTATAGAGACTTTTACTAGATGATAACAACCATGAGAGCTATTGAGAACACTCTTTTGTTGTAAATATTGGCAATTGAGCAAGAGTTCTGAAAAGTGACATTTTTAATTTCAGCATTTCTGGTGTTGCTGTTCACCGTAGTGCTGGCTACTACCCAGCACCCACGTTTTATAATGACCCCCAACTTCAACAAATGAGCCAACGGCAGAACAGCATAGAATAAGCAACCATGGCGCAAGCAAGAAGAGGGTTCATAGCCATGTTTGAGGTAATCTCCTCCCATTTCCAAGGAACACCACCCACAAACGATGGATTTACTGAACTCCATCCAGGCACATCCAGAAGATAGGCTTCATCTGCGACGGCACCGAGCTCGATCAGTTGTACTTACTGCTCAAGAGTATGTTTGACCATGCATTATAGTACCTGGCCAATAAAACTCTTACTGACCCGTCATCCCGATGGCAGACTTGTTGAAATCCGTGCGGCTCAGAGGACCTTCGAAGGAGCTTATATTCGCACAGCCCTGGGCCAGTTCTCCTTTGCGCTTGTGGTGCTCAAGATTTTTACTGCAGAGTTTTATAGCATTGGCGCACTGTTCGCGACATATGGTGCTGGCATACTGGCTGTGTCGATGTACCGCAGATATGAGGGCAATCGACAATTCTTCAGCGAAACCGGCGCAGATGGTTTGGGCCGGAAGAAGTTTAGGACTAGCGGAAATGCTGTAGTGGTTCTGAGCGCTTTATCAGTTGCGGCATATGCGAGCCTGATAGTCTTAACGGTGAAGCTCCAAGATTGATGATGCCGTGGAAGTTGGGAATAGACAAACCGTGGGATATGCTGTTAGAACAAGCTTCCCTGATGTGGATTCATAAAAATGAAGGTCTCACCATATGTCGATCGCCAAGGCATCCAGCTGGGGCATACAACTAGATCCACAGATTGACGCCGGCAATTGCCATTGGGAAAATGTTCAATAGCAAGTACCGAAAGCTGGAGATACAGACAGGGGTTTATGGATCACAATCGGACATTTTTCGGAGATATGGTCAAGGTGTGACGCTAGCACTTGATTTGCATACATGCGATATGTACTTGTATATCTGGCACTAAGTATAATTGTGTCTTGGTTAACAGGGCATTTTTGCGAATGTTCTCGGGGGTCTTTGAATTTTTGACATATGTCTTCAACATCAGTGAGTAGTTTGGCTATCTAGAAGAATTCATACTAATATGATGAAGCGCTAGGATCACGACTTGAGTCTTGAAGAACATGCACTTGAAGAGATTTCTATGGCACATCTTCGGGCTTCTACATATATAGAATGAGATGGGAATGCATGAACATAGTATTGGGAGGCTAGAGAAGAGCCTTGTCTGACGCTTCGAATCCACCGAATAATGTCGTCCCGAGTAGAAGGAACCATGACAGCTATATATGATGTTAGCAGTATGTTAGTTTCGGATAGGCATATCCTATAACACCTTAGTTACACATAAAACACATTCCCATCTGGCAATCGAGGGTACAACCCACGTTAGACTTAACTCTACACAAACCTGCCGAAAAGCACAACCCTTGATGTCGCTTATACAACTTGAGTCTTGGAACCGGAAATCACCAAATGAAGTCAAGAGTAGCCAACCTTACTTTCACATCGTGCGCAAGTCGCCAATCCACTCAGAACGCGAATGCCATGGCATGCTAGCGCGCTACTAGCTCACTTGAGTAGCATCTATCTCGGTAATTGCGCCTGGTCCCCCAAGTCACTTTTCTAACACGGAGAAGCAGTTCATGTCTTAAGTTCTTGAGTTGTTGGGATGAGTCTTAGCTGATAGGTATGACTGTAGGAAATTGCATGTGACATGGGAACATGAACGTGTCAGGCTGCTTGTGCGGCAGTTTTGTTGACACCGACACGTTCGGGTCACATTTTGGGTCTGAATGTGGCGGTGATGGCCATTTGGTTGGGAGGTAAGATGTTATCCCAATTTGCCTAGTAACTTGCACATGCTATAGGAGTAGATTTTGCGAACAATATAGCATAGTTTGCTACCCAAAGAAGTCTGCTTGACCAATATTTATATGATGTAGTCGGCAGTGCAGGGTTTCAGCTAGCCTATTGGTTAATGAGTTTCTTCTAGGGCGTCTTTTGGTAAATGAACGGCTAGAGTAAGGCATTGAATGATGATTTGATTTAATAAAAATCAACTATAATGGTGATTTTGACTTACCTTTTGGTATATGTAAAGTTAGGTAGGTACTATACCTAGGTAGATCACGCTAACACATTGTATCGTCTTGCTACCCCTATGTGTTAAGCGAGGCGCGTTTACCTACCATACAGCACCTAGGTAGGACAAGCAATGGAGCTAGGGTAGAATATGCATCAGTAGTCTGGAAAAACGAAACTTCTATAATTTTTGGATCACTCAATGGTAACAGCAGGGCTGTTATTGTTCGTCATCCACCGAGATTGCGAGAGGTAATGATTTTAGGCTTCTTTGGAATACATCTAAATCAGCAGAAGCTGTAGACATTGTCACACCCAAAATGAACTGAAGACATGCAATAAAATTAATTTAGCTTCGATGGAGGTGAAAGGCTATGATATCATTCGGAGATAGCTGCCTAAAATGGAGCCCATGCACAACTTTTTATGGTGTATCAAGATTTAGAATCCCTGTTTGGGACAGGAGGACAAGTACGGTAGGGCTCGTACTACTGTGCTTATTAGTCCTTATTACTGTACATTTCAAGATCGTCGTCTTAGCTCCATAATTAATTAGTGACGCGAAAACCCCGAATATCATCATTACTTGAGTCTCCTTTTGAAGAAAAAAATGATTTTTAGGAAAGAATGGCTTGCCTTTGCCTTCTGCATGATTCCCAGAATACTCAGCATAGAGTTTCCTGGGTAAGCAAGATACTTTTCTAAAAAAGAAAAGGGAAGGGAATAAGATAAGGGCTGTGTGAAGAGTGAAAATGCGACCTTTAGGTCCTGGGCTTGCTGCGGTCGCTTAACGGTCTGGTCTGATTTAAATATGCATACTCCGCACGTTGTATACTTGTACAGTATTTTGTCGAGTATAATAAAAGAGATATAATCTGCACAGCCCTTCTCTTGGCCTCTCCAGCCTCACCCCTCAAGCCTCAAGCCTCAAAGGCAGTTTACACACGACCATGGGCAGCATCCGGGGAATCTCTTATTTGTTGATACCGGCGGTTTCAACGATTAGGTTTCGAGCGATGTGGCAACGCCGAGAGAAATGTACAAACGTTGGTGATCTTCTGTTGTTTTAGCTCATTGCTTATTTCTGCCACCAGTTGGAATCCAACTCGCTCGCATATGTATATCGGTACGTAGCACGGAGCATCTCCCCTGTACCAGCTAGCAATAAGCTCAAGTCCGAAAACGTGCTTTATCCGTGAATCAGCTTTTTGTCAACGGTAGGGATATCAAAGTAGGACAGGACAGGACAGGACAGGTACAGGTACATGTACTACTCTGACATTATCAATCAACCTGCGGTCTGGTTAGGATCAAGACGCCAGCCTGCTGCCAGGTCGTCTACGGGCTGACGCTTTATCTCCCATCGTACGGTAAGTACTGATCATACAGATAGTACTGCCTCTGCCTCTGCCTCTGCCTCTGCCCATCGCTCGGGCCCGGAACTGGCGGCCAATGGTCGGTAATGTTCCTCTCTAGATGGGATTCTTAAATGTAACTAGAATTCGGGGAAGCAAAGTCCCAGTCGCAGTCTCAGTCTCAGTCGCAATCTCAGTCGCCGGCCCTAATGCATCCAAGGGGCATAGCCACATCTTTCTTATTGAAAGGCTCCCGTAGCGTGGGCTGACAGCCTCACGAAACAGACTAGTAACTCCGGTCATCACTTGCTAAGGAAGTATTCAGCCTTGGACCGCAGTGACGATCATGGACACAGCGCATGGAACATGGAGCATGGAGCATGGAGCATGGGCATGCATGGGATGGGCATGAGATGCCATTATTGGGAGGTGAAAGCATGGACAAGACTGAACAGAGCCTCCCTCTCCCCAATCTTCGGATTCTTGCCAGTGAAGCTAGCCAGCCAGCAGCGGAGCCAGCATACTTTTTGATTTCCCTCTCCAAGTCAGCCTGTCGAAACTGCCTATCGACCGACAAAGTATTCACCGCGGGTTTGATGGCCATCGATGGTCCTATCATCGTTCCATTTTGTGACATCAGTTTGGGCAGGTCATCCACCGACAAGAACCAAGAACGCCTGGTATTTTTTTTTTCACTTTGCCGGCTGGCCGGCTGGCCATCTCTCTCTCTCTCTCTCTCTATCTCTTCTCTCTCTGTGTGTGTCTCTATCTCTGTGTGTGTGTATGTGTGCGTATCTGTTTCTCGCTCAATCAATGCTTGAAGTCAAAATAAGCCCAAACCATAATAATAAACTGCCCCCCTCCCCCCCGCCTCTCTTCCAAGACCCAGTAGAATAATAATCATCAGGAAGCTTACATTTGGGTTGACATGGAATAAATAAATAACTAAGCCTTTGCGGTCATTTCACTCCACTACGGTCTGAAGTACGGAGTCCATATTCTTTGCAAAACCCAACTGGACGCATAATCCCCCGCCCATTATTCAACCTTCCACACACCCCTCCACCTTCTCCTCCCCCCATCCCATCATCCATATCATCCTACCTACATACTCTCTCACCCCCCCTTTCCCCTCCCCTGGACACTTTACCATCCTTATACCACACGGATCGCTCCGAAATAATAGAGAGGAGGGAATAGAGATCTTTTCCACCTTTTATTCTTAGCACGATCCATCCATCATTTTCTAACTATAACTATCTCCCCCGGCTATCTCGACCCCAAACAACGTCACTCCCTTTACCGGCGCCAGACCGGAATTGCTGGGGCTCGCTGCTACTCTTCGTCTAGCCTAGCGGTCGCATCGCATCGCATCACATACCCGCCCAGACAACATCTCCCACCAGTAAGGCTGGAACCATGACCAACAACTTGTTCGCCTTTTGACCTTCACCTACATAGCAGAGAACTGTGCCTGGTGGTGAAGAACCGGTGCAACCATTATAAGACACAGTCCCCATTACATAGCCTCCTCCGCCTGCTTTAGTCTGTCTACGTTATGTCTTCAACATACAACTCCACCTCAAACGATCTGGGGCTGAACAACGACAACCACGATATCAATTACTTTTCTTCGTACAACTATTCCCACACGATCAGCAACTCTGCCAGTACGTACTCTTGCCCATAGAATTCATACCATCGTGCTCCAATTGCTCCATGACTTGTCAAGCTTGGACTGCTCAATCCAGAGTGAGCTAGCTGCTGGTCAAGCAACGACCATGATGGCGCCAGGCTACACAAAGAGGCTCCTACTAACATAAAACCCAGGCCCATCATACAATCCCAATACCAACACACCTGGGGAATCTCTATCCGAGTATAGCACTTATCAGCCAAGTGAGCTGAGCGAGATTGACGACGAGTTCTTTGGCGTTGACTTCAACGCCGGTGTGAACCGAACCGACTCCACTCTAACCAACACCCTATATACTACAAACGAACAGCCTCTGCCGGTATTGCCTCCACGAGGTGAAGAACAGCTTTCAGATAACCTTACCGCCTCGACATATCCCTTGAGCCCTAAACTCACGAGCATACCAAGCACGCCCTCCCCGAGAAGCGACTTTCATGATCTCAGCACAAAGCTGACAATCTCTCAACACGAACTTACAACCGGCCTACACAACTCTCGCTTCCAAACCTTTATACCACACACACCAATACATCCGGCCTCGGTACAATTGACTCCAGAAAATAGTGGAAGTAGCCATACGAGCGCAGAAGGCGTTGCGCCCAGCCCTATGGCCGATCACCAGTGGGTAGATCAACAGACACAACCGTCAAAACCGCTCGGAAAGGCTGGTAGTGAATACAATGCAGCTACCAGTTCCCGGGAAATTGGTCACCAGCACAATCCCCAGCCAACTGTCCTTCGCGGTGATGATGGATCATGGAGGTTTGACCAACAAACTGGCCAAGCTGGGCTGAATCCAGAGCAAAGAAGAATGCTTGGTGACACAGAAGTGCTAAACTTGAAACAGCAAGAAGAGCAAAGACGGATTGAAAGCAAGAATATGGAGGTCCAGGAATGGCGTTCTCAGGCTGGTGCGAGTAGTGATGATGAAGATGTCAATCAGTCATACTTTACCCATTTCAACAGCGAGAATTTTCAGCGGCAGCCAAAAGCTGACAGGAGGAGCAGTCTGACAGAAGAGAATCCACTTTCACCTGTGGATGACGCTGAAAGCATCCATGAAAATAATTTAGTCGAAGGCCAAACATACTACTATCCGAAGAATGGTGCTTTGACAGACGAGGACATTCGGCTAATGGCTCAGTCTCGCCATTGGAGCGATGCCCCAATGTTACCGAAGATAACCATGACGAATTTTCAACCGGAAACTGCCAACGATGCCATGAGAAAATTCAATGAAAATTCAGATGCTCTATCTCTAAAGTCAAGAACAGCGACATGGGGCACTCGTCGTCGAAGCGAGACGAATCTGACCGATTTGGAAGGAGTTTCAAGTGGCAGTTTTTTGAGTAAACTCACAATTAGCAAGCCTAGAGATAGAGAAGCAAACCGGCCTCGGCAAAATAGCCTATTCGATCAAGGTTTAAACAGCTTAGCTAATATTGTCCGCAAGAGGAGCGATAGCAAGCTCAAACGAAATCGCAGTTCTCAAGATATTACAGAGGAAATAGCATCTGGACACAACAATCGACCTAGCCAAGACTCGCTTGCACCCCCCAGCTCCTCAAACTACAATCGGAGATCAATGCCTAACGTAAATACGGCTTTTGCTGCAATGACTGGTCCACTGGCCGCTGTAGGAGCAAGACATGCACGTAGTGGGTCTATTAGTACAAATGCTCAATCTCCCAAGAGTCCAACGGCCACAACAAAAAACTTTGGGTTTACTACTAGAATCATTCAACGTGCTAGGAGCAGGAGCGAGCTGTCAGTGCAAGAGAAGGCAGCACAACAACCCGGCCTCACACAGTTGTGGAAATCACAGGGTGGTCCGCCTGTAGCAAATCTTGCTTCACCACCACTTGAAAGAGAAATAAAGCACCAAGCTCATGAGGTCCAAGATCAGGATGAAGATGACGATGACGATGACGAGCCGGTAGATGAAGGTGACATGAAGCGTGAATCTGAATACCAAACTGAGCCTATCATCGCAAACTATGAGGGTTTCAAGCAGCACGTTCGACGCCTGAATCCCGAGATGGATCCTCGTTATAAATGGCTTGTAAGCAGGATCGCACACCAGCAAGAGATTCGATATAAGAATCTACTTGAACTAAGAGTCAAGCACTCCCAAGCCACAGCCAATCGCAGCTGCGGTGCTGGACGTCTTTGTGTGGCCTTGGGCGGCAGCGCCACTTCATTAGACGCCCAAGGAAAGCCTCGGGAATCAGAGCACGCGGCCGCAGGTCTGCAAATTGTTACGGACTTCTCTGACCATGATTCAAATCCAGGAGAAGGTGCACTGACCGAAGAAACATTTCCTCCTGGGGTACCAATGCCACCGAGCCGAAATCTTCCTGCTGAATTTGAATGTCAACTATGCTTCAAAGCCAAGAAATTCCAGAAGCCATCTGACTGGACTAAGCATGTTCATGAGGACGTCCAACCATTCACTTGTACGTATGACAAATGCAAAGAACCTAAATCATTCAAGAGGAAGGCGGACTGGGTTCGGCATGAGAATGAACGGCATCGTCACCTAGAATGGTGGGTTTGCCAAGTAGAGGATTGTAAGCATCCATGCTATCGAAAGGACAATTTCCTCCAACATCTTGTACGGGAGCATAAACTACCAGAACCCAAACAGAAGACGAAGGCGGCTATCAAGAAAGCTCGTTTGACAGAACCCGCCTGGATCATGCTTGAGCAATGCCACTACGAGACGGATAAGAAACCGCAGGACGAGCCTTGCAAGTTTTGCGGGAAGACTTTCAACACCTGGAAAAAATTAACGGTGCATCTTGCAAAGCATATGGAGCACATCAGTCTACCTGTGTTACACCTCGTCGCAGAAAAGCATGTCGATGCTAACACAATTATCAGTCCTGTGGAACAAATTCTTACTCCCGTTACCCCCACAAGCCGTCAAAAAATGGAATCTGGCAGCCCATTTCCCATGGACAGCGTCTCTCCTCATATAACTATGGGTCCGCATTTTACTCCTGGTTTTGAACAGCATTCTTACTACCCAACGACTGGTACATCAGCGTCTTACGTCGGGATGCAGGCACAGATTCCACATGATGCTACGTATGACCAAAGCCAGATGTTTGATAACCCATATATGCACCAAATGAATCAATCCCGCGCTTTCAACTTGATGCATACTGGGCCAAATAATATTGATAACATGCAGCAACAAGTACGAGGATTCGGCCACTTGAGTACAAACTATTCACAGCCAAAGATGGAGCAAACCCGTGGATTTGATGCATTAGACTCGGGGTTCTCCCAAGTGATACCGGAACAAACTTATAGCACACATCAGTCTGGAGGATTTCCTGTGCAACACAACTACGTTTCCAACGCACCCCCGGTGTCGGGTTACCAGGCGCCAAACATGCTGGTAGGCATGAACGAGCATGCTTTTGGATTTGATCAATTAGCAGTAAATGGGGGCGATAATTATCAACAACAACAACAACAACAACAAATACCGATGTCCCGTGGTCCAGGAAGTACATCGTCATATGGACATTCACCACAATCAAATGTGCCATATTATGGTCATCAATGAGTGTTTATGAATCTTATATGAGCAAAGTTTGTGCTCGAGTTGTCATGTGTTGAGGCTATTGGTTCCAATTATGTTTTGTTTCTGGGGGTTTTTTTTACTGGGATTTTTGTTTACCTAGATTGTGTTTATAGTCTCTTGATTTTCCTGTTTAGTTTGTTTAGCTTGATTTAGATACCACGACATTCATGTCTTTTGTTTGGCTCAAAATAGCGATGGGAGTTAGGATGTGTAACGGTGTTATGAATATAATGATGACTTATTTGAATTTACGGCTTTCAGCACAGCACATATTATGGTTTTTTTTTAACTATGTTGTATGTATAAACTGAAACTATATTTGTGTACTGCTACAATTTCCGCATGACTATAAGTGATAGGCCGTGTCCTGTTCCGGATACACCAAATCCCTTTCTACATCTTCGTCACACCCCAATTTGCCTATTTCATTTTCAGCCTTGATATGTTCCTATTCAACAGTTACCGTGCTTTGGTTTTCCATATTCAGGTTAGTGTGACTTGATTTATCCCTTTCCATGCCGGATTGCTAAATTCCCGATGCTTGGAACATTGCAAAGACTCTGGGATGCTCCAAATATGAGTCACCTCCCTTCTCTTTGCCGCTTTTGCTCTATGGGTGATTAGTTAGCTATTCTCATGTTGGACAAGAATGCAGGTGTGGCTGTCTTGACAGAACAATCTTTTAATCATTGACTGCGTTCGAGGCCTGAGATGTTGAATACTGCAAGCAATTACCCTCCTTCCATAGGTGGCCATACCCTCGTTGATGGAGAATATTCTTGATATTATGAAGTGGCATGTCACCTCTCAGAAACATATCATGACGAGAATATTTCCAAGAGGCTCTTGTCCTAGAGGACAGGTCGAATCTTAGATTCACTTGTTTAGTCTGTGACAACTAGAAACATATTAGCGATAAGACGGTATCGAACTAGACCTGCTTCTGCCCAGTCACATATTGAGGATTAGACTTTCAGAGTAACTTTAGCGGTTGTGCGCATTGATGTAATCATGTAACTTGATCAAAAGAGCCGCGTGAGCGCCAACAGCTTTATAGTCTGTTCACTGTAATACGTAACGTCATTCTACTACCCCAAAAGCTCCCGCTCAACATGAATACCGCATCGTTGATATTCGCATCAAGGCGGGAGCCCGTCGACCCATCGTTGAGCTTGGAACTGGCGTCGTCTGATCAACAAAATGAAAAATCGGTTTCCAATAGCTTGGAAGACAAGCGCGCTTTCAGACCCCTACGTCTAGGTTTGTGTACGGAATCTGCATGTCTTGCAACACAGATAGACGAGTCTGAGTTGCATCACCCCCACCTCCTCCCACCTGCTAATGGAGTATAAAGTCCTGGTGGATATTCTAGACCTAGAGACAGACAGCTTGAGAGCACCGAACTAAAGAGAAAACGACTGACTTCTCGAAATGGAAAAACCACTCCCAAAACTTAAACTATCTTCCATCCAGATCCCCGTTCATTACGCTCTTCCAGCAGCAAAGTACAATAGATCTACTGAAAAGGAGCTGGCTTTTGAGTCTTTCGGTTCTGATGAAAACACTCCCACGAATTCCGTGACGACGATATCAACATTTCGAAGAAGTCCCAAGACCTCGCGGTCCGGTGGAAGTTCGTTCACGACCATCGGAAACAAGTATGAGAATTCAGACAAATCAATCAGCACCTTTCAAGCTTGCCGAAGGACTACTAGCCAAGCATGGATTGCTTGGATAAGCTGCGACTTCGCTGGTGTTCTTCTTGGTTATGATTGTTTTTATGTCAATGGTATTCTGGGGATGGATCAGTTCAAGCGTGACTTTGGCAGCCCGTCGACGAACGTTGAAAGCGTACACGGACTTCTGTACAGCAATTTGCAGAAGGCCGTTGTTGTTTCAGTCTTTGCTTTGGGAGTAGCTCGTAAGTCAAATCAAGGGGATATACATCTCTTGAATACCAAGAAAACATAACTAACCTTATATGTAATCTAGTTGGTGCCCCTATCACAGGATACTCTGCAGAACGGTTCGGTCGTCGGCTTTCCATATTAGCTGGCTGCGCTATCCACGTCATTGGCATAACGCTTCAACTGATCGCCGGGTCTCCTAACGCACACGTACCCAGCATTACATTGCTGTCTGTCGGACGTCTCATAGGGGGCGTGGGTCTCGGAATGCTCTCTGGGGCTGTCGTCACATATTTCAATGAAACTGCACCGAAAGAATTGCGCGGTGCAATGGCTTCATCCTATCAGGTAGGACTCGTATGCGGTATTTGCGTATCTACATGTGTCAATCTTGCAGCAAAAGATATGACAGACTCTGGTGCTTACCGTATCTCAATTGGAATCCAGTTTTTGTGGGTTCTCATTCTCGCCATTGGGATCTACATCTCACCAGAAACACCTCGTTGGTACGTAAGCCAGGGAAGACATGACGAAGCAGCAGATGCCCTATCCTCATTCCTAGGTCCAGATCCCACATCGAGCAGAGTTCAAATGGACCTCAGTGAGCTTATTGATAGCTACAATAAAGAGCATTCTGGGGCATGGGGAGATTGTTTTACCGGTGGCTTGGGCAGAGGGAGCAATCTTCGTCGAACTATGCTCGGACTAATGATTCAGCTGGGCCAGCAAATCACAGGAATCAACTTCATGTTCTATTATGGAACCACCTTTTTCTTACAGACAGAAATGCCTCATCCATTTATTCTAGTTATTGGAATAACAATTGTCAACGCCGGATTCTGTTTGGTTTCCTTCTGGACCATTGAGAATGTTGGGCGACGGCCACTCCTCATCTGGGGAGCGGCATCAATGGCTTTTTTCCAACTCATTGTCGTAAGTCTGTTTCCTAATATAATATAACAATCCACGGTTACAAGGGAAGCTACTAAGTCAGGTTATTTTAGGCTCTCCTTGGAACAGTCACAGATCCTCTGGCCACAAGATATGTTATATACACGTTTATATGTCTTTTCGCCGCAGCTTATGCTTCAACATGGGCTCCATGCGCATGGGCTGTCACCGGCGACATATTTCCCGCAGCCCTACGCTCCAAAGGTATAGCGCTCGGAACGTCAGCAAATTGGGGTTCGAACTTCATTCTCACGGCTATCACGCCATATCTCGTAGATCCAGACTATGCGAACCTTAAAGAGAAGGTGTTCTACATTTGGTTCGCACTAAACTTGGTTTGTGTAGTGTACTCATATTTCGAGGTATACGAGACCAAGGGTCTGGAGCTCGAGGTAGTGGATCGGATGGTAACTGGAGACAAGGTATCGCCACGAACGAGTGCGAAATGGGTTGCGAGGCGACAGACGGGGCTACTTGGCCCGGGCTAGGAGAACAGGTTTGGAAGACCTGAGTCTGAGTAATGAATTGGCAGTGAGATGAAGGTCAAGTAACCTCCTCCTCTAACACACCCTCTCCACCAAGAAGTGTCAGGTATGAAATTGGGTATTTCCAGGAAAAAAGTTCAAGAACCTCGCAAGATTTGGGGGTCGCATCAACTTGTTCAGAACATAGATACACGAATTTGCTTAGTGGCTGGCGTTCTCGTTGCTAACGAAATGAGTTCCTATTGGATGCATATGTTTATTCTAGCTATTGTTTAAAGCCTAGCACCCAGAATATGGTAGATATACACAAATATTCATGAAATATAGACCCGACTAGTTCAGGGAAAGGTGAGAGCGAAAGCAAGGATGTTCGATCCTTCCTCGCAGTCTGCAAGGTAATGCTCTGGTCTTTCTTTCCTTTCCTCCCGTAACACAACATAAGATGGCACAGCAGAGCACAAGAATAGCAGCATCCACTTTGACTTAACAAAGTGTTCGAGTACGAAAAATAAAGTCTCGCATGTTGAGCTAAGTAGAACCACTCTCGCATGCTCCAATTTTGACAGGTTGCTCCGTCCCAACACGATGTCGCCGGTCCCCCC
>Ga0247734_1000397_pt1 | contig 38681 bp, 25 predicted proteins | sample UWRJL103311B2_FD_180933 | JGI IMG/M metagenome (GOLD analysis project Ga0247734, IMG submission 180933) | Plant litter microbial communities from Arlington Agricultural Research Station in Wisconsin, United States - UWRJ-L103-311B-2 | ecosystem: Environmental > Terrestrial > Plant litter >...
CAAATTCCTGGGGATCTCCAAGGTAGATATTATATTGGAAGTTGCACCAATCATGTCATTGTATGAAGAACTCTTTACCCGGGATATTTGTCGGCCGGCAGATAGTCCACCACCAAAATATTACACCTCCGCACTGGGGTTCTCCAAAAATCGATTCTAACCATGGAGGGGAGAAAATATGTCGATGCATGTACAATGGACATTTAAATATTCTGCTTCTCCCACCGACATGGCAGTCATCTCATTCGTCACCCAAACCCAAACTCCATCAGAAACATGGCGACGACCACAACTAATGTGATGGGACGGGTGGATGTTCCAACTACCGAAGATACGGCCCCGATAGTTGTAAGCTCCACCACAAATGAAAAGCCAATTCGATCAGTTGGGACTGCATGGATGTATATGCTTCAGTGGTAAGTTGTTGAATGCAAAGATGTTCAGAATAAACATCATCACGTGGCATTTTCGTTTTCCTCTCGTTTTCTATTACAGTACCGATCAGGGCTCACCCAGCTACAGGTATCCAAGCCACTACTCAAAGGAAGAAAAGAGGTTACTGATGAGATTGGACTGGTTTCTCCTGACCTTTTGCTCTTTCATGTGTAAGTTAATTCGAGTTCTATAATCATTTTTTGAACTAACTGAAAGACAAGTTTTCTTGAAGTGGCTTGATTCGTCGAATATCAACAATGCATATGTCTCTGGAATGAAAGAGGAATTGAACCTAAATGGAAACCAGTACTCGCTCTTCCAAGCGTTCTACAATGTCGGTTATATCGTGTTCCAAATTCCATCCATGCTGCTACTATCACGGCCTAAATACGCACGTGTCTTTCTCCCTACCATGGAGGTACTTTGGTCCATTCTCACATTTGCCCAATGCAAGATAAACAGTGCCGAGACTATTTATGGAACTCGATTCTTGCTCGGTGTTCTTGAAACACCTGTCGCGTCGGGTTCTCTCTATATTCTCTCAAGCTGGTATAGGCCGGATGAATTATTCAAGCGTGCCGGAGTGTGGTATATTTCCAATAACGCAGGTGTCATGTTTGGAGGCTATCTTCAGGCTGCGGCCTATAATCATCTCAACGGGGTTGGTGGCATGGCAGGCTGGAGATGGCTGTTCATAATCGACGGCTGTATCAGCTTGCCAATAGCGATCATTGGATACGTGATCTTCCCCGGACTTCCAACTAGTAGTAAACCGTTCTGGCTGAGCGAACAGCAACATGCCCTGGCAAGACAACGTATGTCGGATGAGGGTGTGGAGGAGAGCAAGCCAATCAGTTTGAAAATGCTTAAGCGCACATTCACCCATTGGCATTTCTACGTCGCAGTTTTGTGTTATATCTTGTAAGTTCATTGCATCCCACAATAAATTGCTGGCTAAATTGTCTTGATGTAGTTTTCTTTCCTCCAGTTACCCAACGGGACAAATGGGTCTTTGGTTGAAGGACCTCCGAGCACATGGACACCACTACTCTGTAGCGCAAATCAATACCATTCCGACCGCAGTTTCGGCGGTCTCGATGGTTTCGGCATTTGTTGCGACCTCTCTTTGTATGGTGTATCCCCTCTGGGCCATATTTTCTATCAACCAGCTTGTCACCGCTTTCGCGGTTACAATTCTACTAATCTGGAATGTACCACTGGATCTCCACTGTAAGCATTCCCCCCAGTTTGTCAAGTAACGCGCACTGACTCAAAGGAAAAGTCGCTGCAAACCTCCTTCTAGGATTCACTGCCGGCGTAACACCCATCTTGTTTCCTTGGGTTAATATCATCATGAAAGACGATAACGAGGCTCGAGCATTCACTTCAGGTGCCATGCTCATGTTTGGCTTTGGGATTTATGCGTTCTATCCGATTACCGTATTTCCCGTAGTTGAAGCACCTCGATGGAAAAAAGGTTATTCCGTCAATCTGGCATTTGTCTTGACATGCTGGGCTCTTTTCTTACTCGGTACGTTTTTGCATCGACGGGATACAAAGAAGGCTGAACAGGAACAAATACATCGTGATGAAGAGAAACTTGGCCATCCAGAGCATGCGGAGGCGACTATTAAAGAATAGGATGATGACATTCCTAAAACGATCGGCATCAAATAAAGTCTCAAGCTACTTAATTCATAATGTTCAACTAAATAAATGTAACTCTATTTCCCAATCTAACATAGACGAAGAAGGATGGTACTAATAATCCCAACCGCAACTAAAAGAATAGATAGCTCAAAATAAGAAGGGAGGGTGTTGAATAGGATTTAGCTAGATGCGCTGCACTGTGCAGACTTGAATTACATCCGCTTGGAATATCGACCAGTTATTGTATTTGGAAGCTTGTAAAGTATTTGAAACCAGCATCCATGGATTCAGGCCAGTTTCTCAGCCATCATGATGCGTATTCTCTGTAGCCTGATCACATAGAGGACATGTCGAAAGCTTGGCTTGGGTGGAAGTGGTTGATATTCTGCCTCCTATTATACAGACGCTCTAAAAGACCTGTCTACCCAGACTCCGGCTTACTTTAACACAGGGTGTATTGTGTATTCCATGCGTAACCATAGTGAGACGCCACTAGTGTGATCTTCATATTATACATCGACCGGTATCCTTCCCATAATATACAAATGCTGGATGAGAAATCCTACAAGAGCTTCTTGACGGCATCGATGGCGAAGGGTGCTGTATCAAAAAATCAGCGCATACCCTACACAGAGACGGACAAGAGATGATATCAGCACATACACAAATATAACAGCACAGCTCCGACAAGAACCTGCTGAACTGTAACGATTGCCTCGTCTTCTTGAGCTCGGAGCTCAGCGGCGGAAAGTTGTGGTGGTGCTATGATATTGTCAATAGGCATTTCATTTGGAGCATGCAAAGGGTGCCTCACGTCCTCCAAACATATCTGCGGTGATTTGGGGTGGAAAGGTTGGTTGTTATTCTTCAAGAGGGTTATGTTGTTGATTTTCTTCAACCTACCAAACAATGTTGACCTCAATGCACTTTTGAGCCTCAATCAAACTTTTGTACACCGCTCTCAAACTCGTGTGAATGCGGCAGAAAGGGAGAAAAAGGCCACTTTGGATGACGTAAACATCTCCGCCGTGAACAGTCGGCACCGGGACACGCTACGGGTGATGGGCTTGGCAACGGAACCCCAACTGGGAAAAGCGTCGGAATGTGGAATTTCTCTATCAAAACCGTTAAGTCGATAGAAAGGGCAAATACAGCTCAAAATTAGTCTGCTTAAAGGAGTTCTCGCGTATGCTGATGAGCGTAAAGATCTGGAGAGCTTGGGGCGTGTTTTACATATGCAATTATGTTATATATAATACTGCAATATACTGGAAATGTGTAATTGGAAGGTGGTTGCGTTTTAGGAGTGCGGACCCCTGCACAACGCCACGGGTGTATCTTTATCTGTATCTCCCCATAGCTTAACTTTATCGGTGGGGAACTTTATTTCGCCGCCCAAAATTAAAAAGTTGAATAGGACTTGGGAACTTGGAAACATTTCAAACCAAAGATCAAGCCCTTCTCTGACTTGCCTCTTTACCTCTCTAACGCTATATCATTTCTTTCTTACTTCATTTCAATCCGCTGCAGAATGGTAGGCAATTGACTCTTCTATTGATTCCTCCGAAAACCCCGCCATCCCCCAGCTCCCCCGACCTCCTTCAAACAGTTTCACCGACTTTTTGTGCTGCTGCGACAGTGAGCTCAATTACATACAATGGCGAGTCCTAGCATGGCTCTACGGACTCAGATAAGTCGTCTGACGGTACACTCTCGGTCCAGCAAATCGTCTCCGTTCCTGTCCCGATCTCAATCTCAGTCATGGGTTTGCCGCCGGTGCACGCGATCTGCGGTGGGCTCGCAGCCCAGGAGGACTTTCTACAATAGCTCTGCCAACGACAAGTTGATGAAGGCAAAGGCTGGAGACAAGCGTGGCACATACCTTCCTCTCGATACCTTTGCGCGGAGGCACATTGGGCCAGACCCAGACTCCACAGCGGAGATGCTAAAGGCATTGGATCCGCCGGTCAAGACGCTCGATGAGTTTGTGAAGCAAGTTCTCCCAAGCGATATCCTGTCTTCGACAGACCTCGAGATAGATGCTGGGCCACCAGGTGGCGAAGAAGGCTTTACGGAGTCAGAACTGCTTGCTAGACTACGGTCCATTGCCTCTCAGAACACAATTATGCGTAGTTACATTGGTACAGGATACGCGGGTACACGGGTTCCAGAGGTGATCAAGAGAAATGTGCTGGAGGGCCCCGGGTGGTACACGAGTTATACTCCATACCAGCCGGAAATCAGTCAAGGACGACTGGAGTCGCTACTGAATTATCAGACATTGGTATGCGATTTGACTGGGTTGGCTATCTCCAATGCTTCGTTGCTCGATGAATCTACAGCTGCGGCAGAGGCTATGACTCTTGCCATGAGTACATTGCCAGCATCTCGACAAAAGAGCAAGGACAAGACCTTTTTCGTCAGCCATCTGGTTCATCCACAAACTTTGGCAGTTCTCCAGAGTCGAGCAGATGGATTCGATATCAAAATAAAGGTTGGAGATGTCCTCGCAGATGGTGGAAAGGCGATCAAGGATGTTGGCAAGGATCTTATGGGTGTGTTGGTTCAATACCCAGATACAGAGGGAGGAGTTGAAGACTTCAAAGGTCTGGCAGACACAATTCACTCGCAAGGTGCAATACTCAGCGTTGCTACCGATCTTCTTGCTCTGACGGTCCTCACCCCTCCTGGTGAATTTGGGGCAGACATTGCTTTTGGCAACGCTCAACGATTTGGAGTTCCTTTTGGATATGGTGGACCACACGCTGCTTTCTTTGCGGTCAGTGATAAATATAAGCGGAAGATTCCCGGTCGTCTCATTGGCGTTTCCAAGGATCGTTTAGGCAATCCAGCTATGAGATTGGCTCTACAGACAAGAGAGCAGCATATTCGGCGAGAGAAAGCTACCAGCAACGTCTGTACTGCACAGGCATTACTAGCAAACATGAGTGCCTTCTATGCTATTTACCACGGCCCTCAGGGTCTCAAGGCCATTGCGGAGAGAGCTATCAATGGTGCTAGAATTATTGAGCAGGGTTTGAAGGAGCTCGAGTATGAAACCGGCTCTAGAGGTAAAGGTGAGGATGGAAGAGTGCTCTTCGATACCGTCGTAGTCAATGTTGGTCAAGGAAAATCTGACGACATTCTGGCACACGCGGTCAAACAATACAAGATCAATCTTAGGAGATTTGATGATAGCCGGGTTGGCATAACCATTGATGAGACTGTTGATAGCAAGGACCTTCTCGACATCCTCTCCATCTTCAAGGATTTTTCCAAATCTACAAAGGAGATTGAAATTGATCAAATCATACAATCACTACCAGGAGATGGCGGACTCTCTATCCCCAACCCATTCAAGCGCACGTCGGAATATCTCACCCACCCCGTGTTCAATACACATCATTCCGAGACTGAAATTCTCCGATATATACACCATCTGCAATCGAAGGATCTATCCTTGACCCACTCCATGATACCACTTGGCTCATGCACCATGAAGTTGAACGCTACTACCGAAATGGCTCCTGTTACATGGCCAGAGTTTTCATCTATCCATCCTTTCGCACCTGTCGATCAAGCGGCCGGTTATAAAACAATGATTGATGAGCTAGAGACTGATCTTGCCACAATCACCGGCTTCGATGCAGTGTCTTTGCAACCAAATTCAGGTGCACAGGGTGAGTTTACTGGCCTTCGAGTAATCCGAAAATTTCAAGAGCAGCAGCCAGGCAAAAAGCGTGATATCTGCTTGATTCCAGTATCAGCTCATGGCACAAACCCTGCATCGGCTGCCATGGCTGGTATGCGCGTCGTGACTATCAAATGCGATACAAAAACTGGTAACCTCGACATGGACGATTTAAAATCAAAGTGCGAAAAGTATAGCGAAGAGCTCGGTGCTATCATGATTACTTACCCCAGCACATTTGGCGTATTCGAGCCGGAAGTTAAAGCTGCTTGTGAGATTGTTCACCAACATGGTGGCCAGGTCTATATGGATGGAGCAAACATGAACGCCCAGATTGGACTTTGCTCCCCTGGAGAAATCGGTGCTGACGTTTGTCATCTCAATCTCCACAAGACTTTCTGTATCCCTCATGGTGGAGGAGGACCAGGTGTCGGGCCTATTGGTGTCAAGTCTCACCTTGCTCCGTTTTTACCGGGCCATCCTTTGGTCGCAACAGGTGGCGAGAAGGCTATCGCTCCTGTGAGTGGAGCTCCATGGGGAAGTGCCAGTATTCTCCCCATCAGTTGGGCTTATGTTAAGATGATGGGTGGGCGAGGTTTAACCCACGCAACCAAGATCACCTTGCTGAATGCAAATTACATTATGTCACGTCTTCGACCTCATTACCCCATTCTCTACACCAATGCTAACTCTCGCTGCGCTCACGAATTTATCCTCGATGTCCGTGGCTTCAAGGATAGCGCTGGTGTCGAAGCAATTGATATCGCTAAGCGTCTGCAAGACTACGGATTCCACGCTCCAACAATGAGTTGGCCAGTCGCCAATACACTTATGATTGAGCCCACAGAGTCGGAGAGTAAGGAGGAGTTAGATCGCTTTATCGATTCTCTAATATCCATCCGCAAGGAAATCAAGGCTGTCGAAGACGGGAAGGTGCCTAGAGCTGGCAATGTACTGAAAATGTCTCCCCACTCTCAACAAGATCTGTTGACAGATAAATGGGAGCGGCCATATACACGTGAGCAAGCCGCATACCCACTGTCTTGGTTACGGGAGAAAAAATTCTGGCCTAGCGTCACAAGATTAGATGACAGTAAGTCTTCCCCCAAATCTCTTCCACATCTCAGACTGACCAGATTTAGCATATGGCGACACGAATCTTTTCTGTACTTGCAGCCCTGTTGATTCCATCGACGAGTAAACAACGTGTTACTGTACATTTCCTCATATAAAGACGTCCCAAATTTCAACATTAGAAGAGCATGGCGTTGGTAGGAAATGGTTTTAAAATCTCCAATACGGAGATGCATAGCATATGCAACGGCGTTTAGATTAATGGCTTCAACCGCCACGTATTTTAGAAGCATTTCTGTTAGGTTAGAATATTACCTAAGCGCTTATCTGTTTGACCATCTAAGTACTTTGGTGCCATGGCTTCATGAAGTGACACTCTCCCTCTTTCTTCGTGTGCGCCAATCTAGTATTCGGTCTGGGCCGTTATGGTGAAGTCACTTCTTTGCTAATATCGATATTGGTAGAAGTACCTAGCCTTACTTTTCCGGAACCAGTTACTAATGACTTATATTTTGCATTTAAAACTGCAAGGTTATATACTATTAGCCGTACCATCTATTAGGCTAAGATTTTAGCAAACACAACACTCACTTAGTATCGTAGCAGTGCGTTGTAGGTTACATTGTAAGGTTACATTGTACGTACATAAACTAGTTTCTACCTATGAGTAGAGCTATATATACTTCCGGTAATATTTTCGAAAATATTTTATCATTCCTCAACTTTCCTGTCTCGCATCATCTTTACTGCGGAAACCAGCCCCAAAAAGATATATATAGTAGGCAGACACTTCACGAGACCCCCTTTAGTTTTTCTTGTAGGTTTCGGCGGGTTTCGGCGGGGTTGGGACTGGGTATAAACACGCCCCTTATCTTTGCTTCACTATCTCCTTTCAAGTTGGTGTGTCCACAATTCGCACGATGGACAATTCTTCGATTTTGCTCACCCAGCCGTCAATTTCTGAGATTAGTGGATGCCCATCGCCTCCTGCAGCCCGGACATTCTCAAGATAGCGATGATAAAGGTGCAAAGCCTGGTCGTATTGATGAGCTTGAGCAAATGAGTCTCCGAGATTGTAGCATGCTATTTTTGTCCTGAAACTCAGTACCCCAAATATGGAATACCACGCGCGAAAAGTCTTGTTGAGATAGACCAAAGCTTCCTGATGTTGCTTCGCTCCTCTCAGCGCCTTTCCGAGCCCCTCGTATCGATCTACGTGGCCACTCATTGACTCATCGATCTCCTGAAGGCTGAGAACCTTCTTGAAGCTGTCGATGCTTTGCTGATACCGTCCTTGTTGTTCGTAGAGGTGACCCATATATTCTATATACTCGATGGTGGTTGGATGGCTCTCCCCTAATATGTTCTTAGACCGTTCTGCCCCAGTCCGTGCTACGTTGACGGCCTTTTCCAGATAACCTAACTCAGCAAGGAGAGCCATGTGGCGGATACCCAGTATTTGACCTTGATAAGTGGTGTACGCCTCCCCAGTCCGGGCAAACAGTTGCACAGCAGCACTCATAAGGTGTTCACTACTCCTAGCTTCATCAGTCTTGCTGATCTCCAGAATTTCTCGATAACCTGCCGGGGCTCTTCTTATTCTTTTTGATATCGCTAGACTTAGTGAGGACATAATTTCTATTGTCGCTGTGTCTCTTGGCCCCAGTTGTGTCAACCTAACCTGTAAGATCTGTCGGTAAAGCCTCTCACTTTCCGCATAGTCCCCCTTCCGGATGAAGGCGCGCGCTTTGTAAATCAAAAAGCCAATTGCCACTGGATGCTCCCATGATAGATTTTGGTTGATTAACTTCTCTAGCCGCTTCCCTAATTCTGCAATCTCGTTTAACACCCCATCACCCTGCTCTAGTAGACTAAGAATCAACTGATGCATGGCATTTAGATAGTCTGGTGATTGCGCACCCTGAAATGACTCTCTGCGGGCGACTATGCGCCTCCACCAAATAGTTGATTTGTCGTGATGTCCCATTTCGGAAAATCCATCAGCAATATCTTCCATTGATTTGAGTATCATAGGGTGGCTTTGGGGAATAAAATCTGCGAGGGATGCTATATACGCCTCAAGCCTATTGACACGGCTCCTTAATGACGACATGCTGACTTCAGATATTGTAGCAGTGTTGACTAGACGTTCTTTGGAGTGTGAAGGAGTTGGAAAAGGGTAAATCTCCTTCCAGGGACTAGGTGAAACCCAAGTACCGGTGGGGAAAAAGACATCAGAACTATTACATTGAAAGTATGGAACATCCAAGAATGAAATTTGGGCTTTCGTGAGAGGAAATTCAGAGCCAGAGCGATTCGTGTTCTCAAGGTAAAAGTTTCGGGCCTTGTGTCTGGCATCATGTAACATAGACATTGTAACGCCATCACTACTATCCTCGACGGTATTCCTTAAGGATTTAGACGAAGAGGGTGGCTCCAGAGTGGACAGTGAATTTATCGTATCTACATTATCGGAGGTATGAATGTCCAATTCACTGAAAAGTCGCGATAGCTTAGGAGAACCTGGGACGTCAACCAATGCCCATGGCCACGCATCAGGGATATCAGTTGCGTTGGTAGAATAATTCCTTAAGTAGTTGTCATCCTCCAAGACGTGGCTTTCAGCAAATTCATATGCTAAGTCATTGCGTTGTATTTCGGAAAGCCCAAGTCTCGACGGACGAATCAATTCCTCTGGTAAGCTTAGATTAGCATGTTTCTAAGACCAGATGGCCCAAGGATCTACCTACTCTCTGTAGCACTAGATTTAGCGTCGCATCTCAGATCCTTCTCAAAAACACATGTGTTGATCAAGCTGTCGTCTGGTTTTTGCACTCTTTCGACCGTTGCCGTGTTCCCATCCCTGCGCGTAGTTCCATATTTTCTGAAGCCCCATGTAGTTAGTCTTTTCTTAAATTGGCCTAAAGTTGGAGAAAATCCGTAGGTTTCGCAAAATATTTCCTGGATATTATTGAAAGTCTTCCCCTCTTGGATATACAACTGATATATAAGAGGTTTTAATTCGTCCCATCGATCTTTCGGCAGAACCTGGCGAGTGCCGCGTTTGGGTATCAGCGGGGGCGTTTGGCGGCTCGCCATCATACATTAAAACCAAGCTCAACCAAGCTCAGGATTGAGGTTGGGAACAATACCTCCACAACCATATGAGGAGTCCGATGTCGTTGAAAAATTGCAACCGTACGTAATAGCTGGAGGTTTGGCGAAGCAGCTGAAACTTGTTACAGTAGCACTTAGGTTGACCCTTGGTGCCCCCAATCTACCCAATCACAGTTGCGATGGGTTAATTAAGGTTCTCACCCCTCAAGCCCACTTTTCTAATGTGGAGAACTCGATATGCTTTCTTAATGTTCTGATTCAAGGTGGACATTAAGAAGTAAGTGTATTAGTCATGCACTCACTCACACTTCATTTAACTCATCACTGTGGGTTAATTAAGACATGCTCAAGCGAAGGATATGAAATGTCCATGTCCTGCGCTTAAAGTCATGCGTAGGACTCTTCATTTCTTGATCCGTAGAGCGACTGGGCTTCAACGCGCTGAGCAAAAGAGGTGCGCAGCCATGCATGTAGCTGACTTGAGATGGAGTTTGGTGTCAGCATTGCAGCTAACTACCATGGTGGTCGTTTATGATCCCTAAGGAGTGGATTGATCAGTTGAGCCTGTGTTTTATCGCTGGACACCCGATGTAGGATGATATGTGGCTGCATCTCCATAACTTGTGAAAATATACCATGTGAAGGCTTCGGTAGAATAGATCTATCGCTCCAACTTGATGATAAGTAACAGCTTATTATGCTCTCGCCTTCTGCCATGTGCTCGACAATCATTCGTACAGCATGCATTGATCAACTCCTGCTTGAGTCTTTGAGAATATTTCAAAAATTTCAACTCAAGAAAACTCGCAGGATCATATGCTGTCAAATAAGCCATGAATAATATTGCTGAAGGTGCCAGCTGTATGACTTCCAGACGTAAGCACGAAATGCTTAGCCTTAAGCTCAGCAACTTTTGGCCCATGGCGGATTTGGTTTTGGGATGAGATCGCCTCGGTCCTATCCGTCAGCTAGCGGAGGTAGAGGGGTGCTGCAGTTAGTTATGAATACCATTGAGAATGAAGGGAGGATGATCCAGGTTAGCTCCTAGTGGATATCTGAGGTTTGTGTTCAACCAAGGACCAGGCAGAAATCAACAATTTGACAATTTTGGAGACTGGAACTAAGAAGAAAACACAAGCTCTGTAGGTTTTTGTGAAGGCAAGTTTTAGTAGTGACCCTTCGATTTAAAATACTTTATCTTCCAGGTCAGCTACTTAATAGAATGCCAACTTGGTTGAAGACCAGGGGGTTATGCAAGAGAAATGTAGGGACGTGGGCTGCGGTGATAACAGGTGGGGTGGGTTGGCCCTAAAGCCCCCCCGGTTCACCACTCTGTCCAAAGGCTTTATGGACATGTTTGATGAAGGAAGGCTTTTTCGTCGAATGATATGCATATGTTAATGATATTCTACTTTTTCGCTGATTTGACAGGTATTATGAGAGGAGAGAAATATATTTTGAAGTCACGGCTTTATGTCCCGCTTGCTGCATACAAATCTAGACATGCATCAAGATTAGTAAGAATGCATCAACAATGCCACCTGAGCAGACGAAGTCATTGCAAAAGGATACAAAGGTACCTTCACATTTTGCACCTCAAGTCATCAAAAACTTAGGATGAAGTTTTTGTAGTGATCACACAAGCCTCCAATTTTTTCAAGTGCCTCCTCCATGGATGAGGCATTGAGAAATAGTCTCCCTACTTTACCTTTACTAATATCCCTGAATTATTTTCGAAGAAATATTTGATTTGGGCATGAGTTTAAGTATCTTAACCTAGAGAACAGAGGTGTCATTGGTGAGTTTCACATCTGATTTCTATCTTTTCACTTCGTGTTACCACCATGGTGAGACTTGATCTAGATATTGAACTTGGATTAAAAAACAATCTGAGAGTGTTATAAGGATAATAACACGATATTCCTGCATTCAAGGTTCTGTTGACAAGTTTTTAAGTTATAATATTTCACCGAATTCAGAGGCGTTGCCTTTTGGCTTTAACGCTTCAATTTCAAGCTCTAATGAAGAAAAATACCATTAATTTAAATTCATATTGAACTTCACTACATTCAACCACGTATAATGTGGAGGCTGCCTGCCTTTCTTTAACTAGAACGTAAACAAACTTAGAACATCAAGTCAAATAACAAAATTTCATAAGTTTCTTATTCTCTCAGGTGTAAGAAGCTGATATCTTAGGGCGCAAAATACTGTCTCCTCTGATGCTGTTCTTGGTGGGCGGGAAACATGGTAGCATAGAACTCAGTCCAGCCACCCATACGGACACGCACCAAATTATATAGCTCCGGATCTTTGGTGGCATTCTTGTAGGTTTCAAGATCAGCGCATGTGATGGTGATGAGATTTCCGCCGACTTCACCGCGGGCATACGCTTTCACAAAGCTTTGTAAATCTTCAAGGGGGAATGACTCTTTGATATTCATATCGACTGCTGATGCATTAGATAATCCATACTCAACGGAATCGTGCTTATAACTCTTCATTGCTTGATAGATGCTACGGAATGCCGGCGCGGGTGGAAGGTCCTGCACTGCTGGTACAGGAGAAAGGTCGGATGCAATAGGCATGCCATTACGCCGCCCATCTGCAGAAGCGCCACATGGAGCGCCATCACCTACATAACCCTCAAATGTACCAATACCAGGCTCTACTACAAATTCGAAGTCGGGGCTGCCATGCTTCTTCTTGATGTCGTCCAGAGTAGCTTGGAGAACCGGCGAGGGTTTGCGAATAGTATCGACACAGAGTTTCACCAGGTTGTCAATGAGCCATTTACCTAAATCATCGACTTCTGCGTCTCCGCTCCCCCACCTGGGTAGCTTCAGTGCTGCTTGCCGTAGCTCCTGATAGCGGAGCCCATGCTCTGCAGCATCAGCAGAACCTAGGTCCTGGCTTTGAAACGGCTCGATCATGTTGAAGCCCCAGTCACAGATCAGACAATTGACGAGCTGCGGCAGAGTTGTGAGAGCTGTAGTGGGGTCGTAGACTAGCTTATGAATTGCATAGAGGGAGTCGATTGTATTAGAGACACCAACACACAATGGTGCGATAATGTGGAATCGCGAGCCTCCATTTGTCAGGTCGACACCACGCTCGACGCAGCCATCAATTAGTGTTGAAAGTAGCGGGCTGGGGCAGATATCTGCTAGATTACCGTACGCACTGAGCATAGTGTTATAACACTGCACCACCAGCCACTCCAGCTGCTGGAGGAAGATCAACTTGAGGTCCTCGAAGGTCTTGATGTTGGCTGGCGGTGGTGATCGAAATGTTTGCTTTAAGCCACGCAGAGACTCTGGTCCCGCTGCGCCATAAGTAGATCCCTCATTAATGCTCTGTTCAAGAGCCAGCAGAGGTGCAACATTATTGAACATGAACTCGGAAGCCCCAGTGAGCATTGGTTCGTAACACCCATCAGCCGCATAGTTACGTGACCAAGCACGTCCGACCGTCTTACCAGACCTGAAGAGCGCCTCGCACAGCTTATCATCGTTGTAAAGTATTGGGTGAGCACCACCCGCGAGGATAGACCTAGCAGCTTCATCGAGCAGATCGGGATCCATGTCTTTATAAACACGTAGTGACAGTGTGGGTGCGTTGACGGGGATTCGACGTGCCGCCTTTAAACAGAGTCTGGTAACAACATTGGCACCTCCCTGAGGCTCTTTCCCATCCATAGCCTTGTAACCGCCGACAGTGATCTGCTGCACCCACTGATTTATGCCACCCCCTTGTGGAAAATTACCGCCGAGTCCGCAGACAGCTGTAGTGCCATATGACACATAATCATAAATTAAGGCGCGATCCACAAAGGCGTTCTCTCCGATTTTGACCCAGAGGCAGTCTATGATATCCTGTGCACGATCAACTGGGGTTTTGTCACGTTGAAGAAACGGCCATAGGATTTGGTCCAATCGACCGAACGAAGTCAGCTCGCCGACTAGATGCAACGAGCAGTGGAAAGAGAAGATTAACTGAACCGCGTCCTGGAAACTCTGTGGAGGCTGTTCTACGAGCCGCTTGAGACGCGCTGAGACGTCTCGCATATTCTGCCCTTTCTCATTTTCAGCAATGACGGCTGTCCTCTCAGCAATGACGGCCCAGTTGCGAAGGTAGCCTTGCACTCCCTGTAGAGAAAGAATGGCTGACTTGTAGAACGTAGCCTTTTCCTTGTCCTGTTGCGTCTTAGAGCTGAGTTGCTCAAGCTTGATCTGTAGATCGTGAATCAGCTCGCCTAATCCTTTTTTAACCAGCAATTCATAGTCTGGAATAACGTGCCCCATGGCGGACCACTCGTTGAGCTCCCCTTTGATCCATGCTGCAAGAGTCTCGTCTTTGCTCAAATATGGCACAACCTCTTTGCCACGGCCAAGTGTAAAATCCGGAATCACGCCAACGATCAGCTCCTTGGCCTCAATCCGCAATAAACCATTATTCTTTGCAACCTCAGAGTCCGGAGACGACAAAAGGTTGGCCAGCGTCTCTAGATTGGCAAAACCCTTGCGTATGGGAACAGGGTCTTGGAGAATGTGCTGGTTATTGGTGGACAGCAGATCTTTCAGATGTGGAAGGCGTGGGAAATTCTTCCGACGAAGCCAGCCATTCCTCCAGTGGTCAAAAGTTCTTGATAATAAACTAAGAAGGCGAGCACTTGGAGGATCACCACCAATATACCGTCTCTCTGCCATCTGGTGCAGATAGTCTTGGGAGTTGTAGAAGAGGTAGCCGTTACTGCTAGCCACTTTCCATCGGGGGTCTTCATAGACATCCTCGAGTCCCGAAACGGCTGGAACTTGAAGTTCGGCTGCTGCTGGTATGTACCAATAACTGCCACCTGTGCCCTGCACTACGTCCATGAGCTTATCAGCAGGTCGTTCCGGACATTTTCCCAAGAGGTTCTTAAGAATGAGCTCAAAACGCTCTTGATCATTGCAGAATGCAACAAACATCAAACCCTCTTCGCGGCCGGCGTGGCTGTCTGATGTTCCAAAGGGGAGAGCCTGCCGGAGTAGCTTGCGCTGGTCTCCATTGCCATCCAGTATATGCGCCCGATGAGTATGAGCATGTACTGCATGCTGTGACAACACAGCACCTTCCGGATTACGACCGATCATCGCATCCTGACTGTCCGGCGATTGCGAAGAGATACTTGACCAATCGAATAGAAACCTCTGGGTCATACCAAAGCTGGCGCCTCGATAAGATGGGTCACCATCAATAAGGATATCCTCAGTTAGGCTGATAGGATCATTGGGGTTGGTAATGGCGTCTACATATCGTCCGCCCATTATGCGCGTGTCCGGACGCTTTCCTACCTTAACTGCTTCAATCTTCTCCGACAGTGCTAGGAGACGCTGCCGGACAGTTGCGATGAACTTTTCCGCCGTTGCAGCATCAGGTGTCTTCACGTATAATAATACATCACCGCCAGTATCAAAGAACTTATGGCCACCGCCAAGTTCTTTGGTACTGATAGATATGTCGCGGCCTGTCCATTTCGCCCAGAGTGCTGGGGCGAACCCCACGATGAGGCCGCAGTGTTGTTGTGCACTCACGATATGACTCAAATCGTGAATGACACTAATAATGGAATTACGTAGTTTAGCATCTTGTTGCTTGAGGTGAATGGTTAGAACTTGGCCAAAAATGGCGCGCATGAGAAGCCCTCGTTGAGCGCCGAGGAGTGTTAAGTCGATCGACATATTTTGATAATTCTCTTGATCTAATGAGAAGTAATTGTGTGGCTAGGATTAAAGATCGAGTTCAGTTTGAGATGTAAATGCCACGGGTGCCCTTGGGTGATGTCTTCTTCACAGGATGAACATAGTATTGAAATTCCCGTCACCGATACATTTTCAATACAGCTCTTTAATAGACTTTCTAACCTCAGACCCCCCCTCATTCTTATATGCAGTGAAAAAACCTTCAGCCAGCCACCATTATGCATGAAACGCATCAGTGTCTCGCTTCTTGGCATGAGAGCTTGAACATTGAATAAATTGGAATTAGCGGATTTAAAGAAAGTTCGACTATGTTGCCAATCATAAAATGAGACCTCTTGATCTTCCCACCTATGCGATAGGTCATTAGTTATTCAATGCTAGATTTTTGCTAAGTATTGGCCAAATTTCCTAAGCTTCATCTACCACAAAGTCGTCAAAACCACTATACCGGGTCTATTAATGAATCCAACCTGGTACACACTTGATTTAAACTCAATTTTATTTTCGAGTTTGTATTTTCATTGCCCCTCCGTCTCCGGGGAGTATTTCGCAAATGAGAGACATCTTCGTTAGAAAATTCATAAGAGTCTCAACTGCGAGACAAAGCATACGATGAGATTCTTGCTTTTGCAGGACTTGTACAGACAATTATGTGGTAATAAGAAAGTAGTGAACTGGAGCATAACCCGGAATTTAAAGTTGGATAGAGTCACACGTCTTTACGAGCTCAGTTCATCTAGAAGTAATGCTAATTTGTTATATGCTGAAGCGAGCTCTTCTAGTTACAGTCATACGCACTAGGAGTTCTTACTGTCTATCTTCTGCTATATCATCCGTGGATGGCCTCTCACCCAAGAGCTCCAGAATTCGCGGGCTCCAATACCCATTACCTTCACGATTTGTTTTCTGCCAGTCAAGTGCGGTCCCCCATCGAGATCCGTCCTTATAGTAAACACCCTCAATTTGAGGATCCGCACCCTTGCTAAGCAGATACTCAAACCTGTCTTCAAATCCCCAAGCAGCAGCATAGTGCAGCGGTGTTCCATATCTTCGGTCCTTCCATTCTTCCGGCATAATCTTCTTCTCGTGGACGAATTCAATCTCATTTACGTCGAAATTTCTTTCGTTAATTAAATACTCCATGATCTTGATCGGCTCACCGCGTCCTTGCCCGCCGGCAGCTGCATGGAGACAGTAGGTGCCGTCGAGCTTGGCTCCCCGCTCGAGCAAAAGTTTGAAGATCTCTAGTGAAGACGATGCGGCCGCGAACTCGATTGGATATCTACACATAGGTGTTCCAAGACGGGATTTTGCTGCACGTTGGGGGACGCGAAGAAGAGCAGGACAGTTGATATCAGCACCGGCGTCCAGAAGCTGGAGAACCCGCTCCTTGTTCTTAATTGAATGGCTGAAAGACAGGTGACATGTCAGCGATTCAATCCCACCAAAGATATTAGATATGAAAGATGTAGGAAATAGCAGGGTAATAATTACATTAATGGTGTTAGTCGAATAGGGTCATCATAGTTAAGATCGGCCGGGATTGTGCTTGACTCATTCTCGTACTCGTCTGCCATTGTGACCTGATGTTCAAGAGCCAAATGACATGTAATATAATAATATTCGGTCTGAAGGCTTTCAATAAGATATTCCTAGTTTGCTTCCAAAGACTTTTATAATTTTCGTAATAGAAAATGGATGCAGTGGTGGCGGTTTGTAATTGATATGGAGTTTGTGGTGATGGTGGTGTGTTGCTTGAGATTTGGGTGGGATGTGGCGAAGCACACTTGGCAGTTGTCGTACCACATACAGAATTTAATAAGTGGTGAAGGCGTGATATTGTATGATCTGTGAGAATCCTACGAGAAAATGGGATTTTCGAATAAATGAGCCACTATCCACTATGCATCTACAGCGGATAATAAGCCTTCCACAATCCCAAACAACGCCCCTAAGATTACTGTAGATTTCAGCTATCATTGTTAACATGGTTGGTATGTACTGCAACAGAAAGAAGCCGCATCCTCCGGTCACGTGGTATTGGTTACAGTCGAATGGGGTGCTGCTTCTGGTCTTTGGTCAATCTTTTTCGAGGACCTTAATAGCCCCCTCAGCTGAGCATGACTTATTCCTCTCAGATCCTACTACGGTGGGAATGGGAATCAACCAGGCTCGAGACCTGAAAATGTGTGGTTTTCTATTGAAGAGATGCTGCGGAAGCAGATAATTCTAGCATTCAACAGTATTCTTCTGCAGCCCCACCATTTAGTTCTAGCTATATAGTTAACTCGAGTTGGACCAAATTCTTTAACGCATTACCAACTTTGAATCTCTATAACACAGCAATACTTGATCAAATCTCACTCCAATCTCAATTTCCATTTGCTTTTGCCAACATGATGAGGAACCAAGGCATTCGGTATTGGTTCTCTCTTCTTTGTTTTCTAGGACTGCTTCTCCACCAAACCAGTGCTTTACCTCTTGATGAGAACAAGTAAGACAGCTTCAGATTTCTCTTTTTTTGAGATTGTATCAACTTACACATGTAGCCCCAACCTGGCATCTGTTGAGCTTCACAATCGTGCAAAGTCACCTGCTAAACCACCCAAGCCAACCAAAGCCACACAATTGGTAAAACCTCCAGTTTCTTCGATAGCAAAAACTACTCCTATAGCTTCTTCAAAACCAAAACCTGTTCCGGTATCATCAGTTGTCCCAACTGCAGTCTCTTTGAAATCAAAAACTGTTTCACTATCATCAAGGACTTCCAGCTCGTAAGCTATTCAATTATTATCGCCTATATGTAGCAAAACTAACAAAGTAAAAGGTCAGGCAGCCAAAAGACCAGAGTATGTGCAGCAAAGGCTGGTGGTAGCAAGATTAGTCCATCAAAGCCTACACCGTTGTCAGGCTCCAAGAACAGCCCAAAGGCTGCGACTTCCACCAAACATGAAAAGTCCACCTTGTCTAAGAGTCCTACCGCTGGGGCAACACTTGAGCGACGTGCTAATTCCCTTGCCAAAATGACCAATACTCCAGCCGGTATTATGAAGCGAATTAAAGAAGTGGTCAATGCCGTAGGTGCCAAAGAAATTACCGCCCATCCATCTTTTGCCAATTCCTTCCAACTTTCAACCTCCGAAGATCATAAATTTGGCACCAAAAGCGGACTGCAAGGATGCACGATCGTTGTTTCATACAACTCCGACTTCATTTATCTGGCACACCTGTGGGAGGCACCCGGATTTACTATCAATGGTCCACACACAGTAGTGGAATTTGATAATCAAGTTCTGGGATTTCTTGCAGGCACACCAGGGGCTGATGGCCAGGGGCCGTCGTTGTTTGACCCAACCCCAGGTGCCGTTCAGCCTATGGCTGGAGCCACCACCAAGTTTATCACAGTGGGCGCGAAAGTTGGTAATGAGGAGAAATGGGATAGCCCGGCATATAACGCAGAGATTAACCAGCTCAGAGCTATAGCAGAAAAGCTTGGGGGTACGGTCAGTCCGAATAGTATTTATCGACGCCCTGACGATGAGGACGACCCAGTGAGAGTTACCTTGGAATTTAATGCTGTATCGAGGCAATTGAGAGTTTTGTATTCGGATGATAGGACTGCCGATGGCACGTACACAGGGATCGTAGCAATCGATGTAACTATTCCGGAGGCTGCCACTTCGTAACTTATCAGGTTAATTTGAAGTGGTGAAAAATAAAGAACATTATACGGGTTTGTAAGGAAGGGAAAAGAGTTTTCAGAATTTTGGAAAAGGTTGATTTTCTACAGTTGTTTGTTTTTATATCAAAACTTATGATTATTTATCAAGCTCAAGGAGCTCAAAGGTCAACCCAAATTTCGTATCGTTATACCAATCTGATTGATTTATTCCTGTTATTGATACAAATTCTGCATTTTCATACCTTGAAGTTGTTTAAAAGTAGCATTAGAGAAAATTTATTCCTTTGTTATAAGTCTGCTAATAAAATGATCACGCTGTTCGTCATATAGGCTTACGTCATGTTTTGCTAGATAAATTAAGGAACTATTTGTCCTAAATCGCACGGCACCTCTTAGTTTAAGCCGAAATCAAGCCCCAAGACCTGTTTGATTCTATGAACCGTAGAAGCACGCTCTGAGGCTGTTAAGAATAAGTCTTAAATCAAGACTATGGAGCAGTACCAGCGGCCGTGAAATGTTGCAAACCTCTAACAATATTAAGATGTCCTATAAGGGGAATCCATGCCTTAAGCGAGTCCATACTCGGCAAACGCCAGGGGCTGCGGGGAAATGTGTGGGTTAGGGTTAGGGTAACACCATAAATAAGAGACCGGGGGATTGAGATTCCAAGAGCTTACGAAAAGCAAAAGTTTGGCTTAAATCTTTCAGCATCTTCACGTATGTGGAAGACCAAGATATAAGCTTCTATTGGCACAAACATGACAGATCAGAACCTAGGTTTGTATTAGCATTTCTTTCTCGTCTCCTATTGGCTTTTCTAACGAACTTCTAATGCAGGGTTTCGGCCAGAGTCATGTCAGGTGATGCTTGCATCCATAATGATGACCGCCAGCCAGCCTGTAAATGTAGGAAGCCCAAAGTAATTATATATGCAGTAAGCATGATATCTGACGAGTACAACATGATATAGCTCACTATTATCTATTCATGATAGCTTTTGCATAAGACCTTGACCCAGACCACGGCAGTTCTTGTCGAGCCCTCGCCTAACTAGTGCTTTCACCTACAAGAGAAAGATAAGCTTAACACTTCCGAATTTATCTAACTAAGTATGGCTGATAGAATAATATTACTGAGTCGGATCGTTTAATTTTTTCATAAAAAGAAGGAAAAAAGAAAAAACAAAGGGTAGTAGCACTGGAGAAAATGACTTGGCGGGGCTTTTAGAAAAGAAAACCTAAAACTACTACGAACTCAAAGGAACTGAGACATCATATTCTCTATTCAGCGCGATTTTCGGAGTTACCATCTAACGGGATGCTGCTCAAGATCAATAGTCCACGAGAGATTTCATGATTTAATTCGCTGAACAAATTAGGGCACTGGTAATCAATGACAGATGAATCGAGTTCTCTTTAAATAACCCATGAAAGTTCCAAAGTTTAATCCAGCGAAAACTGATGCGTCAATTACCAATATCACAAAGCTTTCATGGACCCACGTGCTCACCGAGCTCTTGATCCTCGTAAAGATCTCTCGTGATAGAGAAGCTAAGAGGCGCCATCCTACAGGAGCGATTAGTCTTTAGACTTTGAATAATGACAGTGGGTGGTGAAGTCCCATGCATAGTTTAATGACAGTTGGAATGTTTCTTCGGGAGATTGCAAGTTAAGTGTTGAGCCTGAGCCTTTACTGCATGATTCTGTTTTCGAAATTAAGAGACCACTTGTGCCAGTACAAAATAATGTGTCAATCTGCATGGGGTATTTCTGACTTAGCAATACTTATTTTTACAATACTCGCGGAGCAAATCCTTTCGCCAGCATGGGTGATTGCCTAAGTATGATTTGGAGATAGCTGAGCGGTATTTTGAAAGCTATACTACCAAGAAAGTCACAAGGGCATAGACGAAGGATAAGTGGTCTTGTATCGTAGTGACGATTATTTATAATACAAGTACAAAATGATTGAAGGTTGGTGATATCTCTGAGCTTCTTAACTAGGTCCGAGCATTGGGAAAACCCGGGACTATAGCCACATAGTTTTTACCTTAAATTTGTCTTATCCAGCAATGTTTACTATTCTGGGTCACTGGCCAGTTCCTGCTCACTTGAATATGGCTAACCTCATACAAGGTGAGGTGAGGGGCTGGGTCATCACCCGGAATTCAGTCCTTACTCAATAAGGGTATGGCGATACTCCCTTGTCACAACATATACCCTATTAGCGCGTGACTCTGCCGTGCCGTGGTACCTTACAGACAAGATAAAAGTTCCCCCCCTCGATTGCACTAACAGAGTAAACATTTTGAAGTCGATAAAGCGATATGTCTTGCAGATCACCAATGAATATTTTCAAAATGAAAAGAGCAAACGCCATATGCTATAGAATCTTTACATTAATATAGTTGAATATCACGGATTTGACATCCTAGTAGCAACAAAGTCTACTAGATCAAAAAAGCTCTTCTTATACCGTCTTTCCTGACTCGTCCGATTCACATACTGTAACCCAAATTGGGCGCTGTAGTCTCCAAACTCCCAATTATCCGCAAAACTCCAAGCTAACGCGCCCATTACGTGGACCCCATCCTCATGAATGCTCTTCAAGATCTCGCTCATGAAACTCAGATAGTATTGGCTACGTGGGCTGTCGAAAAGCTGATCTTCCAAAGCTTTATTTGCCTCGCCGAAGACGGGAAATCCGAATTCGGAAACTAATACTGGCGAGTGAAATGTGTTGTAAAGATATGAGAGGTACGTGCGGAGATAGGTGGGCGTAATATAGACATATGACTGGGAGCGGTAGCCAATATTCCAGCCGAAGATGTTGGTTGTTTCTTGGGTGACGCAGTATGGGAAGAACGGGGATGAAGAATTGGATGCACAAGCTGGAATGCCGGAAGGTGGAGGTGAGATCACTGTTGCGGTGTAGGGATCGATCCCGAGGAAATCAGAGGTATGATTGATGTAGGCAAGATCGGAGTCTGTCAGAGGGACATAGTCTGGTATAGTCATTTTGAAGGCATCTGGATAGTCAAGTCCCAGGAATATGGGATTTGCGAAAGTGGCCAGCTATAAGCGAAATTAGAGTCATTGCGTCTGGTTCTCGAGTTTTTAAATCATAGTTATAAGCACGTACCTGGAAGTCGTTGAAGTGGTTGGTTGCATCTACATGTGACGCATTTTTGGGGTCTTTCGGAATCCCAAAGTTGTCGTTAAACTTGATGCCCAATTTTCCGGTACCTTCTAGATCCTCGTGGTAGAAGTGGTACAAACGGGCGTGTGCCTTAATCACATGATCAACGCTCTTCCCGTTGTCGCAATATAGTAGCGGCTCATTGAAACTGCAATAATGTATGTTAGCAATGTCGCTTAGTTTGGCTGAAATGAGCCTTACGTAAACCAAATAGGCACCCTATCTGCATAGTGCGTTAATACAATCTTTCCATAATTAACGAAAGCGTCCTCAAAGGTGTCATTTTGGTATCCTCCATTCACATAGCCAATCTTTGCCTTGTCGGCAGGAGAATTGCCGTCACCAAAGAATTGGAATGGTGTATCAAAGTGAAACAACGTAACAATTGGTATCATCCCTTTGTCCAGGACATAATTAATCAAGTCATCGTAGTGGGCCAATCCAGCTTGGTTGACAGGAGTCCCTGGAAGTGCAAATGGCAAGATCCTAGTCCAAGCGATAGAAAAGCTGTAGTGCTTCACCCCTAGCGTAGCAAGTCTCTCGATGTCCTGCTTGTAAAGGTAGTAGTTCTCATTCGTAACTTGGTCGTTGGCTCGATCATCAGCTTGCCCGGCTAGAACCTCCATTAGACTTGGTGATTTGCCTTCCTCAAATACGGCTCCTTCGATCTGGGACGCGGAACCCGCAACACCAAATATAAAATCTTCAGGGAACGTGTAACAATCTGTTGGTCCAAAATAGTCCGCAGGGGGAAGAACCAATTCACTGGTAGGGATTGGGGTTGGGCTTACGGTTGTGCTATAGAGCGCACTTCCGCTGAAATTGGTGAGATTGGCTGTCGTCCAAAGGGCCGTCCAGGCGGCGTTGCCATATGGATTTGTTGCGTCCGTGGGTTGAGCTGTGTCATTTGGATTCCAGCTACCCCAGGATGTCGTCGAGAGATTTGGAACCAGCGTACTTAATGCCGAGTATGGGGACGCATACGTATACGTCGTGGTTGGAGTTGGTCTTGACGTGGCAGTACGATATGTCTCCGTCTGCGTGAAAGAAAACGGGGTATGGTAATAGCTTGGACTGGCTGTGTAGCTGCAAGACTCGCAAGATGGACGCGGAACTGAACCGCTGGCTGAGACGTAAACTTGCTGAGCAGCAGCATTGGAGGCAAGGACTGCAACAACCGCACAGTAATGATGGGGTTGGATGGCTACCATCTTTATTATTGGAGCAGCAAGGCTAGTGAGTTCGATAGCTAGGGATACTGGTTTCGCGATACTTGGTGGGAGAGGCGCATATTTATTAACATGAAGGATTTTAACCTATGCCGTAAACTAGATCCAAAGACCAAAGACCAAGGAACGGAAACTTGGTTTTCTGAGAGTGGGCTGTCACTCGTTCCATACTCCACAAAGTTGTACTGTACATTGTAGATCTCTGGCCCGTAAAAATACCTATGTTGTTGTCCGAGAAAAGGGCCGTTTTGGACAGTAGAGCCTAAGCACAGATGCGCTTCGGCAAAGCTCGGTGATGTTTGTCCAGAACAGAAAACACGTTCTCACTCTGCTCTGAATTATACAACGCTCAATGAAGCCAGCCAGGAGATTTGGCTGTACTGTAGTATTGAGGTGACTAAATCAGGGGCTTGACTCCAGTTTTCATTCCCCCGTTAGACAGACCTCTTATATATATATGCAACTCAGATTAGCGGAAAAGCGCTGACGCTGTGAGCTAACATTGATTGGTATGTTTTCATGTTCCCCTGACGTCGACCTGCTGCCAGTATTTGCGGGGCCATCACGCCAGAACTACGGAGTGGAGTACACTGTCCGCCACAATGGGTTTAGTTATATCGGAATACTTTCTACAGCACAAGGTACGGAAGTAAAAATTCAGTACCAAATTTCGCTAAACTCAAGAGCTGCTAGTTAACCCCGCGTGTTGAAAATGGGGAAAGCCGAAAGCTAATTCCGAAAGCGGGAAGCGGGGTAAGCTAGCAAGCTAGCATCAGCTCCACAGCATTCCTGTGACCGATGCCCCGGTGCCGATGCCGATACCAATGTTGTGACCGTAGATATTTCGGACGATCATGATTTCTATTACGTTAAAAACGAATACACACTTGATCAATCCAAGAGTGAATGTCAGGGTTACAGTACAAGACTCGGTATTTGCATTTTACAATATGACGTAGTATAAGCTATAAGTAAAGTAAAAATGTTACCTCAACAACGAACAACCCACGCCTCACAAGACGGCGTTCAACGTCGCGACTCTACAATACTTTAACGAGAATCCTGATATATCTTCACAAGACAGCGTGCAACTCTGCGACTCTGCAGTTCATTAATGAAACCTGAGATATGCATCCAGACGAGAGCCGATTCAGCTTCTATGTGTTTTTCTTTCTTCCAGTACTTCCGATACTTCCGGTACTTCCGGCACACTCCGGGCCGAGACTGTGTCTAAGGCACCAAAATAGGCTTTTGAGTCTTCAGGCATATAGAAAACAAAATATACCAATTGTCCAACAGTTAGCAAATCAATAAGGCCCAAAATTACTGTACGGCACTGTACAAATATAAATGGCAAATTTTTTCCAACTTTTCCAACTTTTCTACGCAAAACGATGTAATGTATTGCGGGGCGGTTATGAAGGTGCTACTGTACTGTACATATGGGGGCAACGATCAGCTTTTATGAAATTAGAAGATTTCCGGATGGTTTCTTCACTACTTCTGCCTCCCATTGCATTTGAATTCAAAGGGAGTGAAGTCAAACCCAGCCGTCCGAAAGAACTTAAATCTGGACACTGATTATATGCTAAGTTATTTATTTGGCCCCCAATAGCACGTGCTGCTGGCAACGGACATTTTTACTCCACATTTTGCCTCTGAAGCTGACTACATCGCTACAATCTTATCTCACTGCTGACCAGTTACTCAACTTTTAAATGATGTACCCTACCACTATTTTCTATAAGTAAGAAGGGTTTTTTTTTACTGAACGTATGGCCTTTAAATCTTCTTTGGGGAGAACAGTTGCGAAAAAGGATGTCAATATCTCGTTGTTCCCTCTGTTACAATCTTGACTTTGATCATCTTCCAAGATCAGATCCCCCACTAAGTCTTGATGAGCATGAAATTACTATCACTTTCTTACAACTAAAAGCTTCCGCACAAAATGGAAACTGTCTAGCATGCATGATCATACACACGGGAATCGAAGAAATACAAGCAGACTGGGAGGAATCGGAGTACCTCCTTGACACCACGCGGCTTCTTATAAATCTTCGTCAAGGGCACTGTGCCCGGGTGACCATACTGGATTATGGGTATGAAAAGGTTCTAGAATTCTACACGATCGATCCGAAAGGTAATAATAATTACTTTGGCATGCACGATGCTTGCTAACTTCATGTTGAAGATAATGGCTCAATACCCGCATTTGGGCCTAGTAGGACAGTTGCATCCAGCATAGATCTAAACCATTGTTTAAAGCTTGCAGCTGGCTGGATGGAAAAGTGTAAGGCGGATCACCCTCTATGTAGTCGGAGTTTGAATTCAAGACTTCCAACACGTATTATAGATGTGGACTTAATTGGGAAAAGCGAAACAGTCTACTTAAAGGAAACAAGCGGCTTGGAAAGAGATCCATATATGACATTAAGTCACTGCTGGGGAAAAGAACAAATAATAACCACGACTACGAAGACTCTAGAAAAAAGGAAATCCGGGATTAAGTTCTCTGAGCTTTCCAACACCTTTCGTGACGCGATAGAAATCACACGAGGCTTAGGAATTCAGTATCTGTGGATAGACTCTCTTTGTATTGTCCAGGATGACAAAAAGGATTGGGAGATTGAATCAACAAAAATGGCAGATATTTATAGTGGCTCACAGCTCAACCTTGCTGCGACTCATGCAAGTGGTGGTGCGGATGGTTGTTTTGGCAAAAGGTGGTCGATGGATATTCAAAACCAAATTGAGATTAATGTTGGCGAGGATGTCGATATACCGATCAGACCGGATGAGGGGGAAGAGGAACACTACAACATCTTGGTTCGTACCGCATTGCATATTGCTCATGAACACTTCACAAGGAGTATGGACTACGCAAGTACACTAGAAGATGTATCGCCACTTCTTAGCCGCGGTTGGGTGTTTCAAGAGCGACTTCTATCTACAAGAGCCTTGCACTTTCATGCAGAGGAGCTTATATGGGAATGTGCTTCTGGTATTTCATGCGAATGCTCGAGGCTTGAAGAGTTCCAAGGTGGTGATCCAAATGGACTTTTGCAACTATGCGAGACTAATCAAGTCAAAATGATGTTTCTGTCAATGTTATCGCCAACTGTCACAGCGTCTCAATTATTGGATACGTGGTTGGAGATCATCACCGAGTACGGCGCACTAAAGCTTACAAAACAATCTGATCGTCTACCTGCAATTTCTGGTCTTGCATCTCGAGTCTCTGAACATTTGGCTGGGGAATATCTTGGGGGTTTATGGTCACAAGATATTCCGAGAGCATTGTGTTGGGCAAAAGGGTCTACAACTGGAAACGAACATCCTAGCTCTCGTGTTGCCGATTCCAGTGTACCATCTTGGTCATGGGCCTCAATTTCAAATCATAGCGGGGATGTGCCAGGAATTACTTACAATGTTCCAATGGTGGCTGGATTTGAGGTAGATACGAGATGTCAAGTTAAAGACTTTCACCAAGCTCGGAGCGTCAGCAATCCTTATGGTGTCTGTGCAGATGCATGGCTGAAAATTGAAGGACCACTTATAAAGGCATCCTTTCTTTCAACGGAGTCACCGATGGATCAAGAAACGATTGACTGGGCGCACAAGCACAACGTCGCACGATATTTAAGAATGACGATGAGTTGGAATGAGATTAAGTTCGAGCAAGAGACAACCAAGTTCTCTGGTGATTGTCTGGATACACATGGTCGCATGACTAACTTAAGTCCCGGTGACATAGTGTACTGTCTCTTGCTTGGCCATTTCAAGCATTCACAGAATGATATATTGAGGAAATACCCGGCTCAGTTTCTAAATCGGGATGAAAAAGAATTGCTCAAGACTAAGGATAGTAGCAGTGAAGTAAAAGGTGCCTATGCGATTGTTTTAGTAAAGGTAAACGAAAACGCATCGTACAGAAGAGTTGGTTTCCTTTATCAAAGAGATGGAGCAGGCTGGTGGAAAAATGCAAGTGTAAATGAAATTATTCTTCTATAGAGAAAATAAAAGGGGATAACTAAAGAGTGGGTTCTATTTTTAAACTCAGAATTATCCCCAGGCTATATCAAGAGCGTCTTCAAGTCCAACCCTTCTATCTATTTATTTTGCCACCCATGGGTGGGGAAATACTTAAACAAGCACGCTCGCCCGTCAAACTGTACATCACGTATCATAAACTGCGAGTCTCGATAATCTGAAGGCGATCTATATCAAGCACCTCAAAATAGGAGTCCGCCACTGGGGAAGCTCTCTCCTTGTTAAATTGACAACGAAGTTGAACAGAATGACTGCAGCTTTTGCAACTCACCTCTTGCCTCGAGTAGCAGATTATGGAAACTTGGCGTACACACCATCGCCGGGGAAAGATGCTACTTTCAAAGAGAATTATGATACGCGGAGTGATCTGCAATATGAAGCTAATGATTACGGGGAGAAAACTGGCTGAGAAGTAAAGCTTAGCTGGAGAATGGAAGCAGCGGCTCACCAGCCTCTTATGTATTATGTCTCAGTAATTCTCGTTCTTTAGATTATCTAACAAGGGCTAACAATTCAAATGAATAAAATTTTCACATGAAATCAAGCATACTATCTCAAAGTCATGCCGTAACAGATTCATTGTTTAAGAAAAAGGTTTGGAAAAAGAAAATCTAAGTCTCCTAGATATTAGTGAAGCATCCGAAAGCTTACTTGTTAGTCAACTACAGCGATTTCCAATACAACTACCACTTAGATATATATTTGCTATTTGGTTTGCATTTGAAACTCAAACATAAACCAGATAAAACACTATGTCACGTGGTAATAATATAACACATCATTATATTTTAAAGTTATAAGTACAAAGACGGAAATCACTTACTTAATGTATCATCGTGGTCTCTATAGAAGAGAGCAGTTAAGCTTTAATTTAGTGTCGTTAGAGAATATTATAATCACCATAATATTTTTGGAGTGCTTGGCACATAAAACATGACCAGTGCTTGGCTAAAACCCCAATTGTCGCAGCCCGGATCACAAAAACTCGACAACCCCCATCTCGCGCAACAACCTTTTTGATTTTAATTGTTCTTGAAATCCTCACAGGTTTAATTGACCCCCTCAAATTCAGCGACTCATGCGCTTTTCTCGGCCAATTAGCCACATTACATTACAATGTATACCCTACAGACGATGCTGCTCTTCCTCCTCACATCGCCCTTCTTCCTCGGCACACAAACTGCCTGTGGAGCTCCACTCCCTGAGCCCTCACGACAACTAGACATTGAGCTCCTTATGTTCAATGCCAACCGCACAAGCACACTGCCTCCAGGAACTCAAAGTATAACCAACAACCATGGACGGTGTGTGGTTATAAATGGGATACAGGAGTGTACGAGCTTCAAGGGAAGGAGGTATTGAGACCTGGGCCTGGGGTATCTGATACTACAAAGTCAAACGATAGAGCAGAGCTTAGAATGGGCCAACCGAAGGCATCTCATATGTGTCAGAAGTGGAAATGTAGTGTAGGACAGGCCAGGGTGAAAGACAGGCTCCTGGGCTTCGGAGATTTGAAGATATCTCTGGTGTCTTCTCAAGTTGCTAAAAATGGAATCGAACAACGAATCCGACAATCAGACGCAATTGCCGCCTTATTCCGTGGATAATGGCAACGCAGCATTGACCTCCACCAAGAATTGGATTAAATCAGGCGCCATTTCAGCTACACATCAGAGGTACCTTTGGTGAAATATTCAGATAGTTCCAGGCAATGCAGGCGGTGTAAGGTCGGTCGAATCACTTGTGGATAACCAACTTGTATGAGCTTATGGGTGGCCATTACCGTTGCATATGTATTTGTAGAAACCGATAAACTCTTCATGTTTTGGCTATTCACCTATGGTGCAACCTTTCATAGGAACTAAAAATCACGACGGTTGAATTGGGCAGCAGTAGCCTTCAATATCATTCTCATTCTTGTACCCCTCCCTCTTCAAGCCCTTGGCATGTTCCCATTTCACTGCAACAACCCGTGCAGCAGTACGGAACTAGGCTTTTTCGCCTTGTATTTTGTCTCCCTTATTTAGAAGGACTAACAATCATCCCGACCAACTTGCGCAATGAGCCCAACAATGTTTAGCTGCATTCTCTGCGGGTTTCCTATATACCATTCTGATGCATCCAGCACAGGGTCTTGGCTAGGACAATTTCGTGCAAGTGAGTAAGCTGCATTTGATACATGGTCAACATGCTAAACTTGCCAGTATATTCAGATACAACTGGCAGCTTCGTCTCTGGTGTTGGCTTTCGTGACGACTACGAACAAACTACATGGGTCGCCCCTATTGACCCCACTCTGCGCTGGGACGATGAAGACAGTGCCAGTGCAGCAACAATTGATCCTCCAGTTATGCGACACCCTCGTTTGAATGGAAAGCATGGTTTTGTGATTCATGAAGCATGCTGGCAACTTCTACAGAGAGAACTACTACCTGACGAAATTTCTCTCAAGCGGCTTCTCGCAATCTGTGAATCACTGCCTTTTCCTCTTGCGGGACTTGGCGTATACTGGGGCCACGACTACGGGCATCTTCTCGTTCTCGAAGGACAAGGTATGTATCCATGGGAGGACGCACTTGTAGATGACTGCTACAATCCTGTAACGCGTTTGTATGCAAAGGAAGACCCATACGATGTGCCCGAGGTCTCAGTGTCGATGTTAGCGCAAACAGGACTCCTACCAACCTGGTCACCATTAACTCAGTCGAAGGATTGCTTTTCAAAAATTCCATGGGATATTCTGGAAAGTATTGCTATCGAATTGCCTACAAAATACGCACTTGGGTTGCGGCACGTCTCAAAAAATTACCTACCTCTCCTGTATAGTCGGCCGTTTTGGGCATCCAGATTTCAGCCCAGAGGCGATCGCTGCTTTATGTTCGAAAAGTGGGAGAGTCATGAAACTACCGATTGGCTAAGTTTATATCGGCTCACAAGTCTATGTCGGTGCTCGCCAGGATTAAAGAATAGAAGAAGAATCTGGAAACTGATAAGGCCACTTGTTGAGACGATTAAACTTAGGCTCGCGGAAAATACAAATTTAGCCTCGGAGACCAAGATCATGCTTCTCTGGGATGGGATAGGGTAGTTGGAGATATTCAAGAGGAGGCATCTGACGGTCACCCGTGGTCTTTTGATCAAGGTTGCCGTATCTTTGGTACTCATATCACTTATATATCTAGAGAGCTTACAAAAATTGGGTTCTCAATTAGTTGTGTTGGAACTGTTAGCTATGTTTCAGGCATACGTCTCATTTCTAATAATCAGCCCGATATATGCCTTGGATTTAGGTCAAAGATCAATGAAGTCATTATTGAAGCTAACGCCCTGAAAGGCTTTGTTCTAGCCATGGGCTCACGAGGGTTACATGGTATCCAAGTTATCCGAGAGGATTATAGTCTTTCTGAGTGGGCTGGTTCCCCAAGCAATACACCTATAACAGAGCGCCTCACTGGCTTTGACAGAATTGATAAGCTGGAAATAGGATTTGATGTAAGCAGAGAGTTCTCTTAGTACACATGCTTTTTTTCATTGTCAATTTCTTCACACAGGGATTCAAGGTTGTTAGTTTTGGAGTCTCTCCCTCCATCCAAGCTTCAAAGCCCCAAAGCCATTCATTACGCAAAATAGCACTTTGGTATCCTAGTCTACCTGGACCTGAGCTTTGTTTAAACGAAACATCATTCGCTGGTGGACCTCCATCGAGTACTGCTTATCTACCCTTATTATGGATCAATTTTGGTGGGCCAGGTGGGTGCAGACTCCAACATGTTAGCGGAGTCTCAGTCGACGTCGCGAAAGGCCTATACGGCTTGGAATTTCATTACGACGACTTGAACCATAAACTGATCGAGCCCAATATACAAAAACTTGGCCGTTGTAAAAATGCGAACGCTCTAAAGCAGGTACATTTTGACATTGATGGTGCCGGGGGTGAGCTCATAGAAATGGTGGAAGTCACGCTTAAAAGGTATCCACAGGGAAGTCTTAACAGTTTCTTCAAACATGGAAGATTGAGCACCATAAAGGTAAGATGGCCAAATCTCCTACCACAATACCTTTTCATCTATTAATAAGAGCTACATTGACTCTACCTCATAGATTACAACCAATCGTAAACGTAATTTCCAGACTGGCCACTCATCAGATGATTCTACTTTAGTGCAATTGAATATCAGGCCCGGAACTACTCTCACAGGGTTCTATGCAAGCCAGGTAAGAGAAATCCCCCAGGTGTCAGGAGGTGAAGTTGACATGAAATCAAGGTTCCAGAGTATGGCCTCATCAGTTTGGGGGTGATTTCGGGTGGTATTGACAAGCAAGAAAAGAAATGACGATTATTATTTTCTCAATGACCCACAATCTCCTTGGGCTTTGATCCAGGCCATTGTGATTGTGCAATTTGCGTTAACCTCCTCCACCATTTAACCCAATCACCACTGTGCATACTATGGATATTGCCTTACCATAGGGTAAGACGATTATGTGCAACGGAGGTCATACTAAGACTAAAATTAACAACATAACTTAATCTCGCAACCAATTGCAAAAGCTGGAGCATGTCCTTCACCGAGTATTGTCTTTCTATTTTACCGGTTGTTAGTTTGCTGTTGGTTGGTTCTCGGGTCGACTCTCATTCCAATCAGTTTAAGCAATGTGCCTTTATCAGAGAATTCGTGTGAACGCATCAAAGTACTACCAACAATGCCATGGCAGAAGCATATTATGCAGTTGGATAAATAGCAATCGCGAATCACAATCTTCCAACTCTTCATTGACCCAAGCAATTCTTTCTCATCATTGTTAGTATTGTTACAACATGTAATCATGCTGTTGGAAACAATTGTTGCCTCGCACTAATACGACTGCATGCAGTCAGCCCAACGGCACATTAGTGACCTTGTCCCCCCTTTCTCGAACTTGAAGAGAGCACGCAACATCATATAGTTGCGATCTCCACGAGCCTTACCGTTTGTGGGAAACGATATTGCTGTCTGAAACCTCATTTGGACTAGCCAGGGAAACAATTCGCAGCAATAAGTTTAGTGCATAATGGTAGGTTGGAAAGCTGGGACAATTCGTTCTGAGCTGAGTGGAACGATAGTCGGCTTTTAATATTATACCCGCATTGATAATGGCCAGTTATACAACACAATGTAGCGTGTGGGACTATGCAAAGCATATTTGAACGAAGCTGAGGAGGGAAACACTACACCTGTGGCTGCATGAACTTTGATTTTCCTCCGAATGTAGTCAACTCTTATCAACCGAAATTATTAACCGAGCATTTTGTTGTAATTTGATATATGTGTCTCAGTTTCGTTCTTTGTTCCTGCAAGCACATCAGTCCATTCAAGACTCCAAAGCTATCCACAATGACCGATTCTCGCATCATTGAACTTGCTCGAGTTATTTCTAAGCATACTTCTTCCATCGATGATTCTCTATCTGCTCGTGGCCTTCCAAAGCCATCTTTCGATTACGATGCTTCCAATCACTTCCCTCCTGATTTGACCACATCTTTCGATGCTGTTCTTGATGCTACACAAGAACTGCATGATCTATTACTGGCACCAATGAGCCTCATTCAGCGGAAAAGCAGCGTAAGAGACCCTATTATAAAGCTACGAAGGAACTTTAACACAAGCAGCACAATAAGATGGCATGTATGAAAGCAATATCGTACTACAATATATCAAACTGTTTTGCTCCAGGGGAAGCAGTGAGCTACGCACAACTTTCAGACTCATGTGGTCTAGATATCAAGCCGCTTAAACACTTGCTTCGTCACGCCATGACCATGAGAATCTTCGCCGAACCGACCAAAGATACTGTTGCCCACACAGCTGCATCAAAGCTGATGCGTGAACCAAACTGTATCGCATGGCTTGAGCAGGGGACCCAAGACCTTTGGCCATCTAGTGTAATGGTAAGTAAAACAATATGGATATTTAAATCTCGCTGACAGTGGAGAAGCTGATAGACGCACTAAATAAATGGCCCAGATCCGAAGAACCTAACCACACAGGATGGAATCTTGCTCATAAAATTGAAGAACCGCTCTATCAACATCTTGCCAAAAACTTGAAGCTTGCAACACGATTTGGAGCAACAATGTCAGCTATGATATCAAACAACCCCGCCTTCGATCCTAGTCATATCCAGCAAAGTTATGATTGGGGGTCTTTGGGCGATGGTCTAGTGGTGGACGTTGGCGGCTCGCATGGTGCTGTGGCCATTGAACTTGCAAGCAAGAACAAAAAGCTTCGTCTAATATCTCAGGACTTGGACAGCACTATTCAAAGTGCACCGGCTCTACCGGCTGAAATCTCAAGTAGGGTCCAGATTATGGCCCACGACTTCTTCACGCCACAAACTGTTGTAGCTGATGCGTATATTTTCCGCTGGATATTTCATAATTGGTCTGATAAGTATGCTGCAAAGATCCTACAAGCTTTGATTCCAGCATTGAAGCCTGGAGGAAGAATCTTAGTGCAAGATGGATTGTTGCCTGACCCAGGCCAGATGTCGAGTTGGAGAGAGCAAGACCTTAGGTAAGTCCAATTGATGATAAACTAATTTGGCTGAGATCAAACTTTACTAAGTCGTGCTATACCAAAGGGATCTGGATCTCACCATGAACACATACTTCAATGCATGGGAGCGTGATGCGGAAGAGTGGCGTGAACTCTTCAAAAGGGCTGACCCAAGATTCAAATTTATTGGAATTACTCAGCCTCAAGGATCCGCGTTAGTTCTAGTTGAAGCTCAGTGGACTGGAGAAGGAGGAAGTAACGTCGTTTGAAATGGTTGTAGTATGTAACTACACATTGATGAATAAGATTGCACTCTTGGTTGATGTTATTATTACAATGTGAGAATACTTGACGTCAGATTTAAACCTCAAGTACACTGAGAGCACATCTGACTGTTTACCAAACGTTAAAGCATAGATGCACCTCAATTTTAATTTACTTAGCTTGCGTGTTGAATCACAAGTAAAGTTCAGTATACTACTAGTAATTCAGAATCCCTTCCACTCATACGGGTGAAATCAATGCATCCACGGCATCATCCACCGTCTCCCAATACCAAATGCTTTATCATAGCGACATGCTGTAACCAGCTCAATCCGATCTTTGCCCAAACTGGATCGCCAACAGTCCTACACAGGCCGAACACCGAATTAGCATAACGATTACACCATTTGATTTCCTCTGAAAATTTGCTAAAATTACCTATTATGCCGTCCGGCAGCGGACGCTCTGGACTCTATCAACAAACAGGCCGCAAAATTGTCTGTAGCCGGCTGAGTCGATGGTGGCAATGTAGTCATCGCGGCACCCATCAGATTTATAGATGTCGCAAGTCACGCCTGCCCTTGTGATTGCGGAACAAGCGTTGAAGTCGACCCAGTTCTGGCAACTGTTCAGCGCGCCGACATTGAGGTAGTTCCCTGAGCAGTTAGGGTCACGATACAACGCAATCTCGCCTGTGTCAGGGGGTGCACTGGGATGGCTACAATTAGCCATTACTTTCGCCATAGAGCTAGCAAGAGCAAGCAGGATTGAAGTAGAACGCATATTGACAGGTTTAGGATTGGTAGCAAATGGGAGATGAAAGAAAGCTTGGGATGTATTTTCATGGACAAACTGTGTTGATGCTGACCTATATATATATATATATATATATTCATAAACGGGTCATTCATCTTAGTCTGACAACTGAAGTTCCATTGTCCACAAAAATTGGATTTCAATTGGTGAAATGAGAACGCAGAAGCGCCAAGTATCAGATGGATCGATGTCGCAACTAACTCATCATGTCAGCGTTCCGATATGAGATAGAAAGGTCATCTTCCACCTGATAATTCTTTTCTAGAGGCAAAAAGCGCAACTTTTACGTAATAAGAACTCGTCTTGGAATAAACCGTAGTATTATAAGTTCAATTTATCGTGGCCTCGAATCAGATGATACTATCATTCTCATAACTCCCAGCATGTAGGAGTATTTTCACTCACAAATATGTAGCAGGGATCTTTTGGCGAATATTAAACCGGCTTATTCTGTTACGTATTAGCTTTCCATTTTATATTCGCTTCATAGTAGTCACTAAAATCTTTTCAATTTCTTAACGGAGGTCCATTAAACCGTCTTATACACCTGATGATATGTGTGATTCAGTCGTATCAATACACGTGATTGTAAGTGAACATGTAATCCAGCACCTGATCATATGCGCTGTAAATTGTTCACATACATCTAGTGTTGCATATAATTTCGAATATACACGCGATCATGCATTTAATCGTACGGTTTCCCCCGACCTTGCATATACATGTAACCCCGATCATATTATGCATTTAATAATATGCCCTGTTGTTGTGTCGCTTTGGCAAGTAGGAGGCCAAAAGCACTGGTCTGGTATTTCACCTAGTTATAAGTCTTTAATTTCCAACCCTGACTCACTTGCCCGCCCGTCAAACATTTCATGTATTCAGTGATGAGACTTTTTGAGGAATATACACCCAAATCAGCTCCAAATCCACTTTTCCTGAGAATCCGATCAACATTTACCAAAACAGTGTTAAGGAACTGGGAAGGTAAGGTTTTTTTTTTAGTTGACTGTAACTATACAATTGAATGCCAAATTATTGGGATGATCATAGGCGCCGGTTGTCCAGATTTGTCCCTAGCGTTTCCAAGGGTAATGAACCGACATCCAGAAAGCCTAGTTTTAAATAAACAAGGTGGTCCCTTTGTTGTACCTTGTGGACTTATTGTTCACTTCAGAGCATGGACGTTATGATTTTGGTTTTATAGTGAGTAGGCAGCCTACATACAAGGAGATGCGTAAATTGAGATTATCTAACAAATTTCATGGCTAGGGTCCATTTCTGATTGAGTTGTGCGAATTGTACCTAGGTCGTTTAGAAGTGGGCATTTCGTGTAGCGTTTCCTCACTATCGTATATTTTAAGCATTACAAGTTTAAGTTGATACACTCGTATCGATCTGTCTGCTGAGAGATCGATCACGCGGGCAGGGGAGGCTGAATCCTAGAAACCAACTTATGGGTGCGACTCATTCTAAATTGTAAAAATAGTAATACCTTTTTTGACTGATAAAGATATTTTCTAGAGTTCAAAAATATTACAATAATAATTTGATCACTCTAAGTTAAAAGAACAGTGTTTGATACTAGGTATTATAAGCCAGTACTAACTGTAAACCTTGTCTCAAACCCACAAGAACTTGGTTAAATCTTTTAAGTCCAAGTGCCGTTCCCGCGCTAGGGATGTCTTAGTAGATGAAAGGAGACACTTAATGCGTGAAATATGTGAGGCAACAACTGAGCCATCTTTACGTTAATACTTTCAAAGTCGAGAGCAATTGGATTGACACTATGGACAATAAAAAAGACTACTGACAGAGTAAAATAAACCGGCACAGTTTTCTGTCAGTCTTTATTTTTTCTATCTTCATTTCTGCAATCCTCTCGATCAATTCTCAATATCAGTCTCCGCTTTTCTACACAGATCTTTCTGAGACCCAGGCACGCCGATTAAATTTTCAACCAAATCCTGAAACTCAATATCACTGTCACTTCCATCACTGATCTGAAACTCGCAGAGTCCTGTTGCCAGTCGATATACCAATTGCTCAGCGAGTTCGCTGGTATTCTCATACGTGTGCTCGACATCCTCAGGAAGATAGATACGCATAAAAGCCATGGATTTTAATGGTACATCTCCAATTTGCTTGAGGCCCTCAATCAAATCAGGTATGGAAACATTGGCCGTGATATAGAAATAGCTCAATTTTGGACAGTGACGCGCCAGAGAGAGAATGGCTTGGTGGCTAAGTGTCGAACGATCTTCAAGGCCAATGCAGAGCGTCTCAAGATTGGGCAGAGCGCATGCGAATGCCTCTATCATTGCATCATTGATGTCTTCGCCGCGCGGACAGGGATCTTCCATTTTCAACACTGAAGCAGAAGGAAGACTTACCGTTGTGAGATGGGGACATCCATGGGCCAGTGCGATCAATTCCGATCCTGAAAAAGAGCTGTCCTCAGCAAATGTAAGATCCAAGTACGTCAAACAGGAAAGATCGGCAAGTCTATCCAACCCATGGCTAATTTGCTCTGATAGTTCTAGTTTTAGTACCGCAAGATTGGGGAACAGTGACGGAAGTACAGCTATAGAGCCAGCGTATCCTGTGGCAAGTTCTTTCAGTGCCGAAAAGGAGCCTTTCGGTAGATCTTTTAAATCTTTTGCACTCAGATTCTGACCTTGAATCTTGCGGAGCATAGGAAGCGTAGATAGAGATCTGAGAACTTCGGGTTGCCAGAAGTTATTGGGGAAGTCCATTCCCTCGTGGTAAACGAAAGAAAGGGAAAGAGAAGATAATGCAGGCGTAGATTTGATGAAACCAATGGCTTCTTCTTCTACACTCTCAAAATTATCTGGCTCATCTAAAGCCAGGTCGATAGTTTTCAAGTTTGGACTACTTCTGAGCACATGCCAGAACAGCCCAATGCGTTCACGGGAGTGGAAGTCATAAAATGGGCTTGTTGTTTTGAGAGCGCCAAATTCTGGATCATCCTTTGTGCACCCATCACTTGTGAAGAATTCAAGGATAGGAAAATGCAGATTGAGCAAGTAGTCATGCCACTGTTCCTTGTCTGTAACATTGGGCCAGTCCTCTTGGCTGCGAAAAAAACGAAGCTCGCGGATACAGTTCGCATAGTATTGAGCACGCGACACGTCGCGGGAGGCAATCTTGGCCAGGGCATGCACTGTAGGCTCT
>Ga0247734_1000398_pt1 | contig 38641 bp, 36 predicted proteins | sample UWRJL103311B2_FD_180933 | JGI IMG/M metagenome (GOLD analysis project Ga0247734, IMG submission 180933) | Plant litter microbial communities from Arlington Agricultural Research Station in Wisconsin, United States - UWRJ-L103-311B-2 | ecosystem: Environmental > Terrestrial > Plant litter >...
TGTACGCGACATGGTATTTCTCCTGAGTTGGTTTTTAACGTCTCATGGGTCACCTCCAATGGGTCAGTGTTGTGGCCGCAGGCCGGGTCAAAAATGCTTGGTTGGATCTTTGCGAAAAGAGCGGGCATCGAAACCCTTGCTTAGCGCAATGTATTTGTCTTCAGTCACCGACGTTTCGCGTTCGAGCATGCCCAGCACGCCAGATATGAACATCATGATCTCTTGGAAAGCTTCGACGCCCCCCATCATGCGTTGAAAATTGAGATCTTTGAGGCAGGGCTCCAATACGATCTGCCTGTCGATAGCAACAAAACTGACCAGGCGGTGCTCAAGGAAGACGTCCATCGACTCAATACCCTGGTGCATCTTGGACAGCCACTCACGAAGCGTCTTGGTCACTGGGCGATTTCCATCCCAAAGATACAGTCCAGAGCGCCCCTTCTCGTCCAGCTCGCTTGCAGGATAATCCTTCTCGACCCAGAAGTGACGGCGCTCCCAGTGATCGCCATCATCGCGGAACAGCGACCCTTTCATCTCTCCGGTCAGAGTGTTTTCAAAGGTGTAGGCGCCCGTGTAGACCTTCCCGCAAAAACCTACATGGAAGGGTACGAATTTGCTACGGCGCAAAAAAGGATTGCGCTCTTCGGCTCTGCCCAGCGCTATCTTGATATCGCGGATGATCGAGGGGTCTTCAGCAACGCGTGTTTTACGCTGATAGACAACGGTTTTGTCAACACCATAACCGATGGCGCTGTCGTAGTAATCTGGCTTTTCGCGGATGATCAACATGGATCTTCATCTCTAGTCTTCTGTTCGCCATTGAACATTACAGATTACGTATATCCCGAGTTCTTCGCAAGTCCTTTCGCTCCAAGAGCAGGTTTTGTAGCGTATGGGTGATCATGAAGGTTTCAAAAAACACGAGAATGAAGCTCATGACATACTCCCAAATCCACACCATGTCCTCTCCCCACTCCATGTCTCTGGCCTGGGCTTCCAGAATGATTTGCCGGGTGTCTGTACGTACCAGCTTGTAGATAAACGGATGGCTGTAGCCTTGTCGAGGTGCTACAAAGTAGTGCTGGTGATCAGACGAGCCCCAAAAGCTTTTGAGCTCCATCATGGTGCGACCGTAGTCTGTATTTCTGAGAACCCAGTCATTGCCTATAAATTGGCCATCCTGACTGGTCATGACAATGCGCTCGGTTTTCTCATAGCTGTTCCAGCCCCTCCAGGGAGATTTCTCGACATTTTTGTCGCCGATGATCCACAGCTGAGCCGAAATGATGATCAGAACCATGCCCAGTAGGCACTTGAGCGCCTCCCACCCCATAACTTGCCGGCGCATATAGCCTGCAAATGCCAGCCCAGAAACAGCGAGAAGAGAACCCACCTGAATCAGAGGGTAGCCTTCGAAAAGCCTGGCTTCAGTGGCTGACCAAGTGTCTGGCAAGAAATTGCTGATGTATGTGTCGCCCAGAAAAAAAGCCCCCTGTAGCAGGATAAGCATCCACCAAAAACCCTGTACCACAAGCTTGCGCGAGAGCGTGGCCAAAGCCAGAAAGATCAGGATGGCCAGCAGTTGGTTGTCCTTTGTGCAGCCATCATAGTCAACCAAAATATGGGCATCCTGCAGAATGGCCACCACGGCAAAAATGAGTGGAAAAATGATTTTTAGCACAATCTATCCTCAACCAATACACGTATCTGCTTACGACCCGCAAAGACTCATGAAGCCCTGCTTCGAAGGACTCTGTTGCGCTACACTTGACTCAAGGTTCTGGTTTGGCCGGGCCTTGGATCTTTCAAAAAGTCACCAGTAAATGACCGAAATCCAGGCCATAAAAAACCCAGCCGAAGCTGGGCTCTCTTGCCGACGCACGTCATTTTAAGGGGAGCATTGTGTCCCCACCAATCTGTCGCAATGAAGGGGCCACCTTCGTTTTCCCATATCCTGGGCTGGAGCGATTGGCCTTGATCTGCCCTGTGCGTTGGGCTGCAGGCTATTTCTTTAGCTTTGCGGCAAAAGCGTGTTGCTCAGTCAGAGGCGATTAATCGCCAATGACTTTTGCGTTATGAATGAACTCGCGAAACGACCAGCCATCATCAAGGCCATTGTCCTTGAACACCTGGACAAGCTCTTTCTCGGTGCGATCGGGGTCGACAGCGAAGCTCACGTGCAGGGTGCGCCCCTGAGTGAAGTGGCGGCTCAGCTCGCGCTCTGGATCTTTGGCGGCAGAAACCCTTGAAACCAGTTCACTCTCGTTGCTGATGACGACACCAGCGCCCTTGAGATCCCCTACGAAACGGCGAATATCGAAACTTGACATGGAACTTCCCGTTGGAAATGGATAACGGCAATAGGTGTGTAATTGCTGGGCTTTGCTCAGCAGACAGGGAAATAGTGCTACTGTTTTGACTCTGTGTCAATATATAGGTAAACCGAATTCAAGAAATTTTATGAGGCCTGCCTTCAATGACACCCCTTCCCGAATTTCACCGCCAAATTGACCTGGATGGTAAAACTCACATCAACGTTTACAGTCAGGGCGTAACCGCCTTAGGCAGAGCCTTGTCGCATTTTGCCCAGACTCCTTTTGAACACCCTGAACTGGGCTTTTTTACATCCGTTGAGGGGCTTTGGTATTTCCTACGCACTCGCGATGAATCACTGCGCGATCTCTCTGGCTTTGAGGCCAAAAAAATTGGTCGTGAACTGCCTCTGGCACACCCACAGCTACCTGATGCTGAATTTCGCAGGCTGATCAATCTGGGAAACGAGGCCAAGATCTGTCAGAACCCAGCCCTTCTGGATGCCCTGGGAGCAACCACACTGCCTTTGACGCACTATTACGTGACCAAGGGCTACGGGAGCAAGCCAAAAGAATCAGAATGGATCCTTGCGCACCTGGAGACCATACGGTCGACGCTCAACCCCCAGGCGGATGCCTCAAACACTGCGTACCTTGAAGCCAAGCACCGAGAGGTTGAACAGGAGTCGCAAATGCAGGGCTCCTTGTTCTGATATCAGCCATTTATCTTCCGCAGTGCTGCTCGGGTCTTTGTCACATCGATATTGCCCACCTGGCGCATTGAGGGGACTTCGCGCCCCTCTTTCCCTATGAATAACAGAGCTGGCGGGCCAAACAAGCCATTTCCCTTAAGCCAGGTGGATATTTCAGGGGTGCTGTGGGTGATGTCCAGCTTGATCCATTTTACGTTGGGGTAAAGGGCTTTGACATGAGCCTCTCGCAGCTCGCGCTCCTCTACCTTGCAGTTCAGACACCAATCGGCTGAAATTAGCAGGGCTTTAGGGCCTGGGCTGCGCAGCACCTGGTTGAGTTCTGCGATATCGGAGTAACTGCGATCAATGAGCATCTCTTTTGTCGCCAGTGGGCGCCTCCAATCATCCTGGCCGTTGAAGCCGCCAGCAATGCAGACAAACCCATAGGCAAAAAGGGCAAACACCAACCCTGCACCCACACTGCTATTCCATCGCTGTGGCCATCGCAGCTTCAGATAGGCGCACAGGCCCAAAGACAATACCCCTACAAGAATCAGCGAATGGGAAGCCGAAAGCAGGCGTGACAGATTGACTGCCGCTGCGGTGGCCAACAGCAAAGCACTGCCCTCCTTCATTGCAACCAGCCAGGGCCCTGACTTGGGAATGAAGCGCTTACCGCCCAAGGCCAAAATCAGAAGGGGTAACCCCATGCCCAGACCCAATGTGAACAAGCACATGCCAGCGTAAACTGGACTTCCAGCCTGAGCGAGGAAAAGCATGATGCCCGCCAGAGGCGCAGACACGCAAGGCGAAAGCATGATGGTACTTACTGCGCCTAAAAGCGCCGCAGTGGTGAATTGGCCACCTTGGATCTTGCTGAAGACTCCTTGGCCAACGCCGCCGCTGATGAAGCCCAATCCGGGCACTCTCCATCCCAGGTTGACCACTGCAAGCACCAGTAAGGACAGGGTAATAACCAATATTGGAGCAGGGCCTTGCAAGGCCGTACGCAGGTCAAAAGATGTCCCGATAAATCCAATCGCAAGACCCAGGGCGGCATAGCATAACGAACTGGCCATAACATAGGTCAATCCTAGGGACGCTTGTCGTGCTCTAGGCACCTGCCCCCCGGAAATAGCATGCAGCAGCAAAGGAAGTGTAGGCAGCACGCACGGGGTCAGCGCCAATAATATGCCAGCCATGAGAAACCACCACAGCGATCCTGGGGCCTTGGGTGTCAGTTCGGAGGCCTTGGGCAACTCCCCCTCAATCTGAACAGTTCGGGTCTGTTGCTCAAAACAGAGGCCGGTATCCAGGCAGCCTTGCAAGCGGACGGTCAATGTCCGATCTGAAAGAAGAGGAAGCACTACCTGGGCACCATCATGGTAGACCTCAACCTTGCCAAATGAAGGATCTTCTTTGACGGTTCCTTTCGACATGCTGATAGGCTTCACGGGCTGGCCAGCCGATTCGAATGAAAGCGAGCTTCGATACAGCGAGAAGCCTGGCATAACGGAAAATGTCACGCTAATACCTTCGCCTTGGCGCTGGGCAAAGGCCACATTCAACCCCTTCTGGGGGTCGGTATTTTGTTCAGCCCAGGGTTGTTGATTCAGATTAAGCCCACTGGCGTGGGCAGCGCTCATGGTGAGCATGAACAATAGGTAAAGCAAAAACCGGGGCATGTGGACTTCCAGGGTGAGCGGTTGGTGTCGTCCGTCGACAGGCAAGTGACGCTTTAGCAATATATTGAATAATCGAGTATGATGCCAGTATCACAATTAGAATGATGACTTATCCATGGAACCCTCCTGCCCGGCGCCTGCCATTGCTGCGCCTCACAAGCGTCAGTTTGTGTCTCTTGAGTGGCTGCGTTTTTTTCTTGGCGTCTACCTGGTTCTGTTTCACACGCTTAATGGGTTCAACTACCCAGAGCTTCCTGTTTTTTTCAGAAAATTCTTTGAGATGGGCTTTTTCAGCACCAGCACCTTTTTTGTGCTGTCCGGTTTTCTGTTGGCTCACGTCTACCTGCGCGATCATGCCTCTGGCTCGGCCCTTATGTCAGGTACCCGCAAGAGCTTTTGGGTCAAGCGTTTTGCCAACCTATACCCGATTCACCTGGGTTCATTTCTTCTGGTGGTGGCCATCTTCGCGATTTTCCCCAAATTGGGGATTATTCCCAATGACAAGGGCATGAGCTTGATGAGCGTGTACCCAGACACCAATGATTGGAAGGCTGCGGTCATGCACCGCATGAGCTCGACGGAGCTTGGGGTCGCGCTGGGGATGCATGCTCTGCTCTTGCACGCCTGGAACCCCTTCTACCTGACATTCAACATGCCATCGTGGTCGATCTCCACGTTGATGTTTCTGTACCTGTTGTTCCCAATGGTGGCGCCGTACCTGCATCGATTCAAGCATCCTGGGCGAGTGCTGACAGCTATCTGCCTGCTTTATCTGGTGCCTGTACTGCTGTTTATCTGCATGGACTGGTACGGATCACCCGCCACCGGCATTTTGCACCGAAACCCGCTGATTAGAATGCCTGAGTTTCTTGCCGGAATTGCTTTGTGCGCGGTGTATCACCGGCAACAACAGATGGGAAAGGTGATAACCAAATGGGTGCTGGTAGGGCTCTGGGGATTCGTGATCGCAAGTGTATTGATTGCAGCCTACCTGCTCAACGTTGCCGGGGATTTCAGTCAAAAAGGCAACATCCCCTACTTTCTTCTGCATGATGGATTACTGCTTCCAGCACAGCTGGCGCTGATCTACGTGTTATTGCATGTCCCCAACCCGTCTGAGCGATGGGCAAAGCTTGCCAAGCCTTTGGGAAACTGCAGCTTGTCGATGTTCGCGCTGCACATCCCGCTGTTCATGATCTTTGTGCGTATCGAGCGCGTGATCGATGGTGAGCCATCTCTCTGCCTGACAGACCTCATGGGCTGCTTCGCTGCCGCTGGTGGCAAGACACCCTGGCACTATCCAATCTACTTCCTGTTGGTGGTACTGATCAGCCTGGCCTTCCAAAAGCATTTCGTTGAAAGGTGCCGGGCATTGATTGAGCGCTCACTGCTTACCACTCAGAAAAAAAACGCACCGACACACATTATGACGGAGGCTCGGGCATGAGCTACGAAGGCTATACCATTGCAAAACACTCATCCTGCTGGATTCTTCATCATCCAAGCCCTGAGCACCAGCCAGTAGGCGGGAAGACCAAAAAGGAGTGCATCAAGCATTTGGCCGGGATGCTGCTTGAGCAAGAGCAATCAATTCTTGCAGAGGCATACCAGGAGAAGATGCGCAGCAAGGGAGAGGATTACAGCTACTTCGATGCGCTTGACGCCCTGATCCACGAAGCCTTGCACAACAGCAAAGCCTTCATAGAGGTGCTTCGACCTGAGCTTAAAAAGATTTTTGCGGACAGTGGCGCCGTTTCGTTCGAAATCGAATACATCGGCTGAAAACAATCATTGTCTGATTGTACCCCCAGGCAATAACTGGCATAAAAGGAGAGGCGCCGGAAGCTTCCAGCGCCGGGCCATTTTTCTATCAGTGTGAAAGGAAACGCTCTACATCCAGGGCTGCCATGCACCCCGCACCAGCGGAGGTGATTGCCTGACGGTACACAGAATCAGCCACGTCACCCGCAGCAAATACGCCTGGCACAGAGGTGGCGGTAGCGCCCAGCGATGAGGATTTATTCAACGCGATGTACCCATCCTTGAGTTCCAGCTGATTTTGAAACAGCGAAGTGTTTGGGTTATGGCCGATCGCAACAAACAGGCCATCAACCTTGATCAGCTCTTTGGGGTGCTCCGGCGAGGTCGGCCTGATGAAGATGTGAGTGACCCCCATGTCATCCCCGATCACCTCATCCACCTCGTAATCCAGAGCCAGGGTGATCTTGCCGTCTGCGACCTTTTGCACCAGCTTGTCCTGCAGGATCTTTTCAGCCCGGAATGTCTGACGGCGATGGATCAAGGTGACATGCGAGGCGATATTGGAAAGATACAGAGCCTCTTCGATCGCGGTGTTGCCACCTCCAACAACTGCCACAGGCTTGTTGCGATAGAAAAAGCCATCGCATGTGGCACAGGCGGAAACGCCCTTGCCCATGAAGGCCTGCTCGCTTTCAAGACCCAAATAGCGGGCCGAGGCTCCGGTCGCGATGATCAGGGCGTCTGCGGTGTAAATCCCTGAGTCTCCTTCCAAGCGCAAAGGCTTTGATGTCAAATCTGCCGTATGGATGTGATCGAAGATGATCTCGGCCTCAAAGCGTTCGGCGTGTTCCTGCATGCGAGCCATCAGTGCCGGCCCGGTCAGGCCATGGGGATCACCTGGCCAGTTGTCTACTTCTGTGGTGGTCGTGAGCTGGCCACCCATCTGCATGCCCGTGATCACAATGGGCTTGAGGTTGGCTCGGGCTGCATAAATCGCAGCTGTGTAGCCTGCAGGCCCGCTACCCAGGATGATAACTTTTGAATGTTTGTTCATGGTGGAATACTCGGAAGTGGCCCGTCAACTGACGGGCATCTGGGTTAAAGGGAAGTGCCGTGGTCGGCCAGGTAAGCTGAAACACCTTCAGTGGTGGGCTTCATGCCGGCGTCACCCTTGCGCCATCCTGCTGGGCATACCTCGCCATTTTCTTCAGTAAACTGGAGAGCTTCGATAACCCGGATCAGCTCATCCACATCACGGCCAATAGGGAGGTTGTTCACGACCTGGTGCTGAACGACGCCTTCACGATCGATCAAGAAGGTGGCGCGAAGCGCTACCCCTGACTCATGTTCGATGCCGTAAGCCTGGGTAATCGCATGCTTGACGTCGGCGACCATGGTAAAGCCAACCTCGCCAATACCGCCCTTTTCCACCGGCACCTGGCGCCAGGCAAAGTGGGTGAATTGTGAGTCGATCGAGACCCCGACAACGTCGACACCCAGTTCGTTGAATTTGGCGAGCCTGCGATCGTGGGCGATGATTTCTGAAGGACACACGAATGTGAAGTCCATTGGCCAGAAGAAAAGGGCAACATAGCGGCCCCTGAGTGACTCAAGGTTGAAAGAATCAATGATTTCACCTTGACCAGTAACGGCGGGGGCGGTGAAGGTAGGTGCAATTTTGTTGACGAGCATGGGTTATCTCCTATTGGTTTAAAGCTATATTGCAATATACCCAATAATAGCTAAAGACTTTCTGTTAAATAGGCCCAATAGTCCCGCCCTATCATCAGCCTTTCCAGGTTCTGATCCTGCCCGTGTCGACATGGATGAAACCTTTGTCCTGATAGATCCCAACGCCCCCGGCAGCGATCATCATGCTCATGGCTGCCAAAAGCTTCGTATCGACCGCAGGCATGTGAATGTCGCAGGCCTTGCCTTGCATGTGCAGTGACTGCTTGGCGGCACCTTCCAATCGAAAGTTGTGCTCAGGGGTGCGATAGCCAGAGAGCACCTGCATTTCCGAATTTCTCCCCTCAAGCCTCACCCACATCTGGATCTGAAAGAGCACATCAAAAAGTTGGGGGTCAATCATGTTCTGTTTTTTGTAGGTAGCGTCACGAAGCATCCAGATTCCATCCATGAAACCGGCCTTTTGATAGCCATAGCCCTTCTTCCAATAGCAGAACGTGCGCTTCTCCTTGGTCTGTGGCCTGGACAGCGTCAGGATCCTGTCCTGATCAAGCAATCGGGCACGCCAGTCGGTAGGCACGGGTTGCGCCAAGAGAGGCTCTGCAACGACAGTGGCCGCTGCAGCCATGGCGCCCATCAGGAATCCACGTCGAGACAAATTTGGAAAGGAAGATTTCATACGGTCAATATATCATTAAATAGTGGTTTTGTTTTGTACCATCCCTGATCATGACCCGCAAGGCACTCCGTCGGTTAGATTTCCTCTAGCTCTTTGTCTGACAAGTTGAATAAGTTGGCGATAAGATCAAGGCAGCCCCCTATCTCAGAAGAGATTGTAGAGTCACCACGATAGATGGCCGCTGCCAGTCTATGATTGCCATCAAGGATTGGCCAAGCTGGTGCTGTATGGGAAGGAACGCCCACATCGATATGGATAGGATCGCGGGCAGGATTGAGCACCAGATAAGCAATCCTTGCTGCGTGATCGTCGCCTCCAGGCTGTGGTATCAGCCGCCGCTGATCGAGTGCTTGGGCAACGGACTCCATTGTCACTGAGGGCCCCCAGGCGCTGGGTTCGCCAAAAGGGTTGGCGAATTTTTCCAGGTGCTCAATGCTTAGGTTTACAGGCATGCAGTGAACTCTTTGTGGAATTGCCCCGGACTATGGGGCATTTCACATCAGGCAGCAACCCGGTTTCTACCTTGCCGAGCCCAGATTTCGCGCAGGTAGTAATTGAGAGCAGTACGCCTCAACTCGGTGGCTTCCTTGGTCAGTGCAATTTCGACTGCTCTGATCTGGCCCACCATCAGTGCAGTCGCTTTGCCTCGTGTAAGGCCGGTGTAATACAGGTTGCGATTAAGCATATGGAAGTGATCGGTACTCACCACCATGATGATGCAGGGGTATTCAGAGCCTTGCGATTTGTGCACGGTGTAGGCATAGGCCAGGCGCAGCTCTTCGAGCATCAAGAACTCATAAACTACCCTCCGACCTTCATACTCCACAGTGACCTTTCGATCCTTGATATCGACCAGCACCACACGCCCTGTCTCGCCATTCATGACTTGAAGGGTGTTGTTGTTCTTGATGTGCATCACTTTGTCGCCAACGCAATATTCAATCTCTTCGCCGTCCTGATGGCATCGAAGACCTGTGCCAACGTTGGGATTGAGAAGTTTCTGCAGGCGGCGGTTCAGAGCATACACGCCCGCTTCACCCTTGCGCATCGGCGTGAGCACTTGAATATCTTCGAATGGGTCGTATCCATAGTGCTTGGACAGGCGGGCCATGAGGCCTTCAATTTTCGTTGCAATATCCGTGGAAGATGGCGATGGGATAAACCAGAAATCGCTCTCCTCCCCTTTTTCTGGCCGACGGATCATTTGCCCAGTACGGATAAGGTGTGCGTTTGACTTGATCAGGCTTTTTTCTGCCTGGCGAAAAATCTTGTCCAATCGTGTCGTTGGGATTTGTTCACTTTCGATCATGTCGCGCAGCACTTTGCCGGCACCGACCGAAGGAATCTGATCATAGTCTCCGACCACAACTACCCGAGCGCCCGTTCGCACAGACTGGAAAAAAGCTGCTGCCAGTTGGGTGTCGACCATCGATGCTTCGTCAATCACAATCAGGCTTTGAGGAAGTTTATTATCCTCATTAAATTGAAAGCCACCATCATCCGGAGAGAATACCAAGGCCTTGTGAAGGGTCATGGCAGTCATTTTGGCGCTTTGAGACAACCGTTTTGACGCCTTGCCGGTCGGAGCGCACAACAGTGTTGCGTCTGGCTTTTGGCGAAACAACACCTCAGACGCCAAAAGAAGCACCCGCATGATAGTGGTCTTGCCGGTGCCAGGGCCGCCCGTAATAATCGACAAGGGGTTGGACAGGGTGGTGGTCACCGCTTCGCGCTGCATGGGTGAAAGCGTGATACCCAGATTCTGCTCCGCATACTCGATGCCTTGACGAATACTGTCCACGGCTAGGAACTGGCCGATTCCCGTGTGAAGTCGATAAAGATCCTTCACGATCTGCTTTTCAGCGTAGAAAAGCTCTTTGGGGAAGATGTAGAGCTCCCCATCGATCATGTCTGTCTTGACCAGGTTGCTGCCCTTGAGCAGCTCGACTGCGGGGAGAATCGCATCTTCGCCCAGAGGGCGACTTGTTTTTGAAAGCAGCTTCCAAGCTTGCATGCACAAGCTTCGCTCGGTAAAGCAGGTATCGCCTGATCCGTTGACCCCCTGATCCATCCCGGTAAGCAACGCAATCATCACCCGATAAGGGTCATCAGCTTCAACGCCTACCTGCTCTGCGATGCTGTCCACCATCTTGAATCCGACGCCCTTGACCAGAAAATAGAGCTGGTAGGGATTGGCTTTGATCTGTTCGACGGCGCTGATGCCCAGGGCATCCACAATCAGCTTGATATGGCGTCGACCCAATCCGAAACTGTGCAGGAAAAGGTGAACAGCGCGCATCCCCAGATCGTTTTTCAGCCCTTCGACCAACGCCTCGATCTTTGCTGGGCCAAATCCAGGCACTTGCTTGAGTCGTTCAGGGTGGTTTTCGATGATGTTGAGGGTGTCGAGGCCAAAAGTTTTGACCAGTCGAGTTGCTAGCTTGATGCTCACACCTTTAACACGGCCTGCAGCGATGTACGCCAGGATCGCATCAATCGTGGTGGGGATGTCAGGCACGATGCTTTTGGCCCGAAACTGACGCTTGTCGAAGTTTGGGTCGAAGCGATTAGCATTAGGGCTCGGCTTGCGATCTTCCCACCGCCCTTCGCAGGTGACCAGATCGCCTTCATACAGGCCAACATCATCACCAAGCACGACGCCCCCGCCTGAGCTGTTGTCCAGACGGAAGATGATGAAGCCATCGCCCTTATTGTGGATGACGTTTCGGATGACTCCAGTGAGGATTTCCATGGTTGAGCGCTTTTCTTATTGTTATTGGTAGCACTGACTGCCCGAAGCGGTTGCCAACGCGTGATCACTGCCATTGGGCCCTTCGAAGACACGCACCTTGATCAGCGGGTACAACGCCTGATCGAAGTGAAGCCGTGTCAACGCAGAGCAAAATGGGGTTTTGACATCGTAGGATGTGCTCGCTGCGGTGCCTGCTGGGGCCTCTGCGTAGAGAACAAGTTGGGGCGGATCGAATACGAGTCGCCTGGCGATAAGATCATCCATCTGAAAAGGCAGGGCTGCACGCATCTTCTTGCTGCCATCCATGATGCGCTGATATCCCTTGGGGACTTTTTCAACAATCATGTCTTCAAGGGTCTGATCGACTTTAGTGCTATCAATCTTCTTCGCAAGAGATTCCCAGTCAGCAGCTTTGGAAGCTGTCGTGAAGGCAGTGAAACATCCATCCAGTAGAGGAGTGTCCTCAGCGAGAGCACCAGGCTCAAAGTCGCGACCTTCGAGTTGCTCAGCAACAGCCTCGTATGTGAGAGCTCGGCGCTGAGTGACGAAGTATTCACGGATGACAGAAGCCTTTCTATCGCTGTAGAGCAGTCGATCCGAATAACGCTTCTGATTGATGATTGTTGCGGACGAAAAAACAGGCCCACATTCGGACGCAATTTTTCCGAGAGGCTTGGCGACATCTGCCCATGACACATTCACATGACAGATTGCCAAGGTGAAAAGTAGCGAGGTGAAGACCATTTGTCTGTTCATGCCTGCAATATATCAGTAATCTCCAGGAACAGCAACGCATTAGCCCCCTGCGGGGAAGATGCGATTTGCTCCTCCTCAACCCTTGATTACGGGGGTTGTAGGGGATTTAGCGGAGTTCAAAAGGACGATAGCGAATAACGATCTAAGCCTATTATTTATTCACCCCCAAAAGGGTATTGTGGTAATATTGAGATCTACCAATTGAGGGAGAAGTGCCATGAAGGCGCCTTACGAGATTAAGCGCTATGCGGCTGTTGCGCGTAGTCGTCGTGGAAAGTCAAACGGTGTTGTCAGTTGGCTTTTCGATCACCCGGATCTGGAGCGCAAGATGGCCAAGAACAAACGCCTGGTTAAGCGCCGTGGCGTTCGCGAAGCGCTGGCAAAGTTGTAAGAATCATGATCTTCAAGGCCTATGCCTGGGCATTCAGAAAGGTTTTGGATAGACGACTACGTCGTGACATTGCCTTGTTCCGTCTGCCCTGCCCTGCCGGCGATCCAGAATCTGTGGGCGAGGTCAACAAGCGCTATATTAGCCGCCGAGTCAGCACCGATCTGGACGCAGCTTTATCGGATGCGAGCCGCAACGTATGGCTGAGCAGGGTTATCGATGCTGGTTTCCTGGCAAACCTATTGGCGATCGCCTATCGACTTGTGCGCCCGGAATCGTTCGCCCCTCACTATTCTGAGATAGGCTTTCTTGCGCTAACCTTGTCTACGCTAATAGTCGTGTTTTGGGGCGTGAGTGTTGTTCACAATCGCTTATGCGGACTGATGGATGACGATGAGCGAGTCGATGAACAGCCGCGAGTACGATCAACAAACGTTCAGCGCGAAAGAAACACTATTCTGTATGTGAATGCCCTGACGACCGTCACCATTGCACTGCTCACGGTTTCTTTGATTCCAAACGTCATTTCTACTGTTTCTTTGATCCCAGTGACGCTGATGACCATTGTCCTTGGTGCCCAGAGGACAACGCATCGGGTAATCAGTGAAGACCTAAGCTCAACCGAGCTGAGGGACTACTTGCAGCAAACCCAGGCGTTTTACCCTGCCTCAGTGATGGATAACATCTTCTTTCGAGAGCTTGAAGGGACGCCCACGAGTATTCGCTATCTGATGCACCGGCAGGTTGATCCTACGGCTGAGCAAGCCGAGCAGCCTGATTAAAGTCAATTTACGGCTAACAAGCCAAAGGGAACCCCTCCCTCATCGAGGAAATTTCATCGTGGATTCAGAATCAATCAACGACATCTTTGCTGGGATACTCAGCGCCTCCAGTGATGAAGACACAAGAGCGTTCGAGGCAGCAAAAGACCGACCAGAGATGGCAATGGCTCTCAAGGCTCTGGAGGATAGAAACCCTGATCGCTTCTACATGAGCCTCCTATACCCCCTGAAGAAGGTAGTTAAAGGACTCATAGCAGCAGGAATCAGCCGCAGTCAGGATGTAGAGTTCATCCTCTTGCACAAGGAATTTGTCGCTGCGCACATTCGTCGCTTAATCGAAAAGCATGAAGGGGGAGCTTGTTCAGCGGATAAGGTCAGAACGATCATGTCTGCAGCGTTGCGCTACTACGCTGATCAAAAACCGATCGTGTTCAACTACTCAGGGGAGTATGTGTACCAGTTGCCCAAGGTGATCTTTAGGGATCAAAGCTCTATCCTGGGCTTCATTAATGGGTTGCAGCATCTGTACTTTGGCAATCCTGAGCCCTACCTGCAGCAGCTTCTCATGGTTTCAAGCACTGCTGCTCAGGTTACAAATAGTGAGCAGGGTTGAGGGCGCTAAGCGCCCTGCCATCTTCCCGGCCCTTAGACCTGGGCCTGGATTCGACCTTTCAAATCGCCAGACTCAAGCGAACGCAGATCGAATTCAAGCTTCACGGTATCCCCTAGCGAAACGAATTTTCGGCCATTGAGGATCAAGCTCAGCTGAGCGGGATCATTTTCAACGGTTGGGAAACCTTCCATCGCATCGAATCTCACCTGTGTTGATACCTTGGCGCCATTTACCAAAACATCCAGGTACTGATTACGAAGGCCGATAACAATCCCCTCCACAGGCTCCCCTGCAATAAACGAGTAGTGCCGGGCATAGAGCTTGCGAATGACTTCTCGCTCACCCTGGACACAGGCTTTGTTGCGCTCGTTTAGGGTCTCGATCATGTCAGTATCCAGCACTTGTGCAGGATGGCCAAGCAGAAAGGATTTCATCTGACGGTGATTGATCAGGTCAGCATATTTTCGGATCGGTGAAGTGAACGTTGCGTAGCGCTTGAGACCCAGGCTTGCGTGGTAACCACCCACGGCATACACACTGGCTTGGAATGCCATCCGAATCCGCAGTTGATGAGCGATGTTTCCACCATCCTGAATTCGCTTGAGCAAAGTGAAGGCTTTATCAAACCCAAGATCATCCGCCTCGAATGCTGGGAGACCATACTGCTCGGCAATGTGGTTAACAGCCTCCAAGGATTTTGGATGAAAACCCATCTGGACGCGGGAAAGCACTTCAATGCCGTGCTGATCGGAAAACTGAGCAAAGGCAATATTCGCGGCAACCATGGCCTCCTCAACGAGCTTGTGAGCATCGTTTCGCGAGTCCTTAACGATTCGAGTTACCTGAAAATCACTGACTTCCAGCCGATAGTCAGCATCTTCGCCCTGGTGAACCAGCGAGCAGGACAATCGCCACTTTTGACGAGCCTTGCTGAACCAGTACAGGCAACGCAGGCTTTCCTTGATCGCTCGGGCCTTGTTCATGTCCAGCTCGCCAGACAGATACTCATTCACTGCAGCATAGGAGAGCTTTGACTGGGAACGAATGTTGGCCAGCTCAAAATGCTGGCTGATGATATCGCCGTGCTCACCGACTGCCAATCTGGCTACCAACACCGGCCTGACCTGGTTGACATTCAGCGAGACCTTGTCCTCCGACAAATCGTGAGGCAGCATCGGTGTAACCATGCCTGGCAGATAGCTTGTAGAGGCCCGATGGCAGGCCTGCTGATCCAGATCACTACCTGCAATCAAATAGGCATCGGGGTCAGCAATAGCAACCCAAACGTCCCAGCCACCGCCCTCACGGGCTGTGCTGTAGAGGGCGTCATCGAGGTCGCGGGAAGATTCTCCGTCAATCGTGACGAAGGGAAGATGTGTAAGGTCGACGCGGGTGATGCCATCGGCTTTGCATTCAAATGCAGGGTATTCACGTCCAACCTGCATGCGAAACAGGGCCAGTTTCCAAATGGCCGCTTTGTCATCCGCATGCGCGATTAGCCGATCCACAACCGCAGCTGACTTACCGTTTTCAAACGGGTGGCGGGTCACCCTGGCCTGAACGATGTCGCCATCCTGCTCATCGGCGCGAGCCGAGTGGGGAATGAAGAAGTTCTGCTTGATCCTGCGATCTTCGGCCTGAATGAAGCGATGTTCGCCCCTGAAGCGAACGGTACCAATGTACACATCCGACTTAGCCTCAATCAGCCGAACGAGTTGAACCTCTTGGCCACTCGCTATCGTCTTCGCTTCTACCAGATCACCAGGAAAGCAGCGGCTGCTGTCAGCTTGCTGGACTGCATAGCGCTCACCCGTCTCGGTGAACATGAAAGCGCCGCTTGAGAAAAACTCTACACGGCCAGAGATGAGTTTATTGTCACAATATTGTGACACTGACTCGGCAGCGCCCTCATCAGGAGATACCTGCAATTGGGCCCTCAAGGCCAGCAGTGCGGCGTTATTCTTGAACATGTAATTCCTTGAAAAATAAGACTGAAGCTGCGCTCTATGGCTGGAGAATACTACGCCCTGGGCGGCACGACAAGGCTGCACGCGTCAATTTATATGTAAGTCGTCACTCATCCAAAGCCACTCTTTTGGATCCCATCTCATCTCTTTTGTACCAGCCGTAATCCTGGGCCTTGGCCGCTTTTTTGCGCCGATGGAAATCGGCTCTGAAAAGGGCTACTATTGCGTCGCATTGACAGGAGAGGAAAAATTGAGAAAATCGGCAAGCATGCTGCCACATCGACAGCTAAATTCACGAGCTAAGGCTGGTGTGGACAAGCTCGTCAATTGCTCAAGCATCAAGCTGGTGGTTCAGTCATCCTTTCTGAATAGTACTGAGTGGTCAAAGGATACTGCTCTTCATGACAAGGAGATGGAATTACCTGGGTTTTTATACATCAAACTTCAGGCACCCCTTGTGCAACCGGCACGACAAAATCGGGCTGAAGTGAAGTAGAGGGAACCACTTATGAATCATTCTGCGTTGAACGTCTTCCAAGATAAGCGATTGGTAGGGGAATTGCGGGTTGAGGATGACTGCTGGCAATTCCAGTATGACGACATCTGGCTGCGAGCTGAAATCTTTGCGCCTGGTCTCTCACCTCAGTTCGGCAAGCGTAAACAGGCTTTCGTGGACACTCGTTCAGACAAGCCAGTGCAAAACTTCTTCGAAAATATGCTTCCGGACGGCTGCATGCGCACCCTGTTTGAGCAGGTGCCAGGCAACGAGGACAGCCTGGGGCTGCTCACCCGCATGGGGCACGACTTGCCTGGTAGCTTGAGCCTTGAGTCTCAGGAACGCCGCCCAGCAAAGCAGCAGAGCGCCCACAGGCTGAGTGTGGGCGCTTTTCCCAACCTGCGCCATTTCAACAAGCTTGTGGAGACTTCTGGAGTTGTACCGGGTGCTCAGCTCAAGCTTTCTGTTGATCTACAGGGAACCGTCATCACGACACTGAACCCAGATCGCGCATCCCGCCTGATCATTAAAGCGGGCAGTGCCGGACAGCGAGGGGTTAATAACAAGTCGGTGCTCAACGAATGGTACTGCACCCGTCTGGCAAAGCAGATAGGTTTCGACACCAGTTTTTTCGAAGTCAGTCGTCTTTTTGGTGGATCGATGATCATTCGACGCTTCGACAGGATGCGAAAAGGAGGGCAGGTAGACCGTTTGCCCGTCATCAATGGTTGCCAGGCCCTGGGTATCAGTCACCTGCTCGCCTCCGAGCGCTTTACTGCAGCGGCCCTGTATGAGCTGGCCAGTCAATCCTCGCAGCCAAGCAAGACGCTGCGCAGGTTCTTTGCATGGCTGTGCTTCAACACCCTTATCGGCAATAGCGATGTAGGGCTCAACGATTTGTCCTTCTCGATGAACGTGGACGAGATGCGCAACATCAAGCTTGACCTGCTGCCCCTGTATGACTTGTCATCAGAACTTGGCGAGTCTGCACTCCCGGCAAAAGCGTCGATCTTCAGGGGCCAAGATCTCCACAAGATCACGTTTGACCAGGTCGTCGACATCGCGGATGACTTGAACTACAACACGGAGGCTGCTCACGTCGACTTCGAGGCCATCCTGCGCAGTACCAAGGAAGCTCTGGGCACAATGGAAGATGTGCTTTTCAAGGAAATCAATCAGATTCGCTACTACGAGAGCATTCGCTTGGGCGAAGCTGAGCATACTTACCTGAGAAGTGTGGGTCGGGCTATTGAAAAGCAGGTCGATCGCTTGATTGGGTAGAGCCTTGACTGGCAAAACACCCTGCCTCCATGCCTAGAATGGAGGCAAGGAGACCCTGTTATGACCACAACCCTCGACTACATCAAGTCCCATAATGCTCAGTACGTAGCCTCGCAAGGTGCGCAGCAGCGCCTTTTCCTGACCCTTATCAAAACCACCCCGCCTGAATTTCTGCGTAATGAACCTGGCATCGTGTTGCAATCGGCACCTACGATCGACCTCAGTCATTTCTTCAGCTATGTGACTGATGCCTTGGACATCTGCCCGCTTGAGAACTCAGAGGCATTGTCGAATGTGTTGAGTCGCGCCCTCACCCTTCCCAAAAACCGATTGCCCAGCATCAGTTTCTCTTTTGGGTCGCTGTTTGATGAATTGGCCGTCATGAGCAAAGAGGTCGCCGACAACGTGCTTTCCAGTGTGATTGGCCATCTCGATGACCGTCAGGTTCGAGTGTTGCTGTCAAACGGCGCCATTGTCGTTGACGTGAAATCAGCAAAGTCAAACCCAGCCCCCTTGTCGCAAGCCTATGCTCTTGCCCTCCATGACTACCTCAGCCAAAAACGGCCAAGCGTCATCGGTACTGCAACTGCTGGAACGTGCCTTGCCATCTACCGCAGGCTAGGGTGGTCACAGGCACTTGAGCGATCGGGAAGCAAAGCCCGAGATGGCGTGTTTGGCCAGGATCTTGGGCTCTGATGTAACCTGCTTCAGGATTTGACGACAAAGAAGTCCAGATAGGGCTGAAGGGGTCTTTTGGCCACCTCGGCAACAGCAGCTCCGAGGGACAGTGCGTACTCTGAAAATATCAGTGGCTGCTCGTAGTACTTCAGAAAGTCCTCGTCGAGCGGCACCAGTCGCTCATCCTGGAGTTCAACCCCGTCAGGCCCTTTCGTGTAGGGGGTTTGCATCGTTTTAGCTTTGCCATCGTCACGCACAGTCGCGCAAAGGATGCAGGGTGTCTCCTCCCTCTGGTCAGAGGTAAATGATGCATCCAAGATCAACGAGTAGGCTCTTGGCTTATGACGACTGATATAGCCTCTCACCACATGGATGAAACCCTTCTCCGTGCTCTCGATGACCCGGAACCCATCATCATGAAGCATGAGCGCTCGGGATTTGGCCGTACCCTTTTCCATCAATGCAGTGGCTACCTGGGTTGTATGCAGCGTAGCCGTGTAGGCAATTCTTTCTTGTAGGCTTTTCATAGCTCCTCCTGTGAGCTCAATATACCTCTAAAAGAAAGGGCATTCCATAGGTCTTCAAGTCTGATCATCTGCCATTGTGCGCGCCATGGCTGTGAGGAGATTGGATTTGACTGGTAGCTGATTACTGATCTAGATGCCCGGCATAGAGATATCAAGGCGTTCAAGCTGATCGAACGCCGGCTCCACCTCGGGATTGCATTCCACGTCTGGGTGCTCCAATACCCACTGGCACCACTGCTTGACCCTGGGCATGCAGGAGGCCAACGACTCTCGGTACTCTCTGTCTTCAAGCACCCAAGGGGTCGACAAATGAGCTGAATCAGCCAGGATCAACACATCATCCTGCAGATTATTCAAGTCCAGGACTTCCCGTTCTTTGCGAACAAAAACGTGCTCAAGGTTGCCGTCCAGCTTTCCACCAAAAAGGTCTCGCGCCAGCAGAGCAGCAAATTTGCAGCTGCCTGAGCGTCCAGGGACACGAGGGTATCCACGTTCCTCTAATCTCTGCGCCCATAAGAGATCCATAGCCTGGCTTGCCAGTGCAAGGTTGGTAGGGGTTAGGGGTAGTTTGGCCTGGCGGGTTCGCCTGACCTCTCGAATACTGAACATATTGGTCTCCACTATGGGGATAGCGTAACCTGTATCAAACAGCCGGTGAAATCTTCGATGAAAAAAATATTCAACAACGTAAGTTTCGATGTCATCGAGAAGTTCTCCCCCGAGCTGATGCTCGCCGTTGAATCCTGCATCGAAGAAGGCCGAGAAGATCTCGATGCCATGCTGGAGTCCAATTCAAGATTTTCATTGATGATTCCCTCTGCTTTGGCAATTGGGGCACTTGAAGGAAGATTTATGCCGCCTTGCCGTGAGGCAGGACTTACTCCGTATAGCTCCGTACCGGAAAAGTTCGGGAGCCTTGGGGCCTACGCGATAGCCCAGGCTGGCAACGCCAATGCGCTAGATATGCTGAAGCTGATCACCTCCCTGCCTAACCTGACTCAATGGGCCGAGCCGCAACGTAATTACTACCTCGATAACACAGTGAATGTGTGTGAGCGTTTTGCCGCAGCGGCCTGCCGTTTTGCGCTTGATCCAGAGCAAGGTAGGAAGACCGCCAAAGGTTTTCATTCCAGCTATCTGGATCTGCTGGGGCTCGATGGTGAAGGCCGGCAGAGTTTTGCCATCAGTGACGATCAGAGCCAATATGCCATTGATTCGCTTGTACATGCCAACCTCAAAGGTCGAATCCTCACAGACTTGAAGAAGAGATCGCCACTCAATGCCCAGGACATCCTTCCTTACGCAGGCCCCCTTCTGGTGGCCATGACAATTACTCAGCCACAAATCTGGATTGAACAAGGTCATGACCCTGATAGGGTCAAGGACATCATCGATCGCCGCGTGAGGGGCTTTTGGGGAATGGCCAAGCTTCCTTACGAGATAGTCGACGAGTTGGCTGAGACAGCCATCCAGGCTGCATTGCTACCCTACCCTGGTCTACGAAGCGAACGAGATCCAAGCTTTTGGGGCATTTCGATCGAGACTTGCAAAAAAGTAGGCCCTGCCAAAACCCTGGATGTTGCCAAAATATTTCCGGTAGTCACGGCTGGGGGAATGGCTTTATTTCAGCCTCCAAAAAGTCGCACCATGAGTCTTCCTGCAGACACATTCGGTTTTATCGGACAGCCAGAATACGCAAACCGACTGCTTGGCATGCCCTGGCAAGATACGCTGTGCACACAGACCGCAGATCGAGTAGGGGTTTGGGTGTTGGGTAAGTACAAAGCGAAGTGGCCGCTTTTCAAAGATTCTGTGCTGCGCCAAAGCCTTGTTGATTGGCACCTGAAATCAACCCGTCAATCACCCAAACACCCACTGATCCCCACTTACCTGCATTGGCACGAATTTCTCGAAGGCCAGGAATGGGAGCAGATGTGCCTTAGGAAGATCCTCTCGAAGCCTCGGGCTGATCATGTTTATGTTTTTCTGCGAGAGTTTGCCGCGACCGAGCCAAATCGATTTGACGAGATGGCCTACCCTCTCCTGTCAGACCTTCGTCGAACGAGCATTCGAGAAGCCCTCATGCCTCATGTGACGGGCTCAATGAGAAGCGTCTCGCAGATCAGCAGCGAGCAGCGAGACCGGGCTTTTTCGAGGGATTTGGGATTGTAGTGACTAGTCTTGAAAAAAGGCGAGAGGTCGTGAAGCCCTCGCCTTGCACGTCACAGGCCCCGGAACTGAGCGCAGCGGGTCAACACCGGCAGATCAATGCATGAGTTGTTTTTGCTGGCAAATTTAAGCGCCAGCTTCAAAAGCTCTTTGATGTCACGACCGACTGCATTAGGCCACTTCTCAATGGCTTTGCTGATTGTTTCTTTGGTCAGTTGGGCGCCATAGTTCTCAGACAGGGTTTCCCACAGCAGTTGACGCTGCTCACCCTCGGGTGGTGCGTACCTGATATGAGCGATACACCGCGACAGGATGGCGTCATCAATGTCATTGGAGCGGTTGGTGCACAGAAAAAGCAGGCCAGAGTAGTACTCAAGCGTACGCAGGAAGGCTGCAACGATGGCGTTTTGATTGATATCGTTGCCCCGCGCCCGAACCCAAGTGTCGCACTCATCAATAAGTAGGCAGCACTTCCAGCGCTGGGCGCGTGTCAGCACAATCTTCAACTGTTTTTCGACTTCTTCCGGGGTCGTGCCCAGCAAGCCAGAATGGACTCGGTACAACGGTTTCTGGATGACTTCCGAATAGATCTCGGCAGTCAGGGTCTTTCCTGTGCCGGGAACTCCACTGCACATAATCGACGTGCCGCCCTTTTTTCCTTCAACCACATCATCGAGCAATGACAGATCGCTGGTGAGGATGTCGATCAAATCCTTGTGATCTTCGGGCAGAATCAATTTGTCTCGAAGCTCAGGCTTGTAGACGTAAGGCTGCATGTTCGTCACGTGCGCCCAAGCATGATCGTGAAGATCGAGGAAGTAGCAATAAACCAGGGGGTGGAAAGGTACGGTGCAAAAATTGGTGACATCCTTCTCCTCCCAGAACTGATTGTGAATCTCGTCATAAAATTTGCGGGAGATAACAGGCTCATCGTTGATAACCTTGAAGAAACCGCTACCCGCATCGATAGCCTTGCCCAGGTTGTCATACTGACTGGCTGAAAAAGCAAGATCCTTGACCAGAAACTGCTCATATTCTGCGGCGCAGTAACGCTTGAAGACCTCGTTGTTGGCTACATATTCTGCCTTGAGCTCAGGATTTTCATGGTGAAATCCTTCGCTCATCAGCAAGGTAGGGATAGTTTGCCCGACGATGTCGTCTTGGGTAAAGCTGATCGTCTGGCGCTTGATGTTCTTGGTATCCCTGCTCGACGTCGCTACGTTGGCCACGATCTCGATCGTCACGCAGGCGGGGTAATCAACGTTGCGGTTTTTCTCTCCTTGCTTGTAGGAGATGTTGGTTACAAGGTAAGGCAGGAAGAAATGCTCCATGTCCTTGTAAAGCCACCCGTCGATCGAATCTTTCTCAATGAAGCTGGTCAAGGCCATGGGAAGCACCTTGAGGTTTCCGATTAATGCACCTTTGGGGTCTTTGAGCATGTTGATCAACGATGTGCACTGCATCATCAGGCCGCGCATGCTGTTCGTTTTGCAGAACTCTCGAAGAGCTTCAAGAAGCTCCAGTGAAGGTGCTGAGATGCCGATGTTGGCGGTGTTGTCACCCCGTAGCCATTCCTTCCTGCCGGCAATTTGAGTGGCGATGTCCTCACGCTTCTGCTTTTTGAAGAAGGCGTGAAAAACACTCAGGTTTTTGGCATTGATTTCGATGTGCATGATCGGCATCCGGGAGAGATTATGCGCCAAGTATACTCAGTGAACTAACAGAGTCAAATGTAATATCGTCGCTTATTTGGTATATTGACTGGCAGCGCTTTGGGCAGTACATTAGCGACTGGGCTGCCCATGGCCTGTCGCTCCCGCCGCAACCGGCATGGTGAATATGGGCTCAGTAATCGACATGTCAGATTCTCGCAGGCAGTCGACAACGGGAGCATCGAACCCTTGTGGGCCTGCTTAAAAGAGAATGACCTATGTCGTTAGAAATGATGAAAAACCGTGCGCGAAATCTGCAGTGCGCCCTGAAAAACATGTTTGACATGCCTGTAAAACTGAGCCAGGCCTATGAGCTGATTGCTCAAGAAGAGGGTTTTAAAAACTGGGATGTTGCCTGTGCAAAACTGGAGCCTAAGCCAGTACTGCCGGTAACCCCGCAGGCGCCTAGTCGTTTTATGGATGTGTTCACCTACATCAAGAACCCGCACCACCCAGAAGGCTTTTCCTTGGATCGTATGATTCAGAACCAGCCTTCGTTCGGTTCTTTTCTGGACAAGCTCAGTGCCGCTAAACCCGTATTGACGGTTGTTACTGGCGCGACAGGCTCGGGCAAATCTTCCCTTAGCCAGGCAATCCTGGCCTACGTCAGTGACGCAGGTGAAAACAGTGCATTGGCGGAAGATAACGGAACGCCCAAATCAAGCATGAAGGTTCGCCAGGTGACTGCAGAGCCTGAGCAGGTGACTAGCTTTGAGCAGGCGATCGCTTCAGCGATGCGCAGTTGCCCGGATTTGGTTTTTATGGGGGAAATCCGCACGGTTCGCCAAATGGAAGTAGCCATCGAAATGGTGATGACAGGCACGTCTGTGATCACCAGCGCGGTTGGCACCCGTGGTCAGACCATCATGCGCACTTTCCTTGAGCGAATCCCTGGTGCCACTGAGTCCAAGATGCTCGGCATAGTGGAAGACCTCAATCAACTTCACGTTCACATCGAAACTGGTGCCGAAGAAGGCTGGGCGTACAGCTAAGCTGGATCGCAAGCAGCCCAGGATTCTGGGCTCCCTGTGCGGATTTAGCTGCGCGGACAATCAGGCGAGTGCTTCGCTATGATTGTGTTCCAGCCTTGTCTGCACAAGCCATGTGCGGTCAGGCTCGTACTGCGAGCACCCGCAAACCGTTTTCTGAGATCCAAATTACCACCCTAGGGATCAAAGATAAGCTTGACCGGCAATATATATCTAAATGATACTTGCCTCCATCTTATTGGAGACATCATGCGAAGCCAGTCCCTCAACCAATTTTTGCATTTTGAGCCGGTCGAACCGACTCAGATGGGCGCGGCTTACGAACAGCTTAAAGGCCAGCACGAATTCAATTTCCGTCGAGCAGTGCGCGGAAGGGAAGCTGTGTATGCCGAAATTGAGAATGGGCAGGAGCTAGCCTGCTTGCTCTTACATGCCGTGGGATTTGGTATCACCAAGGAATTCCCGGTCAAGCTTGCTTACGCCGTTGCGGAGCTACAGAAGACCGTCATCTCAAAAACTGTTGGCGACCTGTTGAGCAATGCTCATGCCACTGAATACTTCAGCAAGGCGGTAAGGGCTGACTACGACAACATTCACTTGGCCAAACAGATTCCTGCTGAGCGACCGTATGGCCTGAGTTCAGACCAGATTGACTATCCCCGTGTCAGCCACCATTTTGCGCCGAGCGCGACGAAATACTACCCGTTCTTCTCTACATTGTTCATGCATGCGGGTCGTCTGAGATCATGCTTTGAAGTGATGATGGAGGCTGACCTCAAGGGGCTTCGCAGCGAGCTGTTTCAAGCGCTCGGTGAACAAGGCCTGTCTGAACTGGTTGAGAACTTAGCCAAATCAATTCTCGTCAGAGCAAATGCGCCTCACCCAGGCGTTGCTCAAGGCAAGCAGATGGCTGTTCCAATCAGCGAGTCGAGCATACGCGATGACAACTACCTGGTAGTCACCCCGGCCCCAGCTGTGCGGATGATCTACGCTTTAGATCAAGCGATGGAGCGTCATTGGGGCTCGGAGTGGCGCGGCTATCAGCATATGCGCATTGGGGGCAGCAAGCCGCACAACATGGGCAGTACGGTCACGAACATGGGTACCAAAGTCGGCGGCGAAGGCAACGTCAACATCAGACCCATGAGAGCCTACGTTCCGGCCTTGCGCGCCAGGCTGTTTGCCAGCGAAGACCAGTTGCGCAATCGCAGCCTGGCCTACTCATCGGCCTTGAATGTTAGGGATCTGCAGCGCCTTTCTCATTTTCGGGAGCCCTTCGTTAACATCCGCGAATTCAAACGATGGGTCGCCCTGTTGCCGGCAGCGCTGATGACGGTGATTGAGCCATTGGTGCAAGCTGGGTCTCAAACACCAGAGTCTATGGCCGAGCTTGCTTTCAAGTATGAAATAGAGAAGCAATTTGTGTGCAAAACAAGGCCTGAACATCTACTGGGTCGTCGCACGAATACCCAGAGTTTTGAAGTGCTCGGGCAGCACATTGCCTCGATGATCGAAGCGCGCCTGATGATCTACAAGGAATTCAGTGCTGGCCTTGGGGTTCGCCGCAAGATGGCCATTGCCCGCGCAGCCACCTCACTATCGAGAAGCCTGTTGTGAAGACACTCAAGATTCCCTTCTGCGCAAGCCAGGTAAACATGAGCCCCAACGCCCATGTTTTTGGCACCGTGTCGATGATGGGCCTGGCTTGTTTTGGACACGTAGCTTTGAGGCTGATCAGCACCAGCATTGGTCACAATTTGCTAGATCTTGGCACGGCCCTGGTTGTCTGTGAGCATAACTACTTTACCGGTTATCAAAAGCCTGCCTGGTCGAAGACCGCTGTCATGGAGCGCGCTGTAGGAGGCGCTGCCATACAGGAATACAGAGTCGGAGCCATCAAGGGTTATGTAATTCTCAGGCTCAATGGCACAGATGAAGCGATAATCGCCCTTCAGCGCAAGCTGGCTCAAATCTGTTTTGATCTGGCCAAACTGCGTTTCATAGGGGGGCGCTTCTTTCCTGACAGTCACGCTATCGAGTTTTGTGAAAACGACCCTTTGGGGCTCAAAGCACTAGAGAATTTACCCTACGATGCTCGGGTGTACGTGGATAACACGCCCCTAATTGCTCGGTACGCGGCAGCGCACAACCTGGATCACTTGAATGCACTGATCACCCTCACCCGCCTTCATGAGAAAAAGCCAACCACCGGGACGTCAGCATCTATGTCAATTGGCGACTCTCAATCGCCAAGCGAGGTTGATCGGGAGTGGATAGCTCAGGGCGATGAGGCCGTTATCGAGGCTGAGATTGCACAGCTCGAACAAGAGGTCGAAGAAGACTTTGATTTCAGTCTACTTGAAGCCGAAGAGTGGGCTGATGCCAGTGAAGCCGACATCATGGCAAGCGAAGGCTGGATCGAGCAGTATTACGGTCGCCTGATCGCTGTGGATGTGGGTTATCGCCTGCTCGAAGACCCTCTTGCACGCCCTCACCGGTTCTCTGACCAGCCTCATTATCTGCACGCCTACGCCGAACCAGTGTTAGGCCTGGCCAGACTTCAGATTGTCGCCAGCTGCCGCAAGCATGCAGCCCCTATTTTCTGGCAAAGCCAGCACACACATCCTTATCTTGTTTCCTCGGGAAAACCCCTATGAGCCATATCGCATCCAAGAACAAGATACCGTCCTTGTTCACCTATACAGGAAGCCTCGCGCTATCTGACGCTACCATGTCGATCATTGATGGCCAGGGAGATGAGCATCCTGTTCGTATCTCAAATCAGGGTGTATTGGGCATCAAGGGCTCAGACAACAACGCCACTTCCCTGCGCAATTTCATGGAATCAAACCCCGGCCAATCGTACGAAGCCCAAATGAACCCGCAGCGTGTCGACAAGGCCATTATCGATCAACAGGATGCCACGACCCTGGTGGTTCGCTACCGAATGATCGTCAACGCCAACAGCTTGCGACCACACACCTGCAACAACCTGGAAGTCGCCACCATGGCGATGAGCTTCATCCAGCGCTACTACGAGCTGGGCGGCTCTGAGTACTTGGCCAATCGGTATATCAGCAACATCCTCAAGGGGCTGTGGCTGCACCGCAACCTTGAGTTTCGCCATGAAGGTCAGATCACTGTCAAAGCATGGGCCTTCGGCGTTGAGCCCTTTACCTTCAGCTACGAAGGGATGTCGACATTCACCGATTTCAAACCTGTTGCCGGTGCTGAACCTCTGGTTGACCTGATGAGCCGTGCTCTGGATGGCAACCTTAAGGGGGCCGATGGCGTACCAACGCCGGGGTTCTTCGACATTGAGGCGCGCATCAGCATTTGCCAGGGGATGACGGTGTACCCCAGTCAAATCTTGAACATGGACGAGCAAGGCAAGCGCTTGGCCTATCTCGCCACACGCCAAGGGGAGCGCCAGGCAATCCTGCACTCTCAAAAAGTGGGGAACGCCATACGCAGAATCGACAACTGGTACATCAACCCCCTGCTTGAGCAAGTCAGGGCCGGCAATGAGCATTTCAAGGACTTGCGCAGCCTGCTGCCCAAGATCGCTGATGGCACCTTGGAGCTTGAGGCGCTTCCGGTCGAGCCCCTGGGCATTGAGCGTCGCCTTAACCAAGCCTATCGGTTGGCGTTGGGCACCGATCTGTTCTCGCTCTTGCGTACCCTTATTCATACCACCAGTGTTGAGTTGGCTGGGATCAACGATTTTTCTTCCGTCAAAGACGACATGCATTATCTGGCTGCATGCTTTATTCGCGGTGGCTTGTTCAACAGCGAGAAAGACGCTGCTGAGGCACCCAAAGACAAAAACAAAACCTCTGGAAAGAACACCCAATGAGCACTCCTCGCCCACTGTACTACTTTGATTTCTTCATCAAGCGTGAGGAGCCCCAAGATCGCGGTCAATTGGCGCCGCTTACCACTCGGATCGTTATGTCAGGGATTCACCACTTCCTGCGCAACACCAACCGAGCCAATGTTGGAATTTCATTCCCTTCATGGGTCGACTCTAAAGGGGCTGGGCATCTTCCAGAGCTGGGTTCGACGGTGCGCGTCATCTGTGATGACCAGGACGCCTTGTTCGAGATGCGCGGCAACCCATGGTTCACCTGTCAGATACTTGCCGGCGACATCGCAGTATCGAAGATCAAGCCGGTGCCAGAGCACGCTACGCATGTCTGCTACGTTCGCAATCGTGAATCAGAAATGGCGGCGCGAGACCTCAAGCGCCTGACCGACAAACCTGTCAACATTCTGGACATCAACCGCCAAAGCGATGATCCCGCTGCTCGTGTGCGTTTCATGACGGCCAATAAGACCGTAAACATGCTGGTCAAGAAGGTGCCGGTATCTGGCCCGATGGAAGGTCAATTCAGCAGCTATGGTTTTTGCTGCAAGGAATTGATGGTGTCTGTACCAGAGTTTTAATATATATTGACGCCTTTCTCGATCTTTGAAAGGGTCTGGTTCGCGCCAGACCCCCAGTAAAACCTGAGCGTGCAATGAATATCTATCTCAAGATGATGTCGCCCATCACGGTGCTCGGTGCCCTGATCCACGACCTGGGTAAGGCGTCAGTTAGCTTTCAGAAAAAACTGGCTCACGAGCTTGATTTTGAACCGATTAGACATGAAACGATGTCGTTTCTGATGGCGGCAGAACTGTTTGCATCTATTGGACATTTTGAGACGCCTGAGGCCCTGCGTGACTGGTGCAATACGCACCTGCAAAAGCGCCTGGCCCAGTTTCTGATGGCCTCCCCGGAACCCGAGATCATCCTTGAGCACATCCGCCTGAGAATCAACGAGCGGCTTTGTAGCCAGCACTGGCGTCTTGAAAATGTGGGTCTAACAAGCGCGCTATGGCTCGCCTTGTGTCACCACCGTCTCCCAGAGGGAGCGGACAACGAAGAGCTCGATGAGGCGCCTTGGGTGTCCTTTACCAAGAAGGAAGGCTATTTCATACGGATGCGTGGCACCGGCCAGCCCCCCACCTCGTTTGATGAAGTCCGAGAAAACTTGCAATTTCCGTCCTCTGACCTCAGCCAGAAGGGATTGCCTTGGAACAACCTGCAGTGGTGCAAGACGGTACTGGCTCAACACAAGAAGATTCAGCTCGCCACACGCCAACTGGGCAAACGCTCCATACCATTCGATATTCGCGCAAAGGGAAACCCCTTTACCCAAGTATTGGCGCTGATGGGCCGATCGGCTTTGGTATTTGCTGATTACCGCGACTCCTATGAAAAGATTGGGCGACATGATTACGCACCTGAGGGTGAAATCTTCGCCAATACTCTGTCTGGCATGTTCGCAGACAGTCTCGATGAGCATTTGCTTCACACGGGCACATATGCCGAGAAGCTGTTCAAGCAGATGTTTCTGAATAAGCGCACCCTGATGGACAAGGCGCCGACACTTTCTCGCACCATTCGGGCGCGCAAAATGAAGGGTTTGAAATTTACCTCTGATGACCCTCGTTACCAGTGGCAAAACCGCATTCATGAGCAGTTGGCGCCACAGGCCTCAGACCAGCCTTTTTTTGGCTGTGTGATTGGCAAAACAGGGTCAGGCAAGACCCGTGGCAATGTGCTGACCATGCATGCGATGAAGAAAACTCTGCGATTTACCTGCGCCATTGGCCTTCGTGCACTTGTCCAGCAGACCTTTGACGCCTATCAGGAAACATTCATCGGCTTGGACAAGACCAACGTGGCGTTGCTTATTGGCGAACGCGGTCAAGCCAAGGCTGATCCCCAGGCAATGCTCGATGCAGAAGCCAAAGGGCATGACCCCCTTATGCCTGAAGGCACCGGCAATGACATCAAGGTGGACAACGCAAGTCTGGGGGACAGCTTTGAGATCCGCAGTGCTTCACGAGCCGAGCATCCGCTTGAGTTCATGTTTGACCCCAAAAAACAGGCCAAGCTCATAACCACTCCCGTCCAGGTGCTGACGATCGACCACCTGATGTCTGGTGCAAGCCTGGACTTGTCTTCGGGCCTCAAGCAGTTGTTTCACTTGATGTCGACGGACATCATTGCCGACGAAATTGATGACTATGATCCAAAAAGCCTGCCGGCGATCAGTCGCATGGCGTTCATCTCGGGGTTCTTTGGTCGATCGTTCATCATCTCTTCTGCCACAGCAAGCCGGGTCATCATCCACGAACTCTACAACGCCTGGTATCTAGGCGTACAAAAGCGCCAGGCGATCCACTACGGGATAAAACCGCGTGTGGTGCTGGTAAGTCATGTGCCTGGTTTTGAAACGCTTCTGGTGAAGCCTGAGGACTTCAAGAAGAGCTTGTGGGGTTACCTCAAAGGAGTGGGCGAACACTCGGCCCACGTGAGTGAACGCAAACACGCGGTGAAGATCGCTCAAATCTCGAAGGTGCACGTCACCACTATCCAGAAAGAGATGAAAAAGCAGCCCAAGTTCCTACCTGATAAGCAGTGCTGGGAGATTCTGGACAAAGCTATTCTGGGGATGCACAAAGAACCCCACATTGGAGTGATCGTTGAAGGGGTCAAGCTCAGCACCGGCTTCATTCGATTCACCCACATCAAAAGTGCCCAATACTACGCTGCATGGCTCAACCTGCAGGTGGTCGATGGGACGCTGCTTGTGCCCTTCTGCTATCACTCCAAACTCTACAGCGCCGAGCGCAAAGCCATCGAAGAGATGCTGCTCTCGATCAACACACGCAAAGGCAAGGAGGACATCAGTGGGGATGATGTGATCTTCAGCCATCCATTCGTTGCCCAGGTGGTGGCGAAGGCCAGAATGTCCGGTACGCACAACATCGTCTTTGTGTTGTGCACCACTAACATCATCGAAACCGGACGGGATCATGATTATGACTTTTGCCTGCTGGAGCCCAGCTCCACACGCTCCATGGTTCAGGCTGCGGGTCGGGTCTGGCGACACCGCCGAAAACAGCTTCCGGGAAACGCCCACAATGGGTTGATCATGAGCTCGCCGATCCGAAACTTGCTGGACGAGCCTGATTCGCAGGTTTGGCGATACCCCGGTATTGAGGACAGTCAGGAAGAGAAGAACATCCCAGGCGTGCTCCTTTACCGCTTCTGCGATATCGAGTCTCAGAATGACAAGATGAAGCGTATGGGTCACTTGCTCAAGGGGTTGGATGTCACCGTAGGGCGCCCAGCTGCAGCCATGCGCATGGACAACAAGCATCTGATGAACACCAATGACCTTTGGTACCACGATTTCTCAAGACCTCAGAGCAAATACGTGGCGGACGTACATGCAGGCATGTGTTTCGGCATTCCGGACAAAGATGGGAGAATGATCTACGCCAAATCCGTGATGAGTTGGGCTGAGCTGGCCAACCAGGCCATGAATTTGTCAGGCATTCCAAGGCTCAAGGCCCCTCTGCGCTTCAACTGGCCCCATGGCCTGCACTATTCCACCTGCAACATGGCCATGCTCAACGCCAACCACCCCAAAAAGCGCGTGTTGAGGGAAGCAGAGGAAAACGTAACCATCTTTCCCGATAATGCGGACGTTAACACCCAGGGGACACTGGGCTCTTACTGGCGGGTTCGGGTTCAAAATGGCGCCGGCAAACTGCGCAGTCAATCTTCGATTGAAATACCGATTCTGCGCTTCGGCGACGGTAGCTCTCTCTGGCTTCCTGATGATCTTCCTGTGCTGATGGCCCGTTATGGACTTTCGACCACGGAAATGGCGGCGCCTCTTACCATTAGGCAAACAGAGTTCGAGAAAATCCTTGTCGCCGAAGAAGGATGCTGTGCCTACGTGCCAGGTCTTGGCCTTGTCTCTCACCCAGAAATCCTGGACTTGGTCATGGCAAGCTCCATGCTGGCACAGGATGAACCTGGCACTGATGCGTGAGGCATTGATCGTATGGCAATTAATGGCAAATTGGGTTAGATTCAGGCTCTGAAAGCCTTTTGAAAGTTTCCTGACGCCTCTGGAGCCACCGATGCGCGTACAACAGCACTCCCTGTTCCTGGCCAGCCTGCTTGTCGGTGTAATCGAAGGCCAGGTTTTGCCCGCAGGCATGCAGAGACCCTATGTGTGGGTGAAGTCGGATGTCGAGGCCTTCTTTGACTCGATCCTTCAAGGCTTTCCGGTAGGAGCCTTTCTCTATTGGCAACCCGATCAGCAGGCCAACCTGTCAGCACTTGGTAAAAAGCGCCTAGGGCCGATTGTTTCGGCGCAAGCCTGTGAGTTCTGGAATCCCCGCATGCTCCTGCTCGATGGGCAAAATCGCTTGGCGACAGTTGCCTGGTCGTTGTTGAATGAAGAGGCTCCAGATCTTGACTACAGTGACGCTGAACGAGCCACCTGGCTTAGCGGTCAAGCCTTGGTGGTCGACGGTGCCACCCAGTCGATCGTTTTTGTACCCAAAAATGAGGCTGATATAGGCCTTCGCCTGCCCGCCTGGACGATCACAGGCGCTAGTGATGCTGTGCATGGTCGGGCCATGCGTATGATGCGCGAGCGCCAGACTGGGGCCTGGAAGGATTTCAGTGAGGATGAAATAAGCTCATTTATCGATTTCTGGGACACTGCCAGCCGGGCTTTCCAGGGCGCCAGGGTTGTTGTCACCGTGATCGAAGACGCCACTCCAGAGCAGGCCCGGCACGCTTTCATGCGAATTTGCCGGGTAGGTGTAGCGATGTCCCCTGAAGATTTTGACAAAGCCCTTCAGTGGGCAGTTTGAGGAGCCATCATGGCTGATTGTGTCCCATATGCTATTCACGTGGTGACTGGCATCGAGATGAATCGAGTGTTGATCATGGCTTCAGAGGTTGGCCACGACGCACAGAAAGGAATGAGTCCGGTGGCTGGGTGGTCATTGCTGCAGAGATTGGGGTGCGTTGTCACTCCCATGAAGCCGCCTGAAGGGCCTAGAGCTCTGAGCCAGGTACTTGGGTCTCTCGATGGGAACAAGACCTACATTCTGTCTACCAAGGATCATTGGCTGGCCGTGGTCAAGGGCAAGAAGCATGACAAGGCCATGACACATGGAAAGACAAACATCAGCCACGTTTTTGAGGTGGTCAGCGCTCCAGAATTCAAAATAGAGCCGCCCCCAAAGCCCGTCCCTCTCACAGTCAGCCAACTGGCGAAGAATCTGAGTGAAGCTTCTCGTCAGGGGATGGGCCACCGGAAAGTACGTCTAAAAATTGATCGTGGCACTGTAGCTATTGGCGGTGGCCACAGCGTGGACGTCGTCGGGGTAAGTGCAGGCTTTGACTGGAACAGCGGCACTGTCTTTCTTGAGCCAAGCGAAGAACTGTCGGTGGCCGATGACAAGCTGGCAAAGCTGCGCGATACACTGCACCGGAGCAGCGATCTGATCTATCGACTGACCTCCATCATTGAAGATTCTCGGCACACACCAGAAAAGAAGGTTGAGTTGATGGCTGGCTGGCTGGTCAAGCACGCCAAAAAGGACAGTGACTGACCTCAAGATATGGCATTTCAACATTATTCATTCGACGATTATCCAATCAATTGACGAGAGGTGTATTCGAGCGCAAAATTGCAGTATGACAGCCCCTGCGTTGGGGCTTACCTGCAGAGTATTTCATCGTGACAACACTGACCAAGGAAGATGTGATCGAGGCCATTTTCAGCGATCTTTCGTTGCGTGAGGCGGTTGAACGGTACGACATCCATGCCGAACCCCTCCTGCTTCGCGCATCTCCTAGAATGCAGGCTCCAGGGCAATCCTGGGCTTCTCATGCTGCGCTGATGAAGAGCGATGAGCAGGTTCGCTACCCTTTCCAAGTGGTGGGCTGCCATCAGAACCTCGGCGGACGATCAGGCTACGGATCATTTGACTATTGGTCGGTCGGTTTCACGAATCTGGAATTGGCTGCTCAAGCGTTTTGCGACATCCAGAACATGCAGACACCCTACCTTGAAGAGGTTCGATTCGACACGAGCAAGGAAAAATTCCTCCATGAGCCCCATTTGGGTCGGGTAGAATTCGAACGCACGCTCTCAGCCATTCCCGTGCCGCCTCGACGCCATTCTCCCATGGAAGATGCAATGGCACCCTGACCGCTCGTCCTGTGCGCCCATACAGTTACTCGCAGAGAGCTGAGCCCGGTGACAAATCAAGACGACCTTGAAACGAAAAATCCCACTTTAGCGGGTTCTGATCGGGCCCAATGAGGCCCTCTAACCGTTACCGAGCGCCCATCGGGGCGCTTTGCATTTCAGCTTGCAGCCTTTAGCGAAGGTGGTGCACTGAGGCGCTCTTTCACACTCACCCGATAGTGATTGTCCTTGTCTAGCTGCAGCTCGAAAAGGTCGATGACTTTGAGCAGGTCTGATAGCTTGGTGTAGCCGTAATTGCCCGGCAGCAGGCTCCTTTCCTTTTTAAGCCAGGCCGCTATGGTGGTCACGCTGGCGGTACCGTCAGGTTTTTTGAATTGGTTGATAGCTTCCCGAATCCAGGTGATCAGGGTGCTGTCATTCTTCATGTCAACGCTTTGGGACTTGCCTTTGGGCCTGACGCTGGCTGAGGCAGTCAACAGGGGCGGCTCAGGGGCATGCTTGGGTGCCACCGCTTTTTCCAGGTTATCAATCATGCCTTGGGTGTCGTAACTGTCAGCCGCAATGTCATCGAGATAGATGAAAAAAGTGCAGGCATCCACAAAAGGTGATGCTGCCTTGCGCTCGCCAACGCCGATCACCTGCTTGCCTTCGGATCGCAGCTTCATAACCAGAGGGGTGAAGTCGCTATCTGACGATACCAAGCAGAACACATCGACCGGCTTGTTGTAGAGCACGTCCATCGCATCGCACACCATGGCGATGTCGCTAGCGTTCTTGCCCTTAATAAGATCGAACACTTGAACAGGTTGAATGGCGTGTTGGTGCAAAACAGATACCCAGGAATCGAGCGCCTGCTTTTTCCAGTTGCCGAATGCCCGGCGAATCGAAACCATGCCGTGATTGCATAGCTCATCCAAAACGTCACCGATGTTGCCCTTGGGGGCGTTGTCCGCATCAATGAACATCGCGATGTTCATCGCGGGCTGCTCAGCGGTGTGCAACGAAAAAACCTTCGATTGATCCATGACTGCGCTCGCACGACGGCTTCCAACCAGAAGCGAGAGGGCTTGATAGCGGGCTCGCGGCTTGCTGTCTGCCTTACATTTACACGTATATTGCCAGATTATCAATACGATAACCGGCAAAGGTTAGGTGGATCATACCACCAGAAATCTAATGAGCACACGGTTGTTCGAGGGTTTTTTGAGGGGGTCTGAAAACCTAGCCCATTAGCTAGGCTTGTTGCTTATTGAACCTGTTTCATGGGGCGTTCTCATCAGTGCGGTCTTTTTTCTTGCCAAACTTTTCATCGTAGTATGACTTTGCGGACGCCATGAACCTTGAGGCCAGACTGCCTCTCGTAGGTAGCTCTGAGCCCAACGATTGGCTTTGAGAAAGCTTCAAGTCTGGCATGCGTGCAGGGATTGGGGCTGGAGCCATGGTAGGCGCTGGGGTTTGATTGGGTGGTACGGGTAATATTGTTCCAACAACGCCCAAAGGCCCGCCTAGCAACCACTGATGTGTCAAAAGATCTTGGCAATCAACGATAGTCAGTGCAGATGCAGGATTGACTATGACTACCTCTTCGCGCCCTTGGTTGGTGCCCTGAATGATGTCAATATTCTTTTTCCTGGCCCACTCAGTCATGAGGGACGTAGCTTCCTCGTGACTTAGCCCGAATTCTTCCATGATCGGTTGGAACGAACCGCCCTGGAAATCCGCGACCTTAAAGGGCGCTCCTTTGGTGGTCATTCTCAAATAATGAGGGTGCTTGAAATAACCGGGAAGGTTCTTGAAATCCTGAACGCTTCGCCCTTCATAATTTCTTGACAGGTTCACATTATCATATGTCCACAACCCCCAATCTGGTCTAAAATCTGCCGCCGATTTGACGCCTCCGCAGAAGTAGCAGTCGAAGTTGGCGTCGCGATAATACTCAGCCTTCACTAGGTCAGTGAACGCTTGCTCGATCGAGGAGCTCAATTTTTTCATCTTCAGGCCTGCCTTTCCGGGGGTAACCCAGTCTACCGGGACGTAGAGTTGAACTGCAACAAAGAGCTTAGTGCATCATCCAGAGGGTCATTTCAGGGTTACGGCAAGGTCATGGAAGCGGAGCATTGTTAACGTGGTTTTAGCCATTAATTGACAGTCATCACATACACTGGAATACTGTCGGCTTCTAAAGCCGGAGTCCAAGCCATGCGTGACGTACTGTTCCTGTCGGATCTCGACCATTGCCTGTTCCAGAGCAAGCGTGTCGAGCCGAACGGCAAGCACCCGATGACGGTCAAGGCAGACGGCACGCCGCATTGCTTTGCAACCGATGCACAAGCGACGCTGTTTAGCATGATTGCCAATCGGGCCATGTGTGTGGCCGTGACTGCGCGCACGCCCGACCAAATGCAAAGAGCCATCGGTTGGAAGCCTGATCATCCCCATCAGCTTGCCCTGGTCAACCACGGCGCCACCCTTCTCTACCGTGAAGACACTGAGTACGACTGGCGCGAGATCAAGGCATGGAGCGAGATTTACGTTACCCAAGCCCGCGAAGGTGAGCAGGCCTTGCTGGCGGATGTGGACGCGCTGAAAAAGGGCCTTGCCCATCTGCCGTTGCCCGTTGGCAGCCACATGGCCGTCTCAGTAAACACCTTGGCCGATAACGTGCCGTTCTACTTCAATCTGCAGCTCAAGGATGCTCGTCATTACGGTACCGAGGAGACTATGCGCCGGATTCGCGAAAGCCGCGAAATGTCCTGGATCGTCGAGAATCTCGAACATCGCTATGTTCACCACCTCAACGACACCACCATGGGCTTCTGGCCCGCCTACGTTGGCAAGCGTGGGGCGGTGACTCGTCTCGTCGAAGCCCTGCGCGATGGCTTGGATGATGTGGATTTCGAGCGTGCACGTGCCCAAATTCCTCTGGTTGCCCTGACGCTGACTGCCGGTGATTCGCACAGCGATCTGCCCTTCATGCTCGAAGGCGACTTCATGTTGACCCCGACCCATTCACCGATTGCTCGTGGCGCCCAGCAGACCTGCGCCCGCGAGCTCGACCCATTTTCTTAAGGTATCGAAAATCATGTTTCCGCACACATTTGAGCCCTCGGATGTCACTGTCCTGCTCGACCCGATTACCCCTGAATACCTGACCGCCGAGGAGCGGGCACAGCGTATCGCTTCGGGCGTGCATTACAACGAACTGATCAGTCGCGAAGCAGAACCCGATGCGTTTTATTTCGACCTGTTTCGTGAGCAAGCGGTTCGCCTGGCTGAGCCTATGGCGGTATTGTTCGATACCCTGGCCGACCTTGTGATCGCTGATTGCGAAAGCCGGGGCGTGAGCCCCGTCCTGGTTTCACTGGTGCGCGCTGGAACCCCTACCGGGGTAGTGCTCAAACGCACCCTGGCCTGCAAAGGCTTTGAAGCGCCCCACTACACCGTCTCCATCGTTCAAGGGAAAGGTTTCGACGTTGCAGCCATCAAGCACATCCTCGCTGACGGACACGTCGCTGAGCAGCTTATCTTTGTGGATGGATGGACAGGCAAGGGCGTAGTGCGTCGCGAGCTCTCTCAGGCGCTCAAGCAGCTTGAGCCTGCCTGTGGCAAATTTAACGATGCCCTGTTCGTTTTGAGCGACATTGCAGGCGTTGCCGAGTTTGCTGCCACTCGCGAAGACGTGCTGATTCCAAGTGCATTGCTCAGCGGGCCTGTTTCAGGTTTGATCTCGCGCACAATCTACCGGGGTGAAGACGAGCAGGTTTTTCATGGCGCTGCTGTTCTTGATTACCTGTCACCTTTTGACCTGAGCCGCTGGTTTGTCGAGGTCATGATGGAGGCTGTTCGGCTTTTGCATTCAAAACCACGCGCTGTCCCCCGCATCATCAAGCCTGAAAAAAAGGCCGTTCATGACATGGTTGTGTTCATGACAATGCTCGCCTACCGCACCGGCATCAGCGATCCAGTTCGGGTGAAGCCAGGTGTGGGTGAAGCAAGCCGCTTGTTCCTGCGCAAAAAACCGACCTCTCTGATCGTGAAGTCTCTGGAAAATCCAGATGTGGCGCACCTTCTAGCGCTTGCTGAAAAGAACAGCGTTCCAGTCGTGGTGTGGGATGACATTACAATTGAGGCCTGCGCGATCATGCCCTGAGCTGTCATTTAGGCGTGCTCCAGGCCTAGAATAATGAAACCACGGCGGATATGTCGAGCATGAAAAACCAGCTGATCAGTGACATCCATCTGGACGTCCACCCTATGGAGGCACCCATCGGGGGTGATGCTGATGCATGCCTGATTGCTGGCGACCTGCACGAGCTTGATCAGGGCATTGATTTTATCGAACGCATTCTGAAGGTTAGGCCCGTGCTGCACTTATTAGGCAACCACGACGCCTACACCAGCAGCATTGATCGGGTAGCGAAACTGTTCAGCCAGCACGTCAATCGACTGAAAGATTTCTATTTCATGGATCGCCACACCGCAGTTCTCGAAGACGTGCGCTATATCGGCGCCACCCTATGGACTGATTTCAATCGTGGCAATCCGCTGTCGATTATGCAGGCTACGGGCATGGTCAAAGATTACCTGTACATCAACAATGCCGCAGAGGACGATCGGATCAGGCCAGAGGA